>JAABUQ010001134.1_pt1 | contig 59405 bp, 52 predicted proteins | sample 5560001 | NCBI WGS metagenome assembly JAABUQ01 (sample SAMN10711888, study PRJNA513371) | rock metagenome | isolation source: Antarctica rocks | place: Antarctica: Victoria Land, Finger Mt nord | collected 2015-12-18
GAACGCGGCTCGTTTGGTCGGCTTCGCGAACCGCTCGAACTGAGCATTCGCAAGCGAAAGTTGCTCTTCTCGCTTCATGCCACCATTATAAGCAAAGATGCCCTCACTTGTTCAGAGTATCCCTAGCCATTATCGACTTTCAGCTGCCGACGCAGAACGGCATCGAACTCTCGCGTGACATTAAGGCGGACGCTCGCATCGACGGCACGCGCTTGATTCTCATCTCCGGGTTCGACCCGCCGGAACGCGCGGTGACCGCCGCGGCCGGAATCGTGCGCTTCCTCGCCAAGCCGGCGCGGCGCTCGCAACTTCTCGACTGCATCGCCGAAGCGTTCGGACGACACCACCCGGACCTGTCCACGCCGCACCAGCAGCTCGTCTCAGCCGTCGACCTCCCGGCGACGCCAGAGCGCCGCGACGAACGCATCCTCCTTGTCGAAGATAATGCCGTCAATCATCGTCTCGCCATATTGCAACTGAAAAAGCTCGGCTACGTCGCTTCGTCGGCGTATAATGGCCGCGAGGCGGTCGACGCGCTGGAAAAGGATCGCTACGACCTCGTTCTCATGGACTGCCAGATGCCGGAAATGGACGGTTTCGCGGCGACGGTCGCCATTCGGCACAACGAGCGTCGCAAAACCAGCCGGCACGTACCGATCGTCGCCATGACGGCGAACGCCCGCCCCCAGGACCGGGAAGCTTGCCTCGCCGCCGGCATGGACGGCTACGTGGCAAAGCCCGTGCGGCTCGATGACTTGCGCGGCGCACTCGAGCACTGGCTCAAACCCGACGCCCCCTCGCTCGCCGCCAAATAAGGCAGGCGTCTCGCATGTAGAGAGTGCGGCCGCTCCAGCGCCCGCAACGACGTACTACGCGGACGAACGCGCTCTGAGTTCGCCGTGGCATGCATCCCTTGTGATTCGCGCAAACCACGAATGGAGACACGGTAATCATGAGAATTCTGATGGTTACTACCAGCGCAGACTCTCTCGCAGCCGGTCATCCGACGGGCACGTGGCTCGAAGAGTTTGCCGTTCCTTACAGCGCTTTCGTCACAGCCGGCGCCTCAGTCGTCGTAGCGTCGCCGAATGGCGGTCCAACCCCGATCGACCCGCAGACGACACCTGATAAAGATCAGCGCGAAAAGTGGGCTAGCGCCATCACGGCGCTGGAAAATACTTCGCGCCTCGCGGACGTTTCTGCAGATCGTTTTGACGCCGTCTTCATTCCAGGCGGCCACGGTCCGATGGTCGACCTCGCGCATGATCGCGATGTCGCTCGACTGCTGACCGATTTCGACCGGGCCGGGAAAGTCATCGGGGCAGTATGTCATGGGCCCGCGGCGCTGCTGAGCGCCGTCAATGCCGACGGCCGCCCACTCGTTGAAGGCAGACGCGTAAGCGCTTTTACGAACAACGAAGAAAAGCTCGTAAAACTTGCCGACGTCGTTCCGTTTCTTCTCGAAACGGCGCTCAAGGAAAAAGGTGCGCACTGGGACGGCACACCTATTCCCTTCGCGCCGCATATCGTAAAGGACGGCAATCTGGTGACCGGGCAGAATCCCGCTTCTAGTGCCGGGATCGCTGACAAAATTCTTGACGTGTTACGCGTTGCCGGCACTGCATAAAAGCTCCACGCGCCTGTTCGACGCCATTAACGCATCTTATGAAAGCGTTAACCTCATCTTCAACCTCGTCCAATACCGTTTGCAGCATCACGCGCGGAAGCTTTGCAAACGGTGGACTCTTTCATGCACGAATCGATTCGTCGAACTCTACGTCTGGCGTCGCTGGGCGCTTGCTTTTGTTTCGGGCTCGCGAGTTGCGGCGGCGGTGGTGCAAACAGCGCCGCTCCTGCGCGGTTGCCGGGCGCATCGGGTGGCGGCTCGTCCGCATCTTCATCTTCGATCACCTTCCCGCTCTCGCCGGCCGGGACGACGCAAAAACTCCCGGCCGCGGGTGGAATCGGCGGGGCGGTAACCTTCCCGAAAGCCGATGTACCCAGCGGCGCCACCATGACGGTGTCGAGCAGCACGACGGCTTCCGCGAGCGGATTTTCGGAAAAGAGCTTGCACCGGCTCGCGACGGGTTCGTTGTCCGTCCTGTACTATCTCGTCTTTACGCCTTCGGTCACGGTGCAGTTTCCAACCGTCCCGGGTTTTAGCATCGCGCTTCCGTCCGGCGTGTCCACTGCCGGGCGGCAGTTCTATTACGCCATCTCGGATCCAACGGTGACCGATGTCGCCTTACAATTCAGAACCGAAGGTCCGGCGAGCGTGTCGGGGCAGACCGTGACGTTCGACGCGTCCGCGAAGCCGCTTACGTTGCAAGCAGGAAGGTCGTACGTCTTTGCGTTCTACGCGACCACAACGGGCGCAACGCTGCAGAGCCGCATCAACCACGTCATCGTCGTGTACCAGGAGAACTGGAGTTTTGACGGGCTCTACGGCAAGTTCCCAGGTGCAAACGGCATCGCGAATGCCGGGTCCGTGCAACAGGTCGACAAAGCCGGAGCACCGCTGGCGAGCGCGCCTCAGCCGCTCAACGCGAATAACAACCCCGATCCGCGTTTCCCCTCGAGCACACCGGTCACACCGTATAACCTGCTCGACTACATCGGCACGGCGGACGCGACGACGGGCGATATCATTCACCGTTACTACCACGAACAGCTCCAAATCGACGCGGGCAAGATGGACAAGTTCGTCACCTGGAGCGACAACGGCGGTCTGGTCATGAGCTACATCGATGCGACCGCTCTGCCCGAGGGGCAGCTTGCGGCACAGTACACGCTGGCCGACAACTTCTTCCACAGCGCGTTCGGAGGTTCATTCCTCAACCATTTCTGGCTCGTCTGCGCCTGCACGCCGACGTGGCCGAACGCACCGGCAGCCTACGTATCGAATCCGGACCCGACCGCTTTGAAGGACGCACAGGTCACGCCGGACGGCTTTGCAATCAACACCGCTTTCACGGTCAATTCGCCGCACCCCGCTACCATTACCGATTCCACTGGGCTCGTACCCGAACAGACGCAAGCGCACATCGGCGACCGCCTCGACGCGGCGAACATCTCGTGGGCTTGGTATAGCGGCGGCTGGAACGACGCGATCGCCGGCCACGCCGCTCCGCTCTTCCAGTTCCACCACCAGCCTTTCGCCTACTTCGAAAACCTCAGGGACGGCACGCCGGCCCGTGCGGCGCATCTCAAGGACGAGCAAGATTTCTTCGGCGCGCTGCAGACGGGAACGCTTCCGTCGGTTTCGTTTGTAAAACCGCTCGGACCCGACAACGAGCATCCGGGTTATGCGGCGCTCGAGCGCGGTCAGCAGCACGTCGCCGACATCGTCAACGCCGTCAAGAATAGCCCGTTTTGGAACGACACCGCCATCATCGTGACGTACGATGAGAACGGCGGACGCTGGGATCACGTCGCTCCTCCCGCCGGCGACCGCTGGGGACCCGGCTCGCGCGTTCCCGCGCTCGTCATTTCACCGTACGCGAAACGCCATTACGTCGATCACACGCAATACGAGACGGTATCCGTTCTCAAGCTTATCGAAACGCGCTGGAAGCTCGCGCCGCTCGGCACGCGCGATGCCAAGGCGAACGACCTCGTCAACGCGTTCGACTTCACGCAGACCCCGAACTAAATCTCCCTTGATCGTGCCCGCGCAACTCCGAAAAGTTCCGTTTGCAATCGTACGGCGCTCTGCCAAGCGGGGACCGCCTCTTAGCCGGCGTTAACGTAGCCTCGCATCGAGGCGGCTTATCTATCGCGCGTCGTTCATTGCGACGACGTGCACGCCGATTCGGAGAACCTTTGTGCTTGCAGACGCGCGCCGCTTCGTGACGGCTTCTCTCTTTTTTGTTTCTATCTGCGCTTCACCAGCACGAGCCGCCGATTCGTCGGGAAGTGTTTTTGTTAGCGTGGTGAGCGCTGGCGGGACGCCGGTCGCCCGCGCACTGATCATCGTGCGGCGCGGCGGCGATGCACGACGCGTCGCAAGCGGCCTCGACGGTAAGACTACAGTTTCAGGCCTGCGACCTGGCACGTATGTGGTGTCCGCGAGCGCTCCGGAGTTCGCTCCGCTCGCCTCAGGCCCAATCGAAGTGCGCGTGGGTACGACCACCGACGTCGCCTTGGAGCTCGCGCGATTCGCCACTTCACTGACGACGATCGGTAGCGTGACGACCTCCGGCTCGGCTTCCGTTTCGACCTCTACCGCCCCGACGCAGACAGTACAAACCCAGGACTATGCCGCGCGCGGCTTTACGCGCGTTAGCGATACTCTCGCGAATGCACTCTCCGCAACGGTGATCCGCCAAGGCAGTGGCAGCCCCGCCGCGCCGCAGAGCGTCGCGTTGCGAGGACCCGATCCAACAGAAACGCTCGTTGACATTGACGGACACGAGATAAATAGCGGCGTATCAGGCGATTTCGACCTGTCGCTACTCGACCCAGCAGATTTCTCAAACGTGCAGGTCGTCTATGGGATCGCCCCTTCGGCGCTCATCGGACCGAGCACGATTGGTGGCGCCATCAACCTACGGACGCTCGAACCGACCGCAAAGGCGCATGGGTTCGTGCGCACTTTCGCCGGCACGCACGAGTCGTTCGGACAAACGCTGCAGGCCACGGGCAGTGCCGATCGTCTTGGCTACGTATTGTCTCTGCACCAAGCACATGCGGCCAATCAAGTAACACATGCGGTCGTGACGGATGCGCAAGGCGAATCCCAAACCGTTGGCAGCGACGTAGATGGCCAGACCGCTCTTGGGAAATTGCGTTACGCTTTCGGCCGGTCGCGTGATGGCTATGCCGAAGTAATGGTTCGAGACCAAAGCGTCGTACGCGACCTATCAGCCGCCCTGACCTCGGTTGCCGAAAACGGCGAACTCGCGCCTTCCGTTGGTTCGCGCCTGCAGGGCCACAACGCGGGCTATGCGTTCGATCTACAGATTCCGCTCGGTTCGCATGCAGACGGATCGACGAAGACGACCGCCCTCTACCGCCACCTCACTTCTTATGCGACGCAATCCGTCCAGGGACCGGCTAGCGGCATCAGCACGTCGTATTTTAACGATCGCGACCGCATCGAGGAGAATACCCTGGAGCTCGATCGCGCCTTCGGAAAAACGAGCCTTGCCCTTAAATACGGCCTGCGAACGGAAGGCCTCGATACGTTCGATCCAAGTCTAGCCGGCAACACCAAGGAACAAAGTCATTACGTGCGGCCGCTCCTCGCCGCCTCGGGAACGGGGAACGGCGAGGCCGCTGCTGCACTTGCGACGACGGTACACGGACTTACGCAAACGCAACGCTCCATCGCCTTACGTCTCGTGTACGATCCCTCCGAGCAACTGCACTATACTGTGGCCGCATACGATAGCACCTTTTCGATCTTCGGGCGCAGCTTCGATCCTCGCCTTGGAATAGTCTGGACGCCAAGCGCGCGGACCGCCATTCGGGCCTCGGCGGGTACCACGTTCCAATCGCCGCAGCTGACGGCACTCTACGTTCCATCAACGTTGCCCGCGCCCGATGCGAACGGTCGCATTTCGATCGGAAATGCACATCGCGAGCCGATCATGCGACCCAATACGACCTCGGCTTCGAAGAGCTGGTGGCCGGCAAACGCCATCCAGCGCGTCTGAGCGCGGATCTCTACCGAACGAATTTACGCACCCCCTCACAACGTCTGCTTCCGGCCGCAACGTGCCAGCCGGGAGAGGCGAACCTTGCGTGCGCGAGTTATCCAATCAACATCGGAAACGCGGTGTATAGCGGTGCCGAATTCCGACTCGAGCGTCCGTTTGACGGCGGAACCACCCTGCGGGTTGGGTATGGCATCAATAGCACATATCCTGTCAACGCGCCTGCGGAGGTGCAAAACGGCGCGATGGTGGCGCACGAGCAGTTTCTCGGCGTTCCGCTGCACAAGGTGACGTTCGAAATCGACCACCGCCCCCCGGCCGGTTTCTCGTATGACGCCGCATTTCTATACGAGGGGCGTTACAACGAGCTCAACCGTCCGCCATTCGCGACGATGCGCGCTAGCATCGGCTATGCAATCGGCGAACTCGAATTCAACGCCTCCGGCACAAATCTTACCAACGTGTATGCGACACGCTTTACACAGGCGGGCGCGGGCATGCCTTACGGAGGTACCAACGGACCAGTCGCGACCGACGCCTACGCGCTGCCGGGCCGCGTCATAACGTTCTCGTTAGCGCGCCGCTTTTAGATTTTTACACCTCGGGCAACATGACGACCGCGCCGTCGTGCGAAGGGAGGCCGCGCCGGATTAGGATTTGCTCGCGACGATGTGCGGCGTCACGATGATGTACAGGTTCGTCGACTGGGACGAATCGTGCCGGACGCGAAAAAAGGCGCCGAGTATCGGCAGATCGCCGAGCAACGGAATCTTGCTCATGTTGGAGATTTCGCTTTCTTTGAGCAGACCGCCAATCACGAACGAATCGCCGTCCTTGACCGTTGCCGACGTCGAGGCCTGACGCTGACTGATCTGCGGAAACCCTTGACTGAACGCCGTCACGCTCGAGACTTCGGAGAATAGGTGTGAGGTGACGTAGCCGTCCGACGAGATGCGCGGCTGGATTTGCAGATTGACGCCGACGTTGACGTACTGCACCTGTTGCTGGATCGCATTGACGCCGGAAACCACGATATTCGTCAAGATGGGCAGCGAGTCGCCAGTAAGGATCGACGCCGGCGAACCGTTGAGCGCGAGAATTCTCGGCTTTGCGATGATCCGGCCGTGGCCGTGCGAGACCTGGTCGAAAATCGCCGCTTGCAGCGTGCCTGCACCCTGGCCGGTCGCGAGACTGCCGACCTTGTACGTGAGGGCGGAGATCGGCCCGCCGCCGCTCGTGAAGTCGATGCCGACGTCTTTAGCGGCGCTGTTGGTCAACTCGACGATCTGCGTCTCGAGCACCACACTCGAAAGCGGCTGGTCGATCTTATCGATCAGGGCTTTGAATGCGGCGACTTCGGCGGGGGTGCCCGTCAGTACGACGGCGTTGAGGCGGCGATCGATAGCGAGGTTGTCGTTGATGCGCTGCCCGAGACCCTGTGCGAGTCCGGCTTGCTGAACGGTGTTCGTGTTGAAGGGCGAGCTGAATGCACCGGCCGAGCCGATCCCGCCGGTGAAACCGCTCGGCGACGATCCGAAATTCGATGATTGCGGCGAGAACGAGTCGTTCGAGGGAATCGACTGGCCGGCGACGAGAATGCCGATCACCTCGCTGACGTCGGCGTACTTGAGCAGCACGACCTCGACGGTTTGACCGGGCGCCGCGCCCGGGGCGCCCGGCGTCGGCGTCGCTTGTGGCGCGGAGCCGAACGCGGGCGTTGCATTCGCAGCCGCGGCTGGCGGCGGGATGTCGACGATGAGCGTCGTTCCGGCACCGGTAGTGACGCGCACGGTCGCCGGTGCCGCGAGATGTAAGGACAAATTCTGCGAGTCACCGGCCGACGACAGCGACGCGCCGCTGAGCGGCCCGGCTCCGCCGATGTTGCCGGGCGCGTTCGGCGCGCGCGCCGTTCCGAGCAGCAACAGGGAGATCTCGGCCGTCCCGTTACCATAAATGTTATACGACGGCACTCCGCCGGAAAAGACGATGAGCAGCCGCGCGCCGCCGTTCGACGTGGCTACGCCGCGAAGCGACACGATCGCGGCTGCCGAAGCAGCCGCGATCGTCGCGAGGATCAGTAATGCCGACACGAGAGCCGCGGCAACGGCCCTCGCGAACGGCTGCGCTCTACAGATGCGGGGCCTCATTGCCGGTAATGCCGCGTCGGAGGACCGCGTTAAACGCGGTCGGGTCGACGGCATCTTGAACGCTAAAGTCCATGCCGGCCGTCGCGGCGGCCCACCAGGAACCGTCGTGCAGCATGCTGACTTTTCGCGTCTTGGACTGCGTCCCGTGCGGTGCGGTACATTCCGGAATCAGATCCGGCAGGACGGGGGCGGCACACAAGGAGCCCGGGATGATGGCGGTATACGGCTCGAGGTTCGGCGTCCCGGTGAACACGTCGGACATCGGGGCGGCGTTGGCATCGTTCATGCCGAGGTAACGCACGCCGAGCAGATCTTCGATCGTGCGCACCATGTTCACCGTCGTGTACGTCGTGTTTATCACCACGCGGCGCTTGGTATATGCCGAGATGGCGTAGCCAAGCGAACGGTGGGAGTCGATGTGATCGGGTCCGTCCTGCGAATCGTCTTGGATCACGAAGATCGCGGTGTCAGCCCAGTATGGCGACGTCGAGACGGCTTGCACGATCAAACCGAGCGCGTAGTCGTTGTCGGCCATCTGCAATTGCGGCGTGTTCAAACCTTCGATTGCCGTCCCAAAGCTGCCGAAGTGATCGTGCGGCAGATCGATGAGCGAGAGCGACGGTAGATTCTTGTTCGCGACGTAGCCATCGAATTCGCGTTTCCATTCTTCGTACCGATAACGGTCGGGATAGTTCATATCGAAACCGCGGTAATACATATCGGTCTTGTCGTGCAGCGCGACTTTCGTCGAGACGGCCTGCAAGCTTTTCGCCTGATACGGGTTTCGCGTCAGTTGAAACGAGAGCGGAGTGCCTTGCTGATAGTACGACTGGTCCACGAACTGCCCGTAATTGCGTACCGTCTTGCCGGCGCGCAGCGTCGTGTCCCACAAATAGCCGCCGAACGCGGCCGGGGACAGATCGTCGGCGCCGACGGTCGCGGAAATGTCCTTCGGACCCGGCAGCATCGCCGAACTCAACGACGGATCGAGCAAGCTGGTCGTCCGTACGGTCTGCGGTGAGACCGGCGACGCCGAGTCGGGCAAACTGACGTTGATGTTGCGGTTCGTGCCCTCGTAGTCGTACGTCAGGCCGTTAAAATTGGCGTTTCCGTAGAGCACGGACTGCGCTTTTTCGACGTAGTCGGTCGTGTGGCCGGCGGTCGTCCAGTTCCATCCGACGCCGCTCGATTCGGCGCTATCGAAGAACTGGTCGAGCGTAACAAAATTCGCAGCGAGCGCGTGATGGTTCGGTGTGATCGGTTGCGGGAACAACGTGAGGCTGGGATCGCCCGCCGTTCCCGGCAGATCGCCGAGCACCTGATCGTACGTGCGATTCTCTTTGACGATGTAGATGACGTGCTTGATGCGTGAGCGCAGAAACGTCATCGTCGGGTCCGTCCGGCGATTGTCGAAGCCGTTGTTGGCATCGACGACACGCGTTAGGTACGCGAGTTCGTTTCGATCGGGCAGCGGGACGACGAGCAGACCGGCCTTTTCGAGTCCCCAATTGTATTCGTTGCGGAACGTCGGATTTTTCGCCTTTCCGGCGGCGGTCGTGCGGCCGTTGGAGGGATTAGGGCCGGCGTTCGACTTACCGTTGACGATGAACAGTCGTTTGCCGTCGGCGCTGACGCTCACCGAGTTCGGATACCAGCCGGTGGGGATGCGGCCGATGACGCGCAGGGAAGCGAGGTCCACCATCGCGACCGCGTTCTCGCCGCCGAGCGTTGCGAACAGGAAGCGCTGGTCGTTACTGAGCGCGAGCGAATTCGGATTCGCGCCTTTGAGCCGGTCGCCCGGACGCGACAGTGGAATCGTGCCGAGCACGGTGTCGCTATCCGTGTCGATCACCGAAATCGAGTCGCTGTTCCCGTTCGCAACGTACAGGCGGCGTTCGTCGGCTGAGAGCACCATCTTGTTCGGCCCGTCGCCGACTGGGATCACCCGGAGTCCGCCGTTGCGTCCGATGCGGATCACTTGATCGTCGCGCAGGCTCGAGACGTACACCTTCAGCGGGCCGCCGTCCCCACTGTCCTTCGACCGCACGCTTTGGGGACGCGCCCGGTTTAGCGGAAAGACGCCGGGTGCGCCCGCCTCGCCTGAGGAACGCACCGCGACCCAGAACGGGAACTCGCCGCGCGGAGCGTTCGGCAACGAGAGGCTGGTTTCACTGTCTACCTTGCGCGTAGCGGTGTCGATCGTCGATAACGAATCGTTTTCCATATTCGCAGCGAACAGTTTGGAGGCGTCGCGGCTGATCGCGAGCCCCGCGACGACGGCGCCCGTCGCGAGCGCCCCGCGCGCGGCGGCGTTCGCACGAGCATCCTTGAGCCGGCCGCCGTCGTATTTGGGAAACGGCGCCCTCGCGTTCGAGTTGTGTCCGAGCAAGATGAACGGTGCATCCGGGCTGAAATTCGCTGTGGTTCCGGCTCCGAGCTTACGCGCCGACAATACGCGGGCGCGAGCATTCGCTGACGCGGGAGCATTCGGCGACGCATACACCATGATCCGATCGTCGATGCCGCCCGAGACGTAGAACCGCTGGCCGTTCGGATCCCACACGATTCCGTTATAGGTGTTCGGAATTCCGATCTGCTGCAGTTTGGTGGGCGTGCTGCCCGTTACGTCGTAGACGAACACCCACTCCGACTTCGGGGTCGAAACGCTCGACGGCGCTCCGGTCGTCGGATCGAGCACCGGATATACGATCGGCGCGCCATTCACGGTCCGGAAATTCTGATTGTAGCCGCTCGTGAGAACGAGCAGCGTCGTGCCGTCGGGGCTGAGTGCCGTCGCGACGGCTTCAGCCGCGTCCGCATTGTTGTCGGGACGCAGATTGGTCGAGAGCGGATAAAATGCCGATCCAGGAGCCGCCGTCGCGGTAATGTACTGACCGGTCGGGATGAGTGCCGGCCCGCCGGCCGATCCGCTGACCGACAGCCGACGCGTAGCGGAATCGGCCCCGGTAACGGAAAGCTCGACGAACGCGGCGAGCAACGCCAAAGTAAGCCCAGAGCGCAATGGGTTCAAAATAATTCCCCCGCATAGAGGTGGTTGCTGCGTTCGATGACGCTACACGGCCATAGTAGCGGCGTCACGTTAACGTTTCATTTACGATCCCAAGCGAGACGCGCTAGTCGCCGCCGCGCGGCGTGCGAACGGGTCGGCTTGTTGCCGTACGTGCATGCACTCACGCCGTAAGGATACCCGCGTAGAAGCGTCTACGACGCTTTATCGCCCCGTCGCGAAAATGTGACCGCGGGCCGATCTTAGCCGGGGCGCTTAATACAAATCATAAGGTGTTGGTGGTAGGCTGTAAGCCCTGGTAAGGAGGTATGTATGGCAGTTCACGATCATTTCGAAACGGGAATGTACGACGACCGCGCTTCCGCTGAAAATGCGGTAGCGCGACTGCACGAAATGGGTTACACCGCGGACGACATTAGCGTGATGATGGACGATAAGACGAAAGCCCGCGACTTTGCTGAGCATACGGGAAGCAAGGCCACAACGGGCGCGGCCACGGGCGCAGCTATCGGCGGAGGACTCGGTGCGATCGTTGCCGGGCTGACAGCGACCGGCAGCGTCGCGGCGATTGTCGGCACCGGCGGCGCAGCGACACCGTTCGTTGCAGGTCCGCTGGCAGCTGCCCTAGCCGGCCTTGGCGCCGGCGGCGCGGCAGGCGGAATTCTCGGCGCGCTGATAGGTGCCGGAATCCCGGAACACCGTGCTAAGCAATACGAAGAACGCTTGGGTAAGGGCGGCATTCTTTTGGGAGTAAAGCCTAAGCCAGATAACCGCGAGCGACTCAGAGACGTTTTTCCCGCTGACGACCTGCGTTCGGGAACGATGTAGGAAAGACAGAAGGAGGTCGGACCTTGCGTCCGGCGTCCTTCGCTAAAGGTGCTGGACGATTAGTTCGGAGCATTCAAGGTGTTACGAGTTTTCACGTCTCTATTTTTGAGACGTGTTTTGGGACGCACACGTACGTTGCGCTTACACTGGAACGTCCGAAACGTGACCGCGGCCAAGCCAGCGACCGTCGAGCGGCTCCTCAGCTGAAATTTCAACGGTCCATGTCGGTCCTTCCACAAGAGCAGTCGACGATGCGTACCCGTCACGGGACGCATTCTTACCGAGCCTGGCACACCCGATTTCGCGACGGCGTTGCGCGCTTGCCGGCGCGTGCACGCTTTTTTCATGACGCGCAGGTTTTCGAGCGCGGACCGCGCATCGGTCCCCTTAACGGCGGCGAGAAGGAGGCGGTACTAGAAGTCACGCGATCATCGAAACTTAAGGTGGCGCTGCTATCATTCGACGCATCAACATCGCCAAATGAAGGATCAATCAGTGATCACGAACGACAACGAACTCACGTCGTTAGAAGCAAACGTATTGAGCGATCTGGCGTACGGCTTGGCGCCGGCCCAGATCGCTGCAAAGCGCGCCTAAGCCTGGTCCTCAGTAAGTGCTGCGTGAATGAGATCTACGCAAAACTGGGTGCAACTAGCCACCAAAACTTGATCGCAAAAGCGTTTATTCGAGGGTTCATCGGAGAATTGGCGTTCGATGCAGCGGTCACCGCTTCGCTCGCGCTGGCGGAACGCCGGGCGATGAGCTGCTTTCCGTAATGGTCCAGTCATTGGCCGCAAAGGAACGCAACACCGCATCGTCAGAAGCTTCGACGGGCCGAAACCCGGTTGCAAGCGATACGCGTCCTTGCAGTGATCGACGCTTTCCTCATTTAAGCGCGGGACGCCGGCGGAGGCGCTCACCCTCGACCGACGCGACGCCTCGCCTCGTGCGTTCGCGCTTACGCTCAACCAACTCCCGCAGTACGTCCACCCTTCACGTTCACACATCGAACGCGTCGCATCGAGCAAGATGCGTTGATGCGACGATAATTCCAGCCGGTTCGCAGCGACGCGTCTTCGGGCCGCTCGTACGGATGCGATTACCGCTCGTCCGCGTCGCGTGCCGCGACCCGGTCCGGCAGCGTTCCCAATCGAGGATGCCAAAATCGATGTGCGCACCCGGATACGCGCGATCCGCGTGTCCGGCGAGTCCGGGGGCGATGCGGCCATCGGAGAGCATGGTGATCTGTTCGCCGTAAACGCGAAACGACACGTTGCGACGAGCCAGTTCGTCGATCAACTCGCCGCGCGGCCCGAAGATAGCGCTCGTGTTCGTGCGCGGACCGCCCGGCAGTGCGGCGAGATCCGTATACCAGTCGGCATCCATCTGTGCGGGCGTGACCGTGTCTTCACCGCGTTCGGCGTACGGCCAGATCGAAAAGGGAACGCGGTGCGCTATACGGGCGGACGTCTCATCACGAGTGCGGGCGTTGCGCTCGTGGTAATCGTTGGTCGTGCCCTGGACCGTCCAGGCATGGCCGTAGATGCTCGCGTCGCCGTTGCCCATGAAGTCGTCGAACAGCGCGTACCGTTCGGCGAGCGCGTGCAAGTTCGGCGTATATTTGCGGCCGTACACGAGTAACGATGGATCGGCGTTGGCACGCGGCTCGTCGCCGAATTCCTCGTCGAAGTGCTTGTTCTCGACGACGATGAAGACGACGTGCCGGACCGGTGGAACGCCGCTCATCGCGATGTTCGCCGGAACGAACCGATCGTTGCGCGCGACGGTTGCGGACCAAGCGGCGAAGTGCGACGGATCGACGACGAGGTGCTGGACGACGCCGGTCATCCGGCCGTTCCATTCGCCCGCCGGATCGGGCTGTTGTCCCAGACCCCGTGCCGACACGATCCAAAGTTGCTCTTTCTTACGGGGATCTTTGTTGCCGACCGTCGCGCGATCGACGTAGCTCGCGGCCATCGGATACCAGGCGGTTGGAATCCGCGTCTTGACCGTACCGCCACGCACGTCGACCACGGCCACATCGTTGAAGCCGGATTCGCACACGAAAAGCGTGCTGCGGTCTGTGGACAGCGCCATCCCGGAGGGCGTTTGGCCGGGCGGCTGATGCTGCATCGCCGAGAGATCGTAGTGGCGCACGACGGCGTGCTCCACGGTATCGACGAGCGCGACGTCCGAACCGTCGGCGTTGGCGACGTAGGCACGCATCCCGTCTATGAGAAGCCGCGTCGGATGCGCGCCTGTGACAACCGGCGTCGGAGGGCCGGTCAGTTTCTGCCAAACGTCGAGACTGTCGCCGTTATACTCCGTCGCGATGACGCCCCCGCCGACGAACCCGACGTCGAACGGTTGTCCCCCCGCGTGCAACGTCGCAAGCGTAGCGCCACTCGTGTCGTCGAGTACCAGTACCTCGCGATCGGCGGTCCGAGCGACGACGACGCGGTGCGTCGAGACGTCTTCCGCGATACCGTTGACGAGACCGGGTCCACCGGCATCGAGATCCGCCCGCTTCGCGAAACGCGGGGTGTGGTGTTTTAGAGGCCCGGGGTCGTAGACGAAGCGCGCGATCTTCCCCGTATAGCCGCGACTGACGAAAAGCCCGTCGGTCGTCCACGTCAAGTCCGTCGCGGATGCCACGGCGAGCCGTTCGGCCAGCTGCGACTCGCCCGTATCGAGGATGTCGATCGCGCCGCCGTCTTGCGAGAGGACGGCGAGATACGCGCCGTCCGGTGAGAGGACGGCGTTGCTCGCGAACCCTTCGACGGGAATCGTGAAGCCGGCCGGCGCGAGCGTGCGGCCATCGGGTAGAAACACGTCCGCCTCATCGCCGCGGCCGACGAGCGGCAGCACGAACGCGAGCATCGCAAGACTGATGAGCGATCGACGACCGTACATTTCTTTATGCTATCGAACGATGGTTAAGCTTCGGTAAAATGCCGCACGCAGAACCGAAACTTCCGCGCCACGATCCGCTATGGCGTCGTTTTGAGCGCCTGCACGTAGTCGCCGTCGGACTGAGCCCACACGAGCCAGACCGCGCCCGATTGTTCGTCCAGGCCGACCGTATGCGCGCCCCGCGCGACCGGCGTTTGGGCGACGAGCGTCGGTGCGCCCCTCGCGTTGTCGCGCAGCAGCGTGACCATCCCGCTCCCGGCACAGGCGAAGAGGTGCGAGCGCTGATCGAGACTGCATTGATCGACGCTCTGTTGGACCGCGACCTTGCCGACGAGCGTGCCGGCGCGATCGTAGACCGCGACCGTCCCATTCTGACCGCCGACGAGCACGTGGCCGTGCGCCGCGTCGTACTGCAACGGATGATTGCCCCGAATCTCGGGCGTCGGAACCGTCTTCTTCACCTTGAGCGTCGTTGCGTCGACGACGACGTATTCGCTCGAGTCGGCGATATTTTGGTAGACATCGTGCGTCTGCGGATCGACGGCGAGATATTCGGGCTTATGGCCCGGCAGATCCACGGTACCGACGCTTTTCATCGTCTTTGCATCGATCACGTAGATGTGCGTGCCGTCGTCTTCGTCGCCGTAAATATGACCGGTCGCGGGATCGTACGCTACTGCGTCGACCGAACCGCCAACGTCGGTGCTGCGTAGCACTTTCATTGCGACCGGATCGACTTCGGAAATCGAGTCGTCCGTGCCGTTGCCGGTGAAGACGTGGCCCGTCTCCGGATCGACCGCAACCCCGTGTAACGCGCCGACGCGCACTTGTCCGAGCACCCTGCCCGAATCGGCATCGACGATCGTCAGCGCTTGGCTAGCGGTATGCGCGGCATACACCCGACGCCGCCGGGCGTCGATCGCGACGTAATCAAAGCCGCTGTAGATCGGGACGGCTTGAGGCGGAGCAATAGGCAAAAGAGGCATGCACGCGTATCGCGTGTCCGCCGACAAAGTTCCTTCGTGTTGCCTCAAGATGTTCCGTAGCGTTAAGAGACGTCGCGCGCATCGTTTCGTCGCGCAGCGCGCGGACGTTGCCTAAGTGCACCGAATCTTCGTTTAAGCCTTAGAAGCAAAGAAACTTCAAACGAACAGGACCGTCAGATCTTGGTGGTTACGCTGAAGACGGCGGTGATCGGCGTTAAGCCCTGTTGTGTCGAGCCCTGAGCAAAGTGATTGCCCGCATCGCCACCAAAGCGGTTCTCGGCAATGTATGGTCCGATGCCGGTGGTATTGAACGTGCTGGAGATGGAATCGAACAAGTTGAGAACGCCGATGTTGAATGAGGTGTTCTTTGTGACTTGTTGTTTGATCGACGCATTTGCATAGAAAAACGGTAAGCGATTATACGCATTGTACTGACCTTGATAATACGAGTCGACGCGCGCTTCGAAGCCGTGGCTGTTTTGAATGTCCAAGCCCACCGACGCCTTATGGAGCGCCACGCCTTGGATTTGCGATCCGTTGATGAACGTAACGTTTTTTGACAGCACGAAGTCGGGAAGCCCGAGATTCGCCGCCGACTGCACGTCGTACGTGTAATCGAGGTAGGCATTGCGATTTAAGCGGTAACGTCCGCTGAGTTCGAGACCCTGGAAACGGGTGCTCGCCGCGTTATAGCGCGCCGCATAACCGAGTTCGGCAACCGTTCCCGGTGCATTGGGGCAGGTTGTCGCGACGCGCCTCAGATATTGCGTCAAGAGATCGGGCGGGATAATGAAGGGAACCGATGTGACCGGAATTTGCCCGCGGAAGATGCGATTCTTTTCGAAGCTGAAGTACGCATCCGCGTTGATGACGTTGTCGCCTTTAAAACGGTGACCGTATCCGATCTCGTAGTCGGTCGAACTCTCCTGAATGAGGTTTGGATTGCTGCTGTTTCCGACCGTCGTCAACTGCGAGCCGCATTGAGGGGTGATGTTCGATGGGGTCGTGTTCAGCGTTACGGGCCCGCTCAAAAGGTCCGGCGCCGGTGCCGCGTCCGAACGGCCACCGGTGAGCCGCACGACGTCCGACGGCGTGACGCGATAGACGAACGACAGCCGGGGATCGAAGGTCTGCTTGTTGGTCACCGTCGATCGTTTCAGCCAAGCGTTGAGGAAGATCGACAAGGGGCCGTTTGGCGTATATTGGTCGCGCACGAAGAAGTTGCGCTCGCCAAGGGCGAACACGGCTCCCGGAATCTTGCCGGCGCCGACCGCGAGGTGGTACCCATCACCAAGTTTCTCCAAGAATGTGCCCAGATGATTCTGATGCTCGACGAAATAGCCGAAACCAAGATCGTTCGTTTGCGTCGCGATGTCGTCGGAGATCAGAAGTCCGGTCGTGTCGTAGAATTCCGTGTTGAACCCAGGAGTCGGATTCGCGGCGCTCGTCGCTGCACGGCTGTAGTCGGTCGAGTAGCGGTTTCCAAAGCCGTCGAGAGTAATGGTATTGGTACCGACCCTCGTTTGGATCCGGCCGTGATAGTCGTTGAAGCGGTGCGTCTGGAACGGACCAGCGCCCCCGCCAAATAGTCCGCTACTTTTTTGTGCGTACTGAAACGCCGTCAGGCAGGTTCCCGTCTTATCGTCGAGCGTAGCGCCGAGCGAACCAGCCGGACAGTCGACAGTGGCCATGTCGGTGCCGTTGGTAAGGGGGATATTGTACGTGTTCGGTGTCGCCGACTGTTGTTGTGCGTTGTACAGCTGGAATCCCTCGGAGTAGTAACAGTTGTCGCCGTTACCGCTCTTATCGTCAAAGGAGTTCGCGCTCAACGTCGTGGCTTCGAATGACGTCGCGTCGGAAAACTTGTAGCGAAGCTTGAGTAAGTCGTTGCGCAGCAGATAATTTTGACTCGTTGGGTACGTGTACAGTGTTTGGTTCGCCTGCGAAAAGTTGCCGCTAAGCAGCGCCGGTTGCAGGCGGGCCTGGGACTTGAAAGGACCGTATGTGCCGTCTACTGCGTGCACGACCGCATAGCCTAACTTCTCGTTGAGAACCGTGCCCGTCGCCTGAATGTCCGTGAATCGCCGACCCTCGTAGCCGACGCCCTGCGTGAGCGTCAGTTCGTTCTTGCGCGTCGGAACGACCGTTTGCAAATCGACGGTTCCGCCGATCGAACTCGTACCGTAGAGGCCGAGCGCGCCCGAGCCGTACGTTACTTGGGTGTTAGCGATGGCGAAGTGTGGCGAATCTTGGTAGTCAAAGCCGCCGCTTACGGCGCCTTGAGGGCCGATCGGGTGGCCGTCCACGAGCGTCGAAGTTTCGGCCGAACCGAATCCGCGGATGTCGATGCCCAGCGAGTCGCCAACCGACGAGCTGAGACCAGTGAGGTTCACACCGGGGAGTGCATCGAGGCCCTCGCCGATACGCAGGTACCCTTCACGGCGGAGCAGCTCGCTCGAGACGGATTGATTGATGGTCGTGGAGGTGAGCAGAGCACCGTTGCCGCTCGCGCGCGACACGCTGACGCGGCCGATCTCACGAAGGTCGCCGGTCGTTGCGGTGTGCGTGCGCGCGATCAGCGAGCGAACGACGCTCGTTCCACCGGCAACGACGGCGATGTCATCCGTGCGCACGGTCTGATAGCCGAGCGCCGAAATAAGGACGTAGTAGATGCCGGCCGACGGTACCGGGAACGTGAAGTTTCCCAAGGTGTCGGTCGTCGTCGTGGACACTTTGTCGCTGGTGCCGTGATAGAGCGTAAGATTCGCTCCGGAAACGCCCGTGCCGGCAGTACGGTCCACGATGTTCCCGGCGACGGTCGCCGCGCCCGGCGGCGTTTGTGCTAGGGTCGGCGACACCAACAGCGCCGAAAAAAAGATCGTAAGCGCTAATGCTAGCGCGGTCAGTCGCCCGAAAGGCGGCATAAGTACTCCTCAAAGACGGAAACGAGAGCATCCTTCGTCTGCTGCGAAGCCGCCGGGCGCAAGACTCTGCAATGCGCCTTGGCCACAACTTGGCGAGCCGCGGTCGCAAAAATAAGACAACGTGCCGGGACAAGGCGCGCTGTTACCGTAGCGGCGCCACGTTAAGCCCCAATTAAATGAAACTTAACCCTTGCAACTCCGAGCCGCTTATTAAAAACGGAAGCGTACGAGCGACCGACCGTCGATGATATCGTGTTCGCCGATGCGATTGTCGGCATACAGAAGATACGCCGTCACGCCGTACAACTCGGCCGGCGACAGGCGTCTGGGCGACTGCGGAGGCATCGCACGCCGAATGTAATCGAAAAGCGACGTTGCGTGCGACCATCGGTCGAGAGACAAGCGATCGCCGTGGCAGGCCGCGCAAGACCGGCGATAGGTTGCCACGCCGTCTTGCGGGGTTGCACGACCGTTTGGGAGATTCGTTCCGTCCGGCGAGACGTCGATGTCGAGCTTCGCAATGGCCGCGCCCGTCGCGTCGCGACCGAGTCCGTAGTGTTCCAGGTGGTGCGCCGGATGCGAAGCGCAGCCGAAAAGAACGATGGTGACGCCAATGGTAAGCAGTGCCGCGTGACGCGCTCTATGCATCGACCGGCTCTACGGCGCCGCCCGGTCTGACGCGCCATTGCGCAATCGCGTTGACGTGGTACCGAAGATCGCCGTGCGTTGCCTCGCGCAGCGCTGCGAAAGTCGGTTGAACATCTCTGGCGTCGTCGCTCGCTCGACTGGCGATTGTCATCGCGCTGCCATTCCAGTCAAGCGGAAATGTGAAACGCACGAGAGCCTTGGCGAAGTTTGGCTCGTGCAACGTCGCCGCTGCCCACGTCGCGCCGCCGTCTAACGTCACGTCGACCGAGGTGATGCGACCGCGTCCCGACCATGCAAAACCGCGCATTTCAGAAAAGCCCGCACCTGCCAGCGGCCGGCTCGGCGATGGCTCTGTAATGACCGATTTCACACCCATCGTGAAGTCGAAGAGATGCGGCGAGCCGTCGGAGTTGCGCCGTCCGTACTGGACCGTTTCCTCGCGTCCGTACACCGGGGCGACCACGACTTTGAGGCGATGGAGCCACTTCACGTTTGCGCTTCCCTCGGCGCCGGGCAGGAGTAGGCGTAGAGGATAGCCTTGTTCGGGCCGGAGCATCTCGCCGTTTTGACCGTACACGACGAGCGCTTCATCGAGCCACCCGGCAAGCGGAATGCTGCGATCGTATCCTGCGGAATCTGCGCCTTCGGCGATGACCCAGCCGGCGCTGAGATCGGCGCCGGCCTCGTCGAGCAACAATCGCAGCGGAACGCCCGTCCACTCGGCGCACGAGAGCAGTCCGTGCGAGAACTGCACGCTCTCACCAAGCGCGCGCCACCCCGGTGCGGAATTGCCCGCGCATTCCAGAAAGGCGATGCGAGACGTCGCGGGAAACCGCATCAGGTCTGCGAGCGAAAAGAACACCGGCCGGCGGACGCGGCCATGTAGCAAGAGTCGATGTTTTGTGGGATCGATTGCCGGAACGCCGGCGTGAGTACGCGTGAACGCGAGACCGCTTGCCGTGATGATGCCAGGTTGACGCTCGAGCGGCGTCATTGCCGGTGACGGATGTCCGTTGGGCCGCCGAACAGCACTCGATTCAAATCGAGATGGCAACCCGTACGCAGCGACGGCGTCGCCCGGCTGCAGCATGGACGGTGGAATTCCGGGAGGTCCGCTTCCGAGGTCGGTCGCACCCACAAGCGTCCCCGTGAGAAATAGCTTGCGATTCACCGCTCGATCCGTTCACCGCCGCCGCTGGCGCGTACCTTGCCGAGTTGCCATAACGCTTGCGGCCGCGCTTGTTACTAACTCGTATCCGGCCCGCGCCGACATTCCACAATCGCTCGTCCATCATCCCGTATCCACGCGGATTATCGCGGCGCAAACTGAGTTCGATCGCGGACTGATGCTCGTGTACGCCTTCAATCCCGAAGAAGCGCTCGGACATTTCCAGCAAGCCGCGCGACTCGATCCGGCGCTCGCTATGGCCTTCTGGGGCATCGCGCTGACCGCCGGCCCGAACGTCAACACGTCGTACGATCTTACGCGAGCTGGGGTCGGGCGAGACGCTTGCGCAGAAGCGAAAGCTCTGGAAGGTACCGCAACGGCCGAGGAGCGCGAGCTGATCGCTGCACTTGCAAAGCGCTACGAGGCACATTCCGCGGCGGAGGCCGGCGCCGCGCAATCCGCCTATGCGGCCGCAATGGATGTGGTGGCCAAGCGCTATCCGCGCGATGCGGACGTCAATGCGCTGGCCGCGGAAAGTTTTATGGATCTGACGCCGCTGCACATGTGGCGGCACGACGGCTCGCCCGAGCGTTATACGTTACGTGTTATCGCGTTGCTCGAAGCCGCGCTCGCGCGCGATCCCGCGCACGTGGGCGCGAACCACTATCTCATTCATGCCTATGAACACGCGCCAAGCTGCGAACGCGCGCTAGGGGCGGCGCGGCGTCTTGCGGCGCTCGAGCTCGAGCCGGCCGAAGAGCATCTCGCGCACATGCCCGAGCATATTTTCCTGCGACTGGGACTCTATGACGAAGCGGCCGCATCGGGAGAACGCGCGGTCGGCTTATTCCGCGAGTTTATCCGCCGAGAGCACGCGACAGAGCACGACGGGTATTTTCACCACGATCTGCAAGTACTCGGCCTCGCGTATCAGATGTCGGGCCAATGGAGCCGCGCACGGAACGTCGCTACGGAAGTGGCCGCGCAAGTCGACGACAACGAAGCTGCGGTCGAGGCGTACGCACGCTTCGGCAGGTGGCACGAATTGCTCGCATTAACGGCTCCCGTCCGCCCCGGAATTCGCTGGCACTATGCGCGCGGGCTCGCCGCGAGCGAGATTGGGGATCGCTCGCTCGCGGAACGCGAAAGCGCGATCCTGCACGCGGCGACGGGCAGCGACGCGCGGCTGACGATCGCGCGCGACGTCCTCGATGCAAGCATCGCGAACCGGACCGGAAAGCGAGATGGCGCGATCGGTCTCTTGCAGACCGCAGTCGCCGCTCAAGACTCGCTCGAACGTGCGGAGCCGCCCCGCTGGTACGCTCCGGTTCGAGAATCGCTCGGCGCGCGATTATACGAAGCGCGGCGTTATCAGGAAGCGCGCCGCGTGTTCGAGGACGATTTGCACCGCAACCTCAAGAACGGCCGCTCCCTATTCGGACTCGCTATGACGCTCGATGCGCTGCACGACAAGCGCGCTGCCGGCATCTGGCATGAATACCGTCGAGCATGGCACGCCGGCGACACTCGATTGACCATGGATGGTCTCTAAAGCGCCGCGTTCAACAGGTGGAGAACGGCACGATCGTCGAGCACGAGTTCGCGGCTAGTGATCGCGCGGAGGAGTACGTTCGCTGCAGGCTTAGGACACCACACGCAGTGCTCGAGACGTGCGCCCGCTGGTGCGCACGATCTCCGTCACGATCTCGCGGCCAGTCCAACGGTGAAGCGCCACGGCCGGGGGCTCGACTCGCACGGTGTAGCCGATGTCATCTTCGGCCGCGTCGACGATCAGTTGATGCGCCGTGCTGGGAATACTCACCGTCGGTGCGCCGCCGAGCGTCGACTCATGGAAACGGTGGATGTGGCCGCAGACGATTCGCGCAACCTGGGGATGCGAAGCAACGATGCGGGCGAGCTCGTCGCGGCCACGGAAGCCATGCGCGTCGACCGGACCGACACCCACCTCAAACGGCGGATGGTGCATCGCAATCAAAGTCGCCGTCGCTGGCGCGAGAGCAAGCGTACGATCAAGCCACGCGAGTCGCGAAGCGTCGAGCTCGCCACCCGGCGCGCGCCCGCGTCGCGTCGTGTCGAGCGCCACCAGCCGCACCGGCCGCGACTCGATCGTGTAGCAGAGCGGTCCTTTCGCGGGCAAGTAACAATGATCCGGGAAGGCATCGCGCAATGCGGCGCGGTCGTCATGATTGCCCGGGACGAGATAGACCGGCATCAGCAACTCGGCAAGGAATTTGCGGAGGCGCTTGTATTCCTTCGCTTTGCCGCGGTCAACAAGATCGCCGGTCGCGACCACGAGTGCGGGCCGTGGCGCAACCGCATTGAGCGTGCCGACTGCACGACGAAGATCCCGCCCCGTGCGAATCATGTGGTGAAGCAGGTCGCCTTTGCGCCGGACGTGCGTGTCTGTGATCTGAGCGATGAGCAGATTGCTACTCAGACATCGGAATCGGCGTAGCGGAGACAGATTCCGTTCAATACACGCTTACGGAAGGACAGAAGCGGTCGAACCCGGCATCCGCTTCCCCCTCAGCGGTCATTTTCCGAAACCTTCATTTCGCTAACGGGAATGTAGCCGGCCTTTTGCATGAGCGCATTGTTATTCTGCAGAAAGGCGAGAAAGCGCGCGATGTCCTTATTCGGTTCGCCATTGGTGTACATGTGCTCGTACGACCAAAAGGGATATTTCCCAACCCTAACGTTGTTTTCGGTCGGGGCCATGCCATCGATCGACACTTCGTTGATTCCACTCTTGCCGTGCGTGCCTGAGAACGCCGCATAGGACACCGCTCCGGCCGTCTGCTGCACCTTCTGAACGACGGTGCCCGTCGCATCCTCCGTCAGCGTGTCCCTCGAGATTTCGGCCGTACCCACCAGCGTCTTCATAAACACCGCGCGCGTACCGGAACTGACCGGACGGTTGATGACGGTAATCGATTGATCTTTTCCGCCGACGTCTTTCCAATTTGAGACCTGACCGGAAAAGATGTCTTGAATCTGCTTTTTCGTCAGATTCGTAACGCCGTTCGCCGGATTCACGACGACCGAAAAGCCGATCACAGCGACTTTATGGTCGACCAGCGCCGGTTGATTCGTCGCGACGATATCCGAATCGCCGAGGTCAACCGATTTTGAAGCGACGAGCGATAGTCCCGTGCGCGAACCGCCTCCCGTGACGCTGATCTTCACATCGGAGTTTCGCGACTGGTACGCTTCGGCCGCAGCTTGGACGAGCGGCTGCAGCGCTGTAGAACCGGCAGCCGAAATGTTTACGCTCGCGAGGGCGGACGACGGCACGAGCGAGATCAAACCAACCACGACGGCCGTAAGTTGTGCGGACCTGGACATGTTGAACCTCCTGGATCTTCGCGCAAATCGGGGATACGCGTCGCTGCAGTTCGATCTGACGCTCGCGCGTCATCAGTATCGGGTCTCGAGCTTATCGTCCGATTAACGCAAGCTTAACGCGCGCTGCGGCCTGCGACGCCAGTGCCGTAAGCAATAACTGTTATCGCTGCGCGATCGAAGGCACACGTCCGGCCGCTCAAACCTCCCAGGGGGCTGCAATAAGCCGTTTATGAGTAGAGAGTGGGCGAAGCGATTGCAAAACCGCTCCGGCCAGATTCGTAGGAAGAGAACTCAAAGGGTATCTCCGCTCCTTGTCAAGCACGCACCGACCAGATGGCGTTCCATGATCGATATCATAAACGACGCCGTCATCGAGCGTCTGCTTCGCGTCGGCGATCTCATCGAACCGATGCGTCGAGCATTTGCGAACGACTGCAAAGTGCCAAAGCGGGTCCAACACGAGATCGACGTGAGCGACGCACGATCCGGAGTGCTTCTGGTCATGCCGGCTTGGACACGCGACGACGCATTGGGCGTTAAGCTTGCGACCGTGTTTCCGGATAACGCCGGCCTTGGAATTCCGACGATCTCTGCGACGTACGTCTTGATGTCTGCCAAGACGGGAGAAGTAACCGCAATCCTGAGCGGCGCGGCATTGACACTGAACCGCACCGCGGCGGTGTCCGCGCTGGCAGCGGACTTGTTGGCTCGCTCTGTCGTGCAAACGCTGTTGCTCATCGGAACGGGGGACCTCGTTCCGTATCTCGCCCGAGCTCACACGTGCGTTAGGCACTTCCAGAACGTACGTGTTTGGGGCCGCTCACACGAGAAGGCCGTCGTTACTGCCGACAAGATCGCGCGCGATCTGGACCTCCCCGTTGAAGCGGTCGCCACTTTGGAGAATGGCGTTCGCTCCGCGGACGTGATTTCCGCGGCTACCCTCAGCGAGACTGCGTTGATCGATGGCGCCTGGCTTAAGCCGGGCACCCACATCGATCTCGTCGGAAGCTTTAAACCAACGATGCGTGAGTCAAACGATATAGCCGTGCAGCGTGCTAGGGTCTTCGTCGACACCCGCGATGCCGTAAGAGAATCAGGCGACCTCACGCAACCGCTGGCAAACGGTACGATCGGCGCGGATCACATTTTAGCGGATCTAGCCGAGCTCGTGAAAGGCGAGCTAGTCGGAAGACGATACGGCGCCGATATTACGCTCTTTAAGTCGGTCGGCACTGCCCTGGCGGACCTGGCGGCGGCGAGCTTCATTCTGCAGCTGAGGCACTCTAGAACGCGATTCGCTCCAACCGATCCGCAGCTGCCGGCATGAACTGCAAAACGAACGCGGAGGCGCACGCGGGGACCGGAACTCGATCGCGCGGCCAAGCGGCAATCAAGAATTTGCGTGCGCAAGCTCCGCCGGGGCTGGAGAATGCAGCCCGAAGATGTTGCCTTCGGAGTCCTTGAACTGCGCCCAACCGCCGAAGAACATCATGCTGGGCGGTTCGGGAAACGCGACGCCGGCAGCTGCGAGCTTGGCGTGGGTCGCGAATACATCGTCGACTTCAAAACCGTGTCCCGTAAATCCGCCGACGTAGTCGACGCTCCAGCCCATTGACCCCGGACCGTGAAGCGCGAGCGACGTCTGGGCTCCGGGCGGCGCGAGCATGACCCACCGTCCACCCTCGGGCATCGGTTCGTCGATACGCGTTTCGAAGCCGAGCGTTTGCGTGTAGAATTGTTTGGCACGATCGACATCGTTGACGTACAGCGTGACAAAACCCAAATAAACGTCGAATCTCCTTGACGAAGTGGCGAATCCGAGCGTAGCGCGATTGCGGCGGCCGAGGCTACTTCGATCTTGCTGCGTTTGGGCGCAATAGCGGAAGCGCGAAGAGGACCGGCGGATCGGTCACTTCGACCGGACGCATTGCAAGGAGCACGGACCGATCCGCGACGCCTCTGCGGATGCAAACGCAACCACCCTTGGCGACCCACGCGCGTGCGTCCGGCGCGAGATATCCGTGCAACGTCGTCGTGTGCGGCAGCCCGAGCGCGAGCACGTGATAGGCGCCGTCGCGCACGCCTTCTATGTGAAACGGCCCGTTGCCGCGAACGACGATGCCCGCGAGCGGCGGACCATCGGGAATGCCCCGTGCGAACGCGCCGATCCAGACGAGCGTGTCGTCACGCACGTCCCCCGCGACGATGCCCTCGATGCCGCCCATTGCCGGCCGGCTTCCCGAGTCCGCCGCTGCCGCTGCGCCGATCGGCGCTCCGTCGTCGCGCCAAAGCAGCGTTCTCAGCGTGCCGGGCGCGACGCCGACCGACCGGGAAAACCGCGAGACGAATGACCCCAGGCTCTCGTATCCAAGCTCGAAGCAGATATCGGTGACGGATGCGTCGCTCGAGACCAGCAACTGCTTCGCGGCATTGATGCGCAGTGCCGAGGCGAACGCGATCGCCGAGAGACCCGTCATCGTACGGAAGATTCGATCGAAGTGGAACGGGCTGAGGTGCGCCGCATCGGCCAAGTCGCGTAGCCGCAGCGGGGTCGCGACGTGCTCGTGCATCAGACCGATCGTCGCCGCAATCGCTCCCTCGTGTCGTGCGGTATTGGAATGCTGTTCTGAGGCCGGGCGCCGGCCACCGCTAAGGCGTTGCACGTACCGCCGACGCCGTGAGCCCGGAGAAGGAGGTGTAACGTAGTCCTTTCGGCGATGCTTCTCGTTCGTATCGACGCTGGTGGTTCGCTGCACCCGGTCGACCCCAACGGCATCGATGCACGTTCCTCCGTTCGGGGTGTACGAATGCGCGCTTCCCTAGATCTTCGCAACGCGTGGCCGGACGGCGCGGCCGCGTCGGCGAGCGTACGACGGACATGACACTCACGCCGCTGCCACATGGTGCGACCGCGCAGTCCGGGGCGCTGCACGAGATGTGGACCGTCTTCTTCTGGGCAGGGGTCGGCGTCGCGATCGTCGTCTACGGCTTGATCGCGTGGTGCGTGCTGCGCTACCGGCGCCGTCCGACGGACGAGGCATTTCCGCCGCAGTTCCGCCGCAACAATCGGATGGAGGCCCTATACACCGCGGTTCCGATTCTGATGGTGATCGGGTTGTTTTTCATTTCGAATGCGGCCGAACGGCACGTGGAAACGATCGCGCGCGAACAGCAAGTCGTCGTGAACGTGACCGGCTTTCGCTGGTCGTGGCGCTTCGAATATCCCGAGCTTGGCGTGAGCGTGATCGGAGCGATGAATCGGCCGCCGCAGTTCGTTTTGCCCGTGGATGAGACGACACGCCTGAACGTCACCTCGGTCGATGTCGACCACTCGTTTTGGGTTCCGGCGTTTCTTTTCAAGCGCGATGCGATTCCCGGGATCGAAAACGTCTTCGACTGGACGCCGAACAGCGTCGGTACGTACCGCGGGGAATGCGGCGAGTTTTGCGGTTTGGATCACGCGACCATGTCGTTTTCGGTGAAAGTCATGACGCACCGTGATTTCGAACGTTGGGTGCGAGCGCACCGGCGCGTCGCGCTGGGCCTGCCGGGGACCCGCCCTCAATGAGTGCTATCGCCGCTCCGGGCTCGACCCCCGAACGCTTGGTGTACGGCGGTCTTCTTTCGTGGCTGGCAACGACGGACCACAAGAAGATCGGCATCCTGTACCTGGGCTCGACGTTCGCCTACTTTTTGATTGCCGGTGCTCTGGCGCTCGTAATCCGGGCACAGCTGGCGGTTGCGAACCAGCATCTCGTCAGCGCGAACGCGTACAACGCGATCTTCACCCTGCACGGAACGGCGATGATCTTTCTCTTCGTCGCACCGTTCGCGTTCGGGCTCGCCAATTATCTGCTGCCGCTGCAGATCGGCGCGCCCGACATGGCGTTTCCCCGTTTGAACGCGTTCTCGTTCTGGCTCTTCTTGTTCGGCGGAATCACGGTTTTTGCGGGCTCGCTGACGGTCACCGGCGCCGCTTCCTTCGGCTGGACAGCGTACGCGCCGCTCTCGACGCTCAAGGTCGGTTTCGGAGGAGGACAAGATCTGTGGATCATCGGCGTGCTGCTCGTGAGCACCTCGTCGATTCTTACCGTCGTCAATTTCCTCACGACCGTCTTCATATACCGAACGCCCGGCATGACGATGTGGCGCATTCCGATCTTCACCTGGGAGATCGTCGCGACGTCGCTTCTGGTGCTCATGGCGTTTCCGATGCTCACCGCGGTGCTGATCATGCTGCTCGTCGACCGGCATCTCGGCGGCCACTTCTTCGACCCGAACCTCGGCGGCAGCGCGATCCTCTACCAGCATTTGTTCTGGTTCTTCGGACATCCCGAAGTTTACGTGCTCATTTTGCCGTATTTCGGCGTCGTGACGGAAATCATCGCCGTCTTTTCGCGCAAGCCTGTGTTCGGATACACGGGGCTCGTGCTCGCGACCTTTGCGATCGCGGGACTTTCGATGGGCGTCTGGGCCCACCACATGTTCACGACGGGTGCGGTCGTCGATCCGTTCTTTTCCGCCGTCTCGTTCTTGATCGCGGTGCCGACGGGAGTGAAGTTTTTCAATTGGATCGGGACGATGTGGGGAGGGCAGCTGAGCTTTCCGACTCCGATGCTCTTCGCGATCGGCTTTCTGCTCAATTTCTTGATCGGAGGCATCACCGGCGTGATGGTTGCCGCGCCGCCGATCGATTTTCAAGCACGCGACAGCTATTTTCTCATCGCTCATTTCCACTACACGATCGGCGGGGGGAGCTTGTTTGCGATCTTTGCCGCCATTTTTTTCTGGTTTCCAAAAGCGTTCGGCTATATGCTGAGCGACCGCCTCGGTAAATGGACGTTTTGGCTCGTCTTCATCGGTTTTAACCTGACGTTCTTTCCGATGCACTTCCTGGGCGTCATGGGCATGGTGCGCCGCATCTACACCTATCCCGATTTGCCGGGCTGGTCGGCGCTCAACGCCGTGGCGAGCGTCGGAGCCGCCGTACAAGCCGCCGGCGTCCTCTTGTTCATAGTGAACCTGTACGTCTCAACGTGGAAACGCGTGCCGGCAGGCGACAATCCGTGGGACGGCAGCAGCCTCGAGTGGGCCACGACTTCGCCGCCGCCCGAGCTCAATTTCGAAAGGGTACCACCGGTTCGCTCGGAGCGACCCGCGTTCGACATGAACCATCCCGACGTCGCCAAGGCGACGGCGCGATGAAGATCGGCGTTCGCCTTTTCCTCTCTTCGATGGCTTTCGGCATCGTCATCGCGGCGATCTACGGTTTCACGACACACGACATCGTCGGTGTGATTTTCCTCGGCGGAATGGCGCTTGCGCTCGTCATCGTTGCGATGTTCATCGTCGTCGCGGAGCGCGAAGCGAATCTCGCGGGAGACCATGAAGACATGTCGCCCGCAGACATCGCGGGCGAAGAATTGGGCGTCTTTACCCTCGAGAGTTATTGGCCGATTCTCGCCGCCGCGGGGGCGACGCTCTTCCTGCTTGGCGTGGTCTTCGTCCCCGGCGTTTCATTCGGACTCGTTCTCATCGGCGCAGCATTGCTCGCCTGGACGGCCCGGTTTATGGTCCGGGAGAGCACGTGAAGGCACTTCAGGCGCGCAGCTCGCAGCGCATCTCGGGGACCACCGCTTCGAGAGACCTCGCGCTACGCACCCACCCGCTCGTGTTCGGCGTCGTGCTCTTCCTCGCGTCCGACCTCATGATTTTCGGCGGGTTCATCGCCGCATATTTCAATTTGCGCACGCTCGCCGACGTTTGGCCGCCGCCCGGCGTCACACTCGACAAGGCGGCGGCGGCAGTCGCGACCGCGATGCTCGCCGTTTCGAGCGGCTCGATGCTGCTCGCGACGCACTATCTCGCGCGCAACAAGTATACGGTCTCGCGGCTGTGGCTCGGCGTCTCGATTCTCTTGGGCACCGCGTTCGTTTTCATCTCGTATCGCGACTGGCTCGCGAGCCCCTTCCGCATCGATACGCACGCGTACGGTTCGCTCTATTTCATCATGACGGGCTTCCACGTCTGCCACGTAACAGCCGGCGTGCTGATGATGATCATGCTCTTCGGGAATATGCAAAAAGCGGCGTTTCAGCGCGACCGGCGGGCGGGCGCGGAGGCGATAGGTTTCTTCTGGCATTTCGTTTTCTTGATCTGGCTGCTCATTTGGGGTTCCATCTATGTCGTCGGGTAGCGTCGCGATGCGAAGGAGAAGCGCGTGAAGGCGAAAGAGGCGATCGTTGCGGCACTGCTCGTCGTCACGATCGTAGCGAGCCTCGGCTTCGCGGTCGTCTATGCGACGAGCGCGCAGACGCAGCTTTCCGCCGCATTGCTCTGCGTCGCACTCGGAACGCTCGCGGCGGCGATGGTCGCCTGGGAGCACCAGTTGATGCCGCGTAAAGAGTCGATCGAGGAGCTGGGGCCGCTAGCGTCGGGCGACGAGAAGGACGACGCGGCGGCGCACACGTTCGTGCATGGAATCGACGAGGTCGTGGGCCGCCGGTCGTGGCTCATCAAGCTTTTCGCAGGCGCCGCCGGCGCGATCGGCCTTGCGGCGCTCTTTCCCCTGCGGTCATTCGCGCCGGCGGCCGCGTCGGTCGAGGATCTCGCGCACACGTCGTGGCGCAAGGGTTCGCGGCTCGTGCGCGAGGACGGAGCCGTCGTGCGCGCGAGCGATCTCGAAGTTAACTCAATAATCACAGTGTTCCCCGAAGGCCATGTGGGTCCACAGTTTGCGAACGCCATGGCGAACGATGCGACTGTTCTGGTTCGCGTCCCGGCGCACGAGTTGCACTTGCCCTCCGATCGCGCAGCATGGGCGCCCGAAGGACTGCTCGCCTTTTCGAAAGTGTGTACGCACGCGGGTTGTCCGGTCGCGCTCTATCGTGCGGCAGCACGCCAATTGTTCTGTCCCTGTCACCAGTCGACGTTCGACGTGCTCGCCGGCGGCAGGCGCACCTTCGGTCCGGCCGCGCGCGCTCTGCCGCAGCTGCCGATTACCATCGCACGCGACGGAACGCTCGAAGCACTCGGCGATTTTCCGGAGCCCATCGGCCCGGGGTATTGGGAGCGCGGTTGATCGTCAAACGCGCCGTTACGTTTCTCGACGACCGCCTGGGTTCGTCGGCGTTCCTGCGGGCCGCGTTCGAGAAGGTCTTTCCCGACCACTGGGCGTTCATGCTCGGCGAGATTTGCGTGTACGCGTTCGCCGCGCTGCTGCTTACCGGAACCTATCTCGCGTTTCTCTTCAACGATTCGAACCTGCCGGTGATCTATCACGGCTCGTACGCCTCACTCGTGGGCCGCTCGGTGCCGGCGTCGTATGCATCGGTGCTCGACATCTCGTTTGCGACCAAACTTGGCTTGATGATCCGCCAGATGCATCACTGGGCGGCGCTCGTTTTCGTGGGCGCGATCCTCTTTCACATGATGCGAATTTTCTTTACCGGCGCATTTCGCAGACCGCGGGAAATGAACTGGATCGTCGGCGTCACGCTGCTGCTGCTGGCGATCGGCGAGGGCTTCTGCGGCTATTCGCTCCCGGGCGATCTTCTCTCGGGCGCAGGGTTGCGCATTGCGTATTCCGTCGCCCAGTCGATTCCGTTCATCGGCACGTGGCTCGCGTTGATGTTTTTCGGAGGGACGTTTCCGGCCGATGCGACGACGCCGCGGCTCTTCATCTTGCACGTGTGGATCGTACCGCTGGTCATCTCCGGTGCCATTGCGGCACACCTCGGCATGATCTGGCGGCAGCATCACACGCAATTCGCCGGACCGCGGCGCACCGAGCAAAACGTCGTCGGTTCGGCCCTGTGGCCGCGGTACGCGATCAAGTCGCTCGCGCTGGGCAGCGCCACGTTCGCGGTGCTCGCTCTTCTCGGCGGTTTCTTCACCATTAACCCCGTTTGGATCTACGGTCCCTTCGATGGCTGGACGATCGCTTCGCCCTCACAGCCGGACTGGTACGTCGCCTGGCTCGACGGCGCGCTCCGCTTGGGCCCGGCGCTCGAGTTGAACGTGCTCGGTCACACCGTACCGCCCGTGTTCTGGCCGGGCGTCGTGATGCCGGCGGTTCTCTTCGGCGGCTTGTACGCGTGGCCGTTCATCGAACGTGCGATCACGGGCGACGGCCGCATACACAACATCGACGACATGCCCTACGAGAAACCGTGGCGGCTTGGCGCCGGCGTCGCCGTCTTTGCGTTCGTGACCGTTCTCGGCCTTACGGGCAGCGACGACATCGAAGCGATGATCTTTCACGTGGACGTGGAGACGCTGATGGTCTTCTACCGTTTCCTCGCCGTCATCGCTCCGCTCGTCTGCGGTTCGATCGCAGTCGCGATCGGCTTCGAATTGCGCGCGCGCTTCGAATCGCGAACGGGACAGGAGCAAGTCCGGCGCGCGCTCATTCGTCGCAATGCCGATGGAGGCTTCGATGAGGAACGTTCGCCCGACCCGGCATAACCGCGCGGTGCGAAACGCTGTCTTTCTTGCGTTGACTGCATGTACGATGCTCGGCGCGTTGCGGCCGGCTGCGGGCGCGGCCGACGACACGCATTGGCTGACGCCTTCGCATCGTGCCGTCGATAAGGGTACCCTCTTCGAGGCCGGTGTTCCGGCACGGGGCGGGCCGGCCGCATCCGGCGATCGCGCGCAGCTCGTGCGCGAAGGCGCGCTCCTCTACGGCGTACACTGCTCGACGTGTCACGGGGCCGATCTCAAGGGCACGCAAGGCGTTCCATCGTTGCTGCAAGCCGGTGGAGCGGCAGTCGACTTTTACCTGACGACGGGACGTATGCCGCTCGCGCTGCGTGCGGCGCAAAGCGGTGAGAGCAGGAGCCCGCTCGGGCGCAGCATGGCCTCGGGATCGCAGGCATTTCACGTCCCGGCGCTCCTGGACGCGCATCAAACCGCAGCGGTCGATGCATACGTCGACGCGCACGCGCGGCAGCTTACGCCGATCCCACAGGTCCGCCTGAACGCCTCGCTGTTGCAACGGGGCCGCCGCATCTTCGAAGACAATTGTCAAGCCTGCCACGGTGCCGCCGCGCAGGGCGCGACGGCCGGCGAACAGTGGACCGCACTACCGCTCGATCAGGCCTCGCCCACGCAGATCGGAGAAGCGATCCGCGTCGGTCCGGGCCTCATGCCGCGCTTTACGCCGGCCCAGCTCTCCGCCGCCGACATCGACGCGGTCGCGACCTACGTACGCGACCTTGCCGAAAGCCCGCAGCTATACGGCGGAAACGTCATGCAATATCTCGGACCGGTCTCCGAGGGCGCCGTGAGTGCGATCGTGGGCGTCGGCTTTTTGTTCTGGGTTATCTATTTCACTGGGACGAAAGCTGACGGGCGGCGCGTCAACGAATGGGATCGACACTCGTAGCAGATCTGGCGTCCGCGACGGTGTCGAGCCGCTCGCCCAGACGCCGTTCGTGTGCGGCCCATTCGTAACCGACGAGCATGAAGGCGACGAACATGGCGAGCGTTCCGCCGATCCACATGATCTCACCCGCCGTTTGCTGATCGGCGAGACCGGCCGCCGCGTAGGACGGATAGAGCACGTGACGCGCGCTGTTGAGGGTGAAGCCCAGCATGCCTTCCGCAGGCATCGCCACGAGCAGGTAGAGCAGCCGTAACGGAAAAGCCAGCGCGCCGTTCGACCACGGCGTGGGGCCGATCGCGATGACGGGAAACCAAAAGAGCAGCGCGGTGCCGAGGTAGATCGCGTGTTCGAGCACGTGCACCGGCTCGTACTCGAGTGCCGCTTCGAAGAAGCCGCTGTAATGGAGCAGCCAAAGCGAAAGCATGAAGACGGACCAGGTGAAGACGGGAAACGCGAGCACGTGGCCGATCGGACTTTTCAAAAAAGCGACGATCCGCCGCGCGACGCGATTGCGGGCGACGGAGAGCACGAGCAGCAGCGGCGCACCGAGCAGCAAGAGTGGTGCGGTCACGTCGGTCAGGATGAGGTGCTGCACCATGTGCGGCGTGAAGCGCACGTCGCCCGCCGCGTCGAGCGGGGACTCGATCGCGACGACGCCGGCAACGAGTGCGGTGAGGAACCACATCGTTCGTGCGCGGGGCCACGGTCGCTGCCGCAACGCACGAAAGCGGGCAACGCCCGTCAGGTACGCGCCGAGCACCACGCTCGCCGTAATGACGACGATGGGATCGAAGCGCCAATTCGCTAGCACTGCACTCATCGCGCACCGTGTCGCCGGACGCGCCGCTTGCAGCTCCGCATACGCGGGTGGTTCCCGCGTTCCTCGCAGCTCACACGGTCGTAAAGCGAGCGGAACGCCTGCGGGCCACGCACAACACGCGTAGCATGAACGTGAATACGCGCGCGCAGGGGCGTTCGTGGAATACGCGCCGCGACGACAAGGCGAGACGGCTTTCCGGCGTGGCGCACTTGGCCCGGGGCAAGGTACTGCCGGCCGATCGAATCGTCGAAGCACTCGAAGCGCTGATCGGACCCGGCGACCGAGTCGCGCTGGAAGGCAACAACCAAAAGCAGGCGGACTTTCTCTCGCGTTCGCTCGCCGAGGTCGACCCGCGCAAGATCCACGACATCCATCTGCTGATCTCCAGCATCAGCCGGCGAGAGCACCTCACGCTCTTCGAACGCGGCGTCGCTCGCAAGGTAGATTTCGCGTACGCCGGGCCGCAGAGCCTCCGCGTCGCGCAACTGCTCGAGGACCAGAAGCTCGAGATCGGCGCCATCTACACATACGTCGAGCTCTATGCGCGCATGTTCGTGGATCTGACGCCGAACGTAGCGCTCGTGTGCGCCGAGCGAGGCGACGCTGAGGGGAACTTGTACACCGGTCCGAATACCGAGGACACGCCGGTGATCGTCGAGGCGACGGGCTTCCGTCAGGGCATCGTCATCGCGCAAGTCAACGAGTTGACCGGCGACCTGCCGCGCGTCGATATCCCGGGCTCGTGGATCGACTTCGTCATACAGGCCGACCGGCCGTTCGCGATCGAGCCGCTGTTCACGCGAGACCCACGGATCATCGGAGAGCTGCAGATCCTCGGGGCGATGATGGTCATTCGCGGCATCTACGAACGTCACGGCGTCACGTCGCTCAACCACGGCATCGGTTTCGACACCGCCGCAATCGAACTGCTGCTGCCCACCTTTGCGGAGAGCCTCGGCCTGCGGGGAAAGATTTGCCGCAATTGGACGCTCAATCCGCACCCCACGCTTATTCCCGCGATCGAAAGCGGCTGGGTCGAGAGCGTGCACTGCTTCGGCAGCGAGGTCGGGATGGAGAATTACATCCGCGCTCGTTCCGACGTGTTCTTCACCGGTCACGACGGCAGCTTACGCTCCAATCGCGTGCTCTGCCAACTCGCCGGCCAGTACGGTGTCGACCTGTTCATCGGCTCGACGCTTCAGATGGACCGCGACGCTAACTCGTCGACCGTCACCTCGGGCCGTCTTACCGGCTTCGGCGGCGCGCCGAACATGGGACACGATCCGCGCGGCCGGCGCCACAGCACGCCCGCGTGGCTGAGCACGATCACGGCGAAAAGTGACGTCGAGATCGTGCGCGGGCGCAAGCTCGTCGTGCAGTTGCTCGAAACGTATCAAAAGGGCGGGCAACCCGTGATCGTCGATTCGCTCGACGCCGTGCAAGTCGGCAAGAAGAGCAACATGCCGATCGCACCGGTGATGATCTACGGCGACGATGTCAGCCATGTCGTCACCGAGGAGGGCATTGCGTACCTCTACAAGGCCGACGGCGCGACAGAACGGCGGGCCGCGGTCGCTGCGGTCGCCGGCGTGACGCCGGTCGGGCTCGGAGCCGATGCGACGACGACCGAGGACCTGCGAAACCGGGGCATCGTCGCCTTTCCCGAAGACATCGGCGTGCGGCGAAGCGACGCGAAGCGATCGCTTCTCGCAGCGCGAAGCATCGAGGATCTGGTTGCGTGGTCGGGCGGGTTGTACAATCCGCCGAGTTCGTTACGGACGTGGTGATGCCGGTGATGCCGACAATCGCGCGCACCGCCGCACCGCGGCTCGCGGACCTCGCCGTCGCGTCGCTCGTCGACGAGGCACGGCTGACCCCGAAGCCGGCTCTGGTCGACTTGCGCGGCAGCGGCGCCCATGCGGACCTCGATCTCGCGATCGTCATTCGTTCTGCGAACGCGCTGCGCGCGAGCTTCGCGGCAATGGCGGCGATTGCCGACCTTCGGCTGCCGACGCAAACGCTGCGCGAAGATCTGGCCGCGATCGGTCGTGCCGGCGAGCGCGCGATGATGCGCACGACCGGAGGCAGTAATGCCCATCGCGGAGCGATCTGGGTGCTGGGCTTACTCGTGGCGGGGACGATGATGGCGGGGAACGATCGCTGCGCGCGCGCGATAGCCGGGCGGGCGGCGACCGTCGCGCGGCATGCCGACCGGTTCGCGCCGCCGGCATCGAGCAACGGCTCGCGGGTTCGGGGTCGTTTCGGCGTGAACGGCGCTCTCGGAGAAGCTGTCGCGGGCTTCCCGCACGTCATCGAGATCGGGCTGCCGAGCCTCACCGCATCCCGTCTGCGCGGGTGCGCCGAAGAAGACGCGCGCCTCGACGCGCTCATGGCGATCATGTCCAGCCTCGACGACACGTGTCTGTTGCACCGCGGCGGCCGCGCGGCGTTACATAGCGCCAAAGCGGGTGCGCACGCGGTGCTCGCTCGCGGCGGGGCTGCGACGTCCGCAGGCCGCCGAGCGCTTCTCGATCTCGACGCGGATCTGCTGTCGCGTAACGCATCTCCCGGCGGCAGCGCCGATCTGCTTTCTGCCGTATTGCTCTTAGACCGTGTGGCTCACCCTCAGTCGCGAAACGCGCGGCGCTCGTCGTCCCGGAGCTGAAAATCATGGAAACGTACTCGTTCACGTATCCGGCAAAAGATGCCGTGCTGCGTTCCGCCCATGTCGGCGTGGTCGGTTCCGGCGACTTGGAAGTGCTGCTCGAACCGTCCGGCGACGGTCAGGCGCAGGTCAACATCCGCACGAGCGTCGACGGCTACCGGCAGGTCTGGAAACAGGTTTTGGACCGATTCTTCTCTCGCTATCGCGGAGCCGCGGCCATCGAGATCAACGATTTCGGTGCAACGCCGGGTATGGTAGCGCTGCGCTTGCGGCAAGTTGTCGAGCAAAGCGAAGTATGCGGGCCGGCGTCATGAACGACGAGCTTAGGACGATACAACGCTTCCTCGAGCGGCGCAGCTTCGTCGAACTCACGGCGCGCGAACGCGTCGCGGCGCTGCTCGACGATGGAACGTTTCGCGAGCTGCTCGGCCCGTTCGACCGCCTCCATTCCCGCTGGCTCGAAATGCAGCACATCGTCATCCAAGAAGATGACGGCGTGGTCGTTGCTCGCGGCCTCATCGACGGGCAGCCTGCCGTAATCGCCGCCATCGAGAGCGCGTTCCAGGGCGGCAGCGTGGGCGAGGTCGGCGGCCAAAAGATCGCCTGCGCGCTCGACCTCGCGCGCGCGGACAACGAACAGGGAGTGCCGACGCGCCCCGTGCTGCTGCTCGAGACCGGCGGCGTGCGCCTGCAAGAAGCGAATCTCGGGCTCGGCGTCATCGCCGAAATTCAGGCCTCCATCATTGCGCTGCGCAGGCTGATACCCGTCGTCGCCGTGATCTCCGGGCCGGTCGGATGTTTCGGCGGGATGTCGCTTGCGGCGGCGCTCTGCAGTTCTCTGATCGTCACGCCTGAAGGTCGCCTCGGCATGAACGGTCCCGAGGTCATCGAGCAGGAAGCCGGCATCGCGGAGCTCGACGCCGCCGACAAGCGGTTGATCTGGAGCCTCATCGGCGGCGAACAGCGCAGTGCGGTCGGCCTGGTCGATGCGCTCGTCATGGACGATATCGACGCGATCGGCGCGGCGGTCCGCGACGCGTTCGGCCGCGGTGTGCCGAACGCTCACCGGTCTGAACAGGTCGACTTCTTCTTAGAGCGCTTCGCCGCAATCGATCCTGCGGCCATTCGCGACGGCGAGACGCTGCGTGCTCTATGGCGCCGAGGGGAACGACCGTGAGCGAGGTCGATACCGCGACGAGCCGTGGCCGCACGTGGTTTCAAGCGCTGAGCGGACGGAACGGGATCGTGAAAGGCGGAGCGAGCTCGGTCCTACGGTGCGATGCACCGCTGGGGAATGACGTCGCGCGTTTCCTAGCGGTGGTACCGAATCCTCACAGCCGCTTTCCGCGCGTTCGTAACGGCGAAGTCGGGCTCGAAGAGGGATGGACGCTCGCGAAATACGTCCGGGAGGCCGTCGAGCCGGATGGACACGGCGTGCGCCGGCCGATCGTCGCGATCGTCGACGTTACGAGCCAGGCGTATGGGCTGACGGAAGAGCTGATGGGCATTCACCTCGCCTGCGCCGCAGCGGTCGATGCGTATGCCACGGCACGTCTCGCCGGCCATCCCGTCGTCGCGTTATTGGCCGGCCAGGCGATGTCGGGCGCGTTTCTCGCGCACGGGTACCAGGCGAATCGCATCCTCGCCCTCGACGATCCGCACGTCGCGGTGCACGCGATGGGGAAAGCCGCCGCGGCGCGCGTGACGAAGCGCTCGGTGTCCGATCTGGACGCGCTCGGCGAGTTCGTGCTGCCGATGTCGTACGATATCCATACCTTCGCGAAGCTCGGCATCCTCGATGCGCTCATCGAGGTGGTAAATGCCGACGCGCCGACGCCGGCCGACATTGCGAAGGTCCTAAACGAAGTGAGCGCTGCGGTCGCAGATGCGCGCTCGGGCTCACGCGACCTCACTCGCCGTCTCGGCGCACCAGCTCGATCCGCCTCGGCCGAGGTGCGCCGGCGCATGTCAGAACAATGGTCCGGCGTCGCGCCGCATTGAACGCGCACGATCTGCTCGAAGCGGTGCGGAGCGACGCGGTCCTCGCCGACATCGCAGTTCCCGGCTGGGTGACGGAGCGTTTGGCTCGCGCGCCGCTCGTCGTGGTCAGGCGGGCACCGAGCCGCCAGGGATATCTGCCCGTCGGCGTGCGTGGGAACACGCGCAGCGAACGCTTCGCCGCGTGGCTGTCACCGAGTGACATCAAAGCGCGAATCGCGCCGGAACATCTCGTGCGCCGGCGAGCCTGGCAGTTCACGCAGCGTTCCGCCCATGTTCTCCATTTCGCGCTGCTCGAGCGCGTCGCGCAGGAGATGCGCGCGCACGGCCTCGCGTGGGGACCCGTGGGCAGTGTCGGATACGAATTAGCCAGCGGCGTTGCCGCGGTCACCGCGACGAGCGATCTCGACCTGATCGTGCGGGCACGCGCCGAGTTCTCGCGCAAGACGGCGCGCGCGTTGGCCGCCAAGCTGACGTGTTTGCAAATTCCAGTCGACGTTCAGCTCGAAACGCCGTACGGCGCGGTCGCGCTATCCGAGTACGCATCCGGAAGCCGGGTGGCGCTCCGCACGACGTACGGTCCACGGCTCGTCGACAATCCGTGGATCGTGCACGCTCCGGCGGCGAAGCTAACCTGAGCGTCGCGTTTTTGTTTCCCGGGCAGGGTGCGCAGGGTGGCAGCTTTCTGGACCGGCTGCCGGACGATGCCGCAGTTCGCGAGACGCTCGCGGAGGCCAGCTCGATTCTCGGGCGTGATGTTCGCGACTTTGCGACGGAAGATGCGCTGAAGTCGACGGTCGCCGTACAGATCGCAACCGTCGTCGCGGGAGTCGCCGCGGTTCGGGCTCTGGCTCGCCGCGGTATCGAGCCACAGGCGGTCGCGGGCCTATCGGTCGGAACGTTCACGGCGGCGGTCGCGTGCGGTGCGGTCCGCTTCGCCGACGCCGTGCCGCTGGTTCGCCGCCGCGGCGAACTGATGGAGCGCGCCTATCCACACGGCTACGGCTTAGCGGCCATCGTCGGCCTCAACGAGCGCCAGGTTACCGCGCTCATCGAATCGGTCAGCCGCTCCAACGCTCCCGTGCACCTTGCGAATCTGAATTCGGCGACGCAGTTCGTCGTCGCCGGAGCCGATGCGACTCTCGGGGCTCTGGTCGCGGACGCGCGTCGAGCGGGAGCGCAGAAGGCGGAGCGTCTCGCGGTCGGCGTGCCGTCGCATAGCGCTTTGCTCGCGCACGTTGCGGACGAACTCGAGCGTGAGATCGCGACCGTCGCCCTCGCCGCGCCGCACGTGCCGTATGTCACCAACACGCGCGGTCGCGCGACCAAAGACGCGGAAGCTGTGCGTGAGGATCTCGCGCGCAACGTGATGTATCCGGTGCGTTGGTACGACGGGACCACAGCGCTCTACGAACTCGGAGCGCGGTTGTTCGTCGAAATGCCGCCGGGCCGAATCTTGACCGAGCTAGCCGAAGGCGCATTCCCCGATGCGCGCGCGGTCGCGGTTGACGACACGCGTTTGGATACGATTGCGATTTTGGCCGAACGGGAACGCCAAATCGATGCGGTCCGCTAGCGCGGGAACGGGACGCAAGTAGGACGGGCGCTGCGCTAGGCTTGGAGAAACGGCGGCCGGAGGAACGAGTGGATGAAGCGACTTGCGATTCGCGCTATTGCGGTGCTGGCATTCTCGTTGCCGCTCGCAAGTGAACCGACGCACGCCGCAGCGCCGCAGGCGGCAACCGGCGAAGCGGTGACGACGAGCATCGGTGACGCGTATCGGGCGGAGAAATGGATTGCCGACCTCTACGAGGGCGTGAAACCCGCGGAGCCCGCCGCGCTATCTACTGGGGCCGCTGAAAGGTGCAAGCGGACTTGATCGCGCGCATCTTGACGCGCAGTCAAGCGCAACCCTCGATCGAACAGGAAGACATCCAGCGGCTCATCTGGGGCATCGAAGCGCAAGCGAAATTCGCTGACTTTGAGGCCGACTTTCAGGAACGCGTGCGGCCGTTGCTCACGAGCGATGAAATCCGCAGCTTGAACGCGACGCGCCTCGATCGGGCCGAGATCGGCCGCCAGATTTTGGGGCGGCTGCTCCCGCAAAATGCCAAAGACGTCATCGATCGGTATACGGAACTGCGAGCTCGCGTCACCGACGCTACAGTAAGCTACGAAGAGCTTCGTGACATAGCAGTTACGAGCGGCGTCGCACCACGCGGTCGGGGCAGCCGCGACGTTCTGCCGGGCGTGGGGTTATGCCGGCGACGAAACATACATTCGCCTTTTCCCGGACGGCTTCTCGCACACGACGGTCGAGATCGTTCAACGGGAGCCCTATCAGATCGACGGAGATACGCTCGGGAGAATCGCGCAACTGAGGGGCGCCGGCGTAAGCATGCATGCGACGTACGCCCCCGGCAACGCCGAGCCCGTAAAGCTGCCCGACGGTTCCGTCGTACACGTTTGGCGTTTCGCAACGGTGAAGATCGAAGGGCCGAAGCCCGGTCAGCTAGTGACGGTCGCACATCAAGGTTGGACGCTCGATTCGCGCGACGTGCACTATGCGCGCAAGGGCGCGTACCGGCGCAACCGCCCGGCCTTAGGCGCCGTTGCGGTGCTCGCCTTTGAGCCGGGTGTCGTGGCGGATGTCGGCCCTCGCCGGCCTCTACGCCGGTTTCGCGATCGACGTCTACAAGCGCGTGAAGTCGGTCAAGCGTTTGTACGACGATATCGCAGGAGCGGTGGACGTCGGAAAGCAGAGCGCGCGCGCGACATTTAAGCCAAACGAGCAGCGGCTTGACGGGTTTAGGCGGCGGGCCTGTCGGCAACGCACTTGGATCGCGGATACGTTCTTGCGCGTGCGCAATCTCGCGGCGTACGCCGGATGCGTCATCGAAGGCGCATGTCCCCCGCCAGAGAGCATCCCCCCGAGGAAAAAGGTAGGTATGCCGCGTCTCTGCGTCGGCACCGCCGTGCCGCACCGCACGATCGATAAGCTCGCGAAAAATCCCACCATTGACGAGCCCGGTGGGCTTGGTTAGACGGCCGCCGGTCACTAGGCCGCCAAGGACGCCGCTGCCCTCGAGCACGATCGTCCGCGCGCCGGCGCGAGCCGCGGCGATCGAGGTGATGACGCCGGTAAATCCGGCGCCGACCACAGCGACATCGTAGATACCGAAGAGTTCTCGCGTATTGGGCATCAACCTCGTAGCGCTACTCGGATAAGATATGATATCTCGCCATGGAATATCGTATCTTTTGGAGAACGCTGGATCGTGGCACGGCAACCGGTTGACCGCTACGTGACGGCACTCCGCGCGGGAGAAGCCGGCGGCGAGATCGCGCCGCTCGTCGGGCAGCGTGTTCTCGTCGAACGTATTTATGAAATCGTTAAACGCGGAATCTTAACGCTCGAAATTCCGCCGGGATCGCCACTCAACGAGCGGAGCCTTGCGCAACGCTTCGCTGTCAGCAAAAAGCCCGGTCCGCGACGCGTTGCAGCGTCTCGTCGGCGAAGGTTTAGTGATGCAGTATCCGCATCGCGGGATGGTCGTACAGGCTCTCGATGCGGGGTACGTCGACGAGCTGTACGAGCTACGTATCGCACTCGAGACGCGCTCGCGGTCGCGCTGGCCACGCCGCGCCTCACGACCGTCGATATCGCGGAAGGACGGCGCCATCTCGATGCGGCGGCAGCGGCGATCGAGGCGGGCGACCCCGTTACTGTGTCGGCGATGAATCAACAATTTCACGGCCTCTTCGCGCGCCGCAGCGGGAACCGGCCGCTGAGTACGACCCTCGCTGCGCTTCAGGACCGCGTCCGCGTGATTCGCATGGTCGGGTGGCGCGACGGCGCGCCGATGAAACAAGAACACCTCGAACACCGCGATCCTGGATGCCGCGGCGGCCGGAGAGTCGGCCGCCGCGGCACGTCTCGTCGGCGCTCACATCAATAACTTCCGCGACGCATATCGCTCAGCGAGCCGCAACCGTGCGGCAACCTGACGCCTGAAATAGGGTGCCGAAGGTTTTGCAGCTATAGGCAGCTTGCTGGCAGCTTATACGTTGATTCTTGGCTTACGGTCGTACTTGGCCGCTCAGCATGACAAAGGCGCAGTCGCAAAAATGCACGCTTTGGCGCTGCATGGTCGCGCGTATGAAGCTATGGACCGGTGGAAACACGACGAACGTGTCTTGGTCAACCGAGCTGATCAAGCCCAAAGAACCACGCTGAGCGACGTTCTTGGCGGCATCCTCCTTGCCGGTCTTTCCGCATACCTTCTCGGTCGCAAATCGCGTCGAGCGTATCAGCCGGTTCGAAGACTCACGCTCTCAACGCCGTATTCCGAGCGTTCTCGCCCGAGGGCTGAATCAGACCGTACGCCTGAAGAAAAACGGAGAGCCTCCGGTAAAGAGGGTGAGACGCTGGTTCGGACCGCTTTTCAGCCGTTGCTCGATAAGGGTTGGAACCTCCTCGGCCAAAACATCGACGTTGAAGAAAACGGATGTACATTCGGCGACGTGGATTTCGTCCTGACTTCACCGCACGGCTTAGGTTTTTCGATCGATGCCAAAAATGGCCATGACCAAGTGCGTTACGACCGCGCGACCAAGACAGTAAAGTTTTGGAACCCTTGGTTCGGCCGCGGTTACGACTATCCGGTTTCTCGCGCATGGTTTTTGGCAGACTGGATTCGTGACAGCTACGATATTATGGCCGTCGAACCCATCATGTGCTTCACGGATAAAGTACCTCTGGCGTTCGAAGGCAACGCCTACGGCCTGCACATGGTTCGAATCGGTAATCTCGTTTCGTTGCTCGAGCGTATCAACGCCACGTACGCTGCAAAAGCATCTGCTCCGGTCATGCCCGTCGATGTGGAAAAGCGGTGACCCACCACAAGCCGTGACAGGTCGTGATTGGGCGCGTGACCTCGGCATCGTCGACGCGACGCTGAGATGCGGCATGAGCGCAGCTCCGTTGACCGGCGCCTGCAAGCTGCAACGCGGTTCGCGCTTCGTTTCACAGGAAGCATCCGCGGCGCGTTGGAAGCGACTGGCGTGATCGATCCGCGCGTAGACCTATCGTTCACGCTCTCGCACGTTCGCGAGTCGCTGCGCCCGGACGCTTTGTCCCGCGGCGAAGCATACGCGCGAGCCGGCCGCGTGATGGACCTTCGTGTTGGTAACAGCGGCAGCACGCTCGCAGCACGCGTGCGTGGCTCGCGCCCAACACCGTATCAGGTGACGGTCTACGTTTCGCGTAACCGCGGCGGGCGAACCATCGTGTCCGGCCACTGCAACTGTCCCGTCGGCGTCGACTGCAAACACGTTGCGGCGACGCTTTATGCGGCACTCGCCGCGGCGACGGCACCCGTCCAATCCCATCCGGCCGACGCAGCTCCACGCGCGGCGCGAAAAGCGGAAGCTGCGGTGCAGACCGATCCGCGCGTCGATGCATGGCTGGCCGAACTTCGTGAAGTCACGGGCTCATCCGCGAGCCACGCCACGCCCGGCGACGAACGGATCGCTTACGTCTTTGACGGCAAGCCGCGCTCTTCGCCGCGCGCGTTGCCGGTCGATATTATCGTCGTGCGTTACACGAAAGCGCAGCGCTGGACGAAGGTCCGCACGAGCACGTCGGAATCGCTCGCGGCCGCGAGCGCGCGCGCGGTCGGTCCTGAGGATGCGATGATCGGGCGCTTCATGCGCCTACTCGAAAATACACACCGTCAGCGGGAGCCCTTAGCCGAAGAGATCGTGCGTCGCACGATTGCGAGCGGGCGCGCGCACTTCGACCGAATCGACAATCCGCCGCTGTCGCTTGGGCCACCACGGCCCGCGCGCATCCTTTGGCAGCTCGCAGACGATGGCCGCCAGCGTCCGGCGCTCGTCTTCGACGATGCAGCCGCGCTTGCGCTGCCCGGGCCCGTGCCGTGGTACGTCGCCCCGCAGTCGTGGCGCGCCGGACCCGTCGAGACGGGGATGCCGGGCGAGACGCTCGCGGCGCTCCTCGCCGCGCCGCCGCTCGTGCCCGCGCAGGCGAAACACGTTCGCGAAAGGTTTGCGACGATGTCGCCGGCCATCGAATTTCCGGCGCCGCTCGAGATCGCGGAACGCGTCGTGCGCGTGCAGCCGGTCCCCACGTTGACGTTACGGACGGTCGACATACCCGCAGCCCCGAGCTACGCTTGGCGCTCGGCGCCGACGACGCCGCAAACCATCGACATCGCCGAATTTACGTTCACGTACGGCAGCGTAATGGTCGATCCGGCTTCGCCGCACGACGAGATCCGGGTCGCTGAAAACGGCGAGACCGTCGTCTACGTCCGCTCACCGAAAGCCGAAAAGCGCGCGGCGACGCGTTTGACGCAATTTCCGTTCCGCAACGACGCCGGGTCGCGTTCGCTCGTCGAATCCGAGGGACTCTTTCTACGCTTCACCGGGAACGACGAAGCGCAATGGCCCGCGTTCGCTCATCGCGCAACGGCCGAGTTGGATCGCGAAGGCTGGCGCATTCGCATCGATCCGAGCTTCCGTCACCGCGTCATCGATCTCTCCAATGACGCCGCTTGGCAGCCGAGCTTCACCGAGCACGGCGACGGCTGGTTCGATTTGGCAATCGGGCTCGACCTCGACGGTCGCCGCTTCGACTTGCTGCCCGTGCTGCGCGATATCGCAGGCCGCGCCGACGCGCTCGGCGACGCAACGATCCTCGACACGCTCGCCGACGACGACTTCTACTACGTGCATTTCGTCGATGATGGACGAACGCTCGCTTTCCCCGCACCGCGCTTGAAAGCGATCCTCGCGACACTCGTCGAACTGGCCGATCCGGACGCCGTGCGCGATGATGGAACGTTACGCTTGCCGCGTATGCGCGCCGCGGTCATCGACGAGCTCGAAGCCGCCTCGGGATTGCGCTGGGATGTACCGGAGCGTCTGCGCACGCTCGGCGTTCGCTTGCGCGCGTTCGCGGGCATCGCCCAGGTGCCGGTTCCGGCGACATTTCGTGGCGAACTGCGCGGCTACCAGCGCGATGGTCTCAACTGGCTGCAGTTTCTGGCCGGCTACGGCTTCGGCGGAATCCTCGCCGATGACATGGGGCTCGGCAAGAACATCCAAACGCTCGCACATCTGCTGTGCCAAAAGGAAGCGGGGCGTTTGCGCGAGCCGGCGCTGCTCGTCGTCCCAACGAGTCTCGTGCACAATTGGTGCGACGAAGCGGCGCGCTTCGCGCCGACCTTGCGCGTGCTGCCGTTGCACGGCCCCGCGCGCTCGCAGCGCTTCGCGGAGATCGCGGAGCACGATCTCGTCATCACGACCTACGCGCTGCTGCCGCGCGACACCGTGCTGCGCCAGCGCGCCTGGCACGCGGTCATCCTCGACGAAGCGCAAGCCGTCAAGAACCCACAAGCCAAAGCCGCGCAAGCCGCGATGGGCTTGCGGACCGAGCACCGGCTCTGCCTAACGGGAACGCCCGTCGAGAACCACCTCGGCGACCTTTGGTCGCTGCTCTCGATCGCGCTTCCCGGTGCGCTCGGCGACCGCAGACAGTTCGCGCGTGTCTTTCGCACACCGATCGAGAAACGCGGGAACGCGGCGCGCGGCCGGGCGCTCGCGGAACGTGTTCGGCCGTTCCTCTTACGGCGCACGAAGGAAAACGTCGCAAGTGAGTTACCCGAGAAGACGGAGATCGTGCAACGGGTCGAGCTCAGCGGCGCGCAGCGCGATCTGTACGAAACGGTCCGGCTCGCGATGCACGAACGCGTGCGCGAGGAGATCGCGCAGCGCGGCCTCGCACGCAGCCAGATCGTCATCCTCGACGCGCTGCTCAAGCTGCGGCAAGTGTGCTGCGACCCGCGCTTGCTGCCGAAGCGACTGCAGAAAAAGGCGGAGAGCGTCAAGCTCGAATTGCTGCTCGACATGCTGCCGCAAATGATCGCCGAGGGGCGGCGCGTGCTGCTCTTCTCGCAGTTCACGAGCATGCTCGCGCTCATCGAGCCCGCGCTCGGCAAGCTCGGCATTCCGTTCGTCGTGCTGACCGGCCAGACAAAGGATCGCGCGAGCGCCGTGAAGCGGTTTCAAGCGCGCGAAGTTCCGGTGTTTCTCATCAGCCTGAAGGCGGGTGGGACCGGACTGAACTTGACGGCCGCGGATACGGTGATCCACTACGATCCGTGGTGGAATCCGGCCGTCGAGCGTCAGGCGACCGATCGTGCGCACCGCATCGGCCAGACGCAGCACGTATTCGTCTACAAGCTCATCGGCGCGGGAACCGTCGAAGAGAAAATCGTCGAATTGCAGTCTCGCAAAGCGAGTCTGGCGGCGGCGATCTTTGCGGAGGGCGGTAGCCCAGCCGCGCGGTTCGCGGCCGAAGACGTGGAGCGGCTGTTCGCGCCGCTCGGTGGCGATGACGACGCGGAAAGCGCCACGCATCGGGTGTGAAGCTGCGGCAACGTCGCACGCGCGGTGCGCGACGGATCTTCACAACGTTGGGGCTCGCGAAGCGAACCAGCAGTTTTCAGCTCTCTTGGCCGCCACGGAACGCGACGGTGCAACGATCGTTATCACGCGCCGTGGCAAAGCGATTGCGCGTCTCATTCCCGAGCCGCTCACAAGCGAAGGCCTCGCTTCGGAGAAAATCGCGTCGTTACTCGAGCGGTTCACGCGGCACATGGGTGGTGACACGTTTTCGCGAAACGAGCTGTACGATCAAGGTGACCTCAGATCTCCGTAGCGCTCGATTCCAATGTCATCATCTATGCCTTCGACGCCGACGCCGGCCGTAAACACCGACGTGCCACCGCGATCCTCGGCATAGCGGCTCGGCCAGTGCGCGCTTAACGCTACAGGTACTGGGTGAAGTATTCGCAGTTTTGACACGACGTCGGGGTTGGGCAGCCGCCGACGCTCGGACGGTGGTCAGCGAGCTTTCCGAAGCGTTTGGTGTGATCGCGCCGACCACCGAATCGCTGATTCGGGCGATGCACCTAGCCGAAAGCTACGGCCTTTCTTTCTGGGATGCGCAATCGTCTGCGTCGCTGCCAGCGGCGGCTGCAGTGCATTGTTGACCGAAGATTTGCAAGATGGTCGTGCGTTTCAAGGAACCGACGTCGGTCGACGACTAGCAGTCATCAACCCGTCTCGAGGATGCGAATCTCGCTGCTCTCCGTCAAGCGGGGCTCAGCGGCATTTGAGGCTCTGTCCGCTCTCCGCACTCCGCCACAAGCACCAGCTATCCGAGTCATCGACGTGCTCTTTGTGAATCGACGGCGGGGCCTCATTGAGCGGCACGTGCGGCAAGGAACAGCTTTAGCGCCGCCGCAGCGCTCCACGTGAAGCTTGGCGAAGGAAGCGCGCGTGCTCGATGCCTTCATCGTGGCCCAGAATCCCGAGACCGATACGTCGCTGCCGTATCTCCTCCACGTGCCGCTCGAGGGCGGCCTGTGGCTCAAGGTGCGAGAGACGTGGCCGCGCGCGAGCCGCGTTTACTGTCATCCGATCGCGGAGGTCGCGTTGGCGAGCCTCGTGATTCTCGAGCGAATAGCGGTGCTCCATTGCGAACGACGGGGACCCGTCGTCGATTTGGTGCCCGATCGCGCGCAGAACCGCCGCGCGCAATTCGTGTTTACACAGGCGCGCGGCCGGCCGATGATCTTTTGGCAGACCGCGAAGGCCGCGGCAAATGCGCGGCCGGGCTTACGCATCCCGTCGCGCCCGTCGCGGGCGCTCGACGCATCGTCGTCGACACCCGCGAACGCTATGGCTACACGTTCCGCGCACGACAGATCGCCGTCGAACGCGCGACGCTACGGGTGGGCGATTACGCGGGCGTCGGCGGCACGGCCGTCGCACTCGTAGAGCGCAAAGCAATGGACGACTTCTGCGGCGCTCTCGTCGATGGATCGCTCGTTTCGCGATCGCAGAGCTAGCGCGACTCGCCACGACGGCGGTCGTTGTCGAGGGCATAGTCGCTGACGCCGGCGTAAGCGTGTGCCGGGCGCCGCTACGTTTACCACGTTGCCAAGGCTGCGACCCCCGGCGACCTCAAGGCTGCGACCTGCGCGACCCGCGATATCGCCGCCGCTGGCGCCAAACTGCTGATCGATCGATCCTGGAGTGAAGCCGGCGAGGTGCCCGTACTTGGCCCGGAGGATCTGTCCTTCAATGAAATGGCGCAGATCATGTCTGAGGTGTTGGGCAAGCCGGTGCGCTTCGACGAAATGTCGGACGAGGCCATGAAAGCCGGACTTCTCGAACGCGGACAATCAGCGGCCATGGCGCAGGGTGTGGTCGACATGATGGTCGCTATACGAGACGGAATCTACAGCCACGAACCACGTACGCCGGAATCCACCACCCCGACCAGCTTCCGTCAATGGTGCCAAGACGTGTTGAAGCCGGCCGTGCCCAGCTAGGCTGCCGCACGACGAGGCCTTTCGAGCTCTCTCTTGCGCAGGCGCGCCGGATCGCGCTCGCCGCCCAGGGCTTCACCGATCCGCAACCGCGCGGCGCGGTCGATCGGCGACTGCTTCGGCGTGTCCTCGCGCGAACGGGGCTGCTGCAGATCGATAGCGTTAACGTGCTCGTCCGCTCACTACATGCCGCCGTTCTCGCGGCTGGGAGCGTACGATCCGGCGGTGCTCGAACGCGCGGTGTACGGACGCGACCGCATGCTCTTCGAATACTGTGCGCACGAGGCGTCGCTTGTCCCGCTGGAACTGCATCCGCTATTGCGCTGGCGCATGGAACGCGCGCGCCGGGCGGTCGGGACCTGGCGGCGTCCGCTCGCTAGATGATGCGCCGTCCCTACGGCACCGTTTCGATTCCCGTTGCGACAGCGATTCTTTGCCGCATCTTCGTCAACTGCTCCAGCGTAATTCGTGAAGCGGTCTTACGCACACGCGCGAGGCGATACCGATGCGACGTGACGCGCTGACGCCCAACTTACGCCTTCAGACCCGTTCTCGCTGCTTGGTTCCAACCGCTCGTCCCATGTCGAGAGCGGCGGCGAACGGCCGGGGGTGGCGGAACCTACGTCGAATAGCACGTTATGGGAGAGTCGTTCGAGCCGAACAGCCAGCAGCGACCGGTAAAGGTCCGCACGATCGGTCTCGAAGACGACCATGACGCAATCGATCGAGCGTACTGGAGCGCGCGGACGCACGAAGAAAAAATGGCTCTGGTTTCGAGCATGTTCGCCGAGCAATGGCTGCTGAAGGGTAGCGATGCAAAGCTTCTCAGACTTCGAAGAGATATTACAAGCCTTCAACGACGCTCGGGTTAAATATCTCATCATCGGGGCCTACGCTGTCGCGGCCTACGCGCGCCCGCGATCGACCGGCGATATCGACATTTGGGTTGAAGCATCGACCGAGAATGCGCGTTGCGTTTATCGAGCGCTTGCAGTCTTCGGCGCCCCGATGGACACACTCACCGCCGAGACATTTGTCGAGCCGAACATCGTCTTCCAGATCGGCGTGCCGCCGATCCGCATCGATGTCTTGAGCGGCATCGACGGCGTAACGTTCTCCGAAGCTTGGCCAAATCGCATCTCTTCGAAGATCGGTTCAGTGGCAGTCCAGCTCATCGGCCGAGATGACTTGATTCGTAACAAACGAGCTGCGGGGCGATTCCAAGATCTGGCCGATATCGAACGCATCGAGGCCGATCGCTCGCCGCAATGATGCCATGGTCACGACGCACTGGCTTTGCGATCGAAGAACAGACGAGCGTCGCGCTCTTTGGCACTATCGACCGGCGGCGTCGTGATAAGCGCGCAGCGACTGCCAAATCACATTAGCGCTTCTTCAAGACAACGTTAAGTTTTCCGAAGTGTCTTAGGTGCAACCCGATTCCTGCACAGCCCACGACTTCGATGCGGAGCGTACTGCGACCGGGCCACGACATCGTCGGAAGATCTTCATCATGCCCGTGATCATCGATTTACGAGCACGCACGACGCCCGCGGGGACGCGGACAACGGCGCCACCAAGACGGTGTCGGTAAGGGCCGTGGTATCCATCGCTACAAACGTGTCGCTCAAGGCGCACGGTCCAACGTCGATCGGGTGAATCAGACGAGCGGATAAGCTCCGACCTTTCGCACCCTTCTTTGTGAGTCACTCCATAAGCCGTCGCGGCGAGTGCTGCCACGATGGTCATCGCAAGAACGAGCGGTAATACGATCGACAATCGCACCGCTCGGCGACCTCTCATCGACCGATGCGGCCGCTGTCAAACAGTTCGTAGCCTAAGTGCGTATTTTGTACATTCCGCTCGGGCAGGTGCACGTATACTGCATCTATTTTCGTTTTGGGAGAAAAGGGACTTTGTAAAGCAGCGTAACTGTCTTGAACCGAAAGTAACTGGCCTTGCGGGATCCCGGCCGCGGCGCCATACAAACCGATATAACCGTCGCATCGTCGATAAACACCCTGTGAAACTTGCCGCCGGCTCGCTGGGCGTCCCACGCCCCTCCCTGCCGGTAATTCGACAGGTCTGCGGCTAGCACTCCGACCTAATCGCGTTACGCCGCCGAGCGCTACCGGTGGCTACGCTCAACGCGGGGCTCGTCGCGAGCGTTCTCCGAGGTCCTCGAGCGTGCGCGGCGCGTCGCCTTTCAGCAATCGGGAGAGGCTGCGATCGGCGAGGAGTCGTCCGCCGGTCTGGCAGCGCGCGCAATAATTGGTTTCGTTGTCGGCGTAGCGGATGCGCTGCACCGGCGCGCCGCAACGTGGACAGGGCTCGCCGTATTTGCCGTGCACGCTCATCTCTTTGCGAAACGCCGTGACCTTGCTTGGGAATCCGTCTTTCGCTTCATCGCGCAACCGGTCGACCCAGAGCTGCAGCGTGGAGCGGGTCGACGCAAAGAGGCGCTCCCACTGCTCTGTCGTGAGCTTCTGCGCCAATGCGAGCGGCGAGAGCTGCGCGGCGTGCAAGATTTCGTCGGAGTACGCGTTGCCGATGCCACTGAGCAAGCGCGGATCGGTCATCGCGCGCTTGAGCGTCTGGTTCTCGACCGACAACACGCGCCGAAACGTGTCGAGATCGGCGGCGAAGACGTCGATCCCGCCCGGGTCCATGGCGACCAGTGCCGATTCACCGGCCAGCACGTGCAGCCAGGCGCGGCGTTTGCTGCCGACCTCGGTGAGCACGAGCGTGCCGTTTGGGAAATCGAACGCCGCGAGATCGTTGCGACCGCCGAGCGTTGCCGCGCGCGGTCGCCAGTGGAGACGCCCCGCGATCATCAGGTGCGTGACGAGCCAGAGGTCGCCGTCGAGACCGAGACAGATCCGTTTGCCGAGCCGTCGCACCTCGCGCACCACGCGACCCTCGGCTTGCGCGATCGGCGGCTCCGACGTGCGCAACGCGAACCCGCCGCCGCGTAAGCGGACCCGTTCGAGTACCGCGCCGACGATGCGCGGCCGCAGCGCCGCGACGTACGCCTCAACGTCGGGAAGCTCGGGCACGCTACGTCACTCGGACGCCGACGCTACCGCGACCCACGCGCTGCGGCTGGAACGCGACCGGCACAAAAACGGCCCGAACGCGGTAGGGACACGCATTACTGCGCGCCCCCCGCACAGATCCGAGCGTGCGGGATTACCGCACTCGGCTCCCACCTTGGGTGTCTGACGGCGAAACGAGCATTGGGCCAGGGATGCGAAATGCGCGGCATCGGCAGCCATTGCCTGGCCAGCTCGGGCATTCGCTCCCAGTTCATCCGACTGCGTTGACTGCGCCTGTTCAGCACATGGTGCCAAGCCCGCAGGATGACATATCGAAACGCCTTCAAGGCCGCTGAATTCGTTGGGACCGCGTGGTACGCGAAGTAACCGCGTGTCACTTGTCCCAACCATCGGCCTTGAAGTGGAATGGGGTCATGCATCTTGCGACGCAGCTGATCTTTAATCTCTCGCAGCCTTGCTCGCATGCGATCGCGGCGTGTCTTGCGAAAAAGCAAGAACTTTCCGTTTATGGAACGGCCGCAGATATGGGTGAAGCCCAGGAACGCGAACGTTTCTGGTTTCCTCAATCCTCGCCGCTTACGATTGCGTGCTGCGAAGCGACCAAATTCGATCAGCTTCGTCTTCTCGGGATGCAATGAAAGCGCGAACTTTTCCATCCGCGCTTTCATGTCCGCCAGAAACGCGATAGCGTCGGCTTCGTGCTCAAATCCGCAGACGCTATCGTCGGCGTATCGCACGATCACAACCTGGCCACGAGCATGGCGCTTGCGCCATTGCTGTGCCCACAGATCGGAGACGTAATGGAGGTACAGATTACTGAGCAGTGGCGAGATCACGGAGCCCTGTGGGGTTCCCTCCTCCGTCGCTGTCAGCACGCCGTTCTCCAGAACGCCAGCCTTGAGCCATTTACGAATCAGGCGAATGACCCGCCGGTCACCGATCCGGAGCTCTAAGAAGCGGATGAGCCACGCGTGGTTCACCGTATCGAAGTAAGCTTGGATGTCGGCATCGAGAATCCAATTCACGGCTGTGGCCGTGATACCAACCCAGAGCGCATCCAATGCATCGTGCTGGCTGCGCCCAGGGCGGAACCCATACGAGAATCCGACGAATTCGGGCTCGTAGACCACGTTGAGTATCTCGACAAGTGCGCGCTGAACGATCTTATCTTCCAGCGATGCGATGCCGAGCGGACGCTGCCGACCATCGGGTTTTGGAATCATCCGTCGCCGTGAGGGCTGCGCCCGGTATGCTCCCTGCTGCACACGGTTGCAAAGATCGGCAAGGTTCGCTTGCAGGTTTGCGCCGTATGCTTTCCACGTTACGCCGTCTGCACCAGCCGCCGCTTCACGTGTAAGTCCGTGATACGCCGGCAGCAACAAACCGACATCGATGTGGTGGAGCAGTGCCGTGAGTTTTACGTTTCGGTTCTCCCGTACTGCTTTCCGTAGACGATCGAGCCCCGATGACACGCTTCTCCGCCGCTGTGTGCGGTGCGTGCGCGACTCTCTCGCACTCCCCTTGGTCCCACTCCTTGGCTCCACCGACTCCGCAACCGATTCGTCGGTATTGTTCGCCGGTCTCTCCGCTACTTCGAGGGGTCTGACTCCTCGCAACCGTACATCATCGGCTTCAACTCAACGCTTTCCCGATGCGGACCACTGCCGTTCTATGGTCGGTGGCGAGGCCTCCCGGTTCCCGTGCAAGGCGTTTCTGTGCATGCCAGGGTCGACGACCACGCAGGGTTGCTGGGGCACTCGCATTAACGCGCCCAAGCATATTGCCTTCCAAGGTTCCAAAATCGTCGGCACTCCTGATTTCTGACAATTTCGCGGCTCCGTGGCTGGCCTACACATCTCCCTACCGACGCTTCACGCATGATCTCGCGATCATCCGCGCACGGCTCGGGGCCGATCTGGATCGCTACTCCTTGATCGCAGCGGACTTTCACCGCATCACTCCTTGCCGGTCTCCCGGCGCACCGAAACATGTCGATCCGTTACCGGCGTCGGCCCGTTTACTCCTGGAGTGCGCGCGATGTCGCGGCTGCGGAACTGCAGCTCGATTTAAACGCTGCCAGACACGCGCTTCGTTTGTGGCCGGTCCACGCGCGTCGTCGTGGAAGGATCGACTGGATGGCGAATCTCCGAGAAGCCGCAGACGAGTCGCGCGTGCCGTGGCCGCCTGCCGTCCCTCCTTATCGACTCACTCGGTGCATTGTTTACGCTTCCGGACGTTTACGCTCGCCGATCCGTTGGCGGTCATTGACGGCATCTTGATATCGTTTTACGATAGCAACGTGGGTGATCTCCTCATCCGAAACGTTCCGCCGCAACGCTTGCGGCGCTGAAAAACCTCGCTCGCGAGAACGAGCGATCCGTCCAAGCCGAAGCGCTCGAGCTCTTCGAACGCGCCGTCGAACCTACGACCGGAACGCTTTTGCTGAAATGGGCAAAAACGGTTCGACGCTCGAAGGTCGGTCTGGAAGCGGCTGCGCGATTCCTTCGCCAGAGTCGCGACGAACGGTGATCGTCGTCCTCGACGCGACGGCCATCATCGCGCTGCTCGATCGAACGACGGGCGTCGACGAGCACGTGCGCGTGGCGACCGGCGTCGTTGCGCCGGATCTCGCCGTTGCCGAGATCCTCAAATGTCCGGCGAAAGTTGCGACGCGCGAAGTTCGAAGCGCTGTCGCTTGAAGACGTCTTCAACGCATTCGATCGCATCTCGCTCGTCACGAGCCTCTCCCTTGCGGGCGAAGCCGCCGAACTCGCAGAGCGGGTCGGTCATCCCGTCTACACTGCCTTTACGCTGCGGCGACCCTGCGCGAAGGCGCGCGTCTCGTAACGGCGGATCGTCGCCTCGCTCGTAAGCTGACAGCCTCGACGTCGATCGACGCGCGCACGTTCTAACGCGGCGCGGGCGTAGGCGATCGCTTCGATCTCGATTTTCCAGGCTGGGTTCGCCAGAGCGCAGCTGACGACCGTACTCGCCGGACGGCGGTCGCCCAATGCTTCCGCACGAGCAACTCGACTTTCACCGATCTCGCCGATATCCGCGATGTATTGCGTGACCTTCACGAGATTATCGAAGCTCATGTCCGCCGCCGCTAACTGCGCGGCGAGATTGCGCCATGCCAAACGGGCCTGTTCGGTCATGCTCGGTGGCGCCGTTCCATCGATCTCGGTGCCAATCTGGCCACTGACGTGCAGAATGCCCGTCGCGCCCGTGACCTCAACGGCTTGGCTATAGCTGCTCGCCGGTTGCGGTGCGAGATTGGAGTTGAGTTCGCGCGTGTGCATCTGTTTCTCCAGCGGAATGGATGTAGCTCCCTAGCCGAAGCGCTCGAGCGCTACCTGAAGCTCGCTGAGCCGTTTCGTAACGGCCTCGCGCGCACCAAACCTCGTCGGCAACACAGACTCGCTCGTTCACACGGCTATTCGTCGAATGGTGACGGTCAGCCCTCGAACCGGTGAGAGCTCGATCGTGATGCTTCGAGCACTATCCGGCAAGATCGCTCTTATCGGAAGGGTTCAAGCGGGGCTCGATTGCGCAAGTGCGAACAACGCACTATGCCCAAAGCCGTGCAACTCCGCGCCTATGGCGGAATCGATCAACTCAACATCATCGATCGACCAACGCCCGAGCTCAAAGCGGGCGAAGCGCTCGTGCGCATCGTTGCCGCGGGAATCAATCCCGGCGAAATTACAATTCGCGAGGGTTACCTCAAGGATATGTTCCCGATGGACTTTCCGTTCGGACAAGGCGCGGATTTCGCGGGACATATCGAGGCCGCCGGATCGGGCGTCTCCGAATTCGCGGTCGGCGACGACGTCCTCGGCTGGTCCGATCAGCGATCGGCGCATGCGGAGTTCGTCGCAATCACTTCTTCGCAATTGATCGCAAAGCCGCCGTCGCTGGATTGGTATCGCGCGGGCAGCCTCTTCGTGGCCGGGACGACCGCATTTGCGGCCGTTCGAGCGGTTTCGTTGAAAGCGGGTGATGTCGTTGCGATCAGCGGTGCCGCAGGCGGCGTCGGATCGCTCGCGGTGCAGCTCGCGCGACGCACGGGAGCGCGTCCTTGGCATCGCGAGCGCCGACAATACGGCGTTCTTGGAGTCGGTCGGAGCGGAACACGTGACCTACGGCGATGGCCTTGCCGACCGGCTCCGCGCGGCGGCGCCGAACGGAATCGACGCGTTCATCGATCTCTTCGGTCAAGGCTATATCGACCTCGCGATCGAACTCGGCGTGCCGAAGGACCGCATCGACACGATCATCGATTTCGCAGGCGCCGGAAAGCATCAGGTCAAGACCGACGGTTCGGCCGCGGCAGGCGATCGGAAGACGCTCGTACACCTTGCGGATCTCATCGCGTGGGGCGAGATCGCCATGCCGATCGCCGCGATCTACCCGTTCGCGATGCCTACGTCGAGCTCGCAAAACGCAAGACGCACGGGAAAATCGTGCTCGATCTCAGCGGCAAAGTCTCGAAGCCGCTACGGCCGTAACGCGAGCCGTTACGACATGGTCGCGGGTTCAGCCGGCTTCGGCGAGCCCGCGTGCGAAGCGCGCGCGCAACGCGACGGCGTCGCGGCGCGGCGGCGCGCCGAACATGCGCGCGTACTCGCGGTTGAATTGCGACGCGCTCTCGTAGCCGACCGCGAACGCGGCGGTCTCGACGTTCGCCGCGTCCGTCATCATCAAGCTCCGCGCCTCGAGCAACCGGAGACGCTTCTGGTATTGCAACGGCGTCATCGACGTGAGCGCCTTGAAGTGCCGGTGGAACGCCGAGGGGCTCATGCGCGCCGTCGCGGCGAGTTCGTCGATGCGGATCGGCTGGGCGAAGCGTGCGCGTAGCGCGTGGACGGCGGCGACGACGCGCTCCTCGTGATCGCTCGCGAGCACGACCTTCGCGACGTCGCCGCCGTGCGGCCCGGTGAGCAGCCAGTAGCACAGCTCGCGCATGATGCCCGAATGCAGCATCGCGATCGCCGTGGGCCGCTCGAGCAGCCAGACCATGCGGAGCGCGCACTCCGCGATCGGCCCGTCGAACGGCGCGACGAACCCAACCGCCGTCGACGGTGCCGCTCGGCTTGGGCGCGACGTCCAATCCCGCGAACACCTCGCGCATCACCGCGACGTCGAACTCGATGATGAGGCCGAGATACGGCTCGCTCGGGCTCGCCTCGGCGACGCGCCCGTACGACGGGATGTCGAGGCTCACGACGAGCGCTTCACCCGCGCGATAGTCGAAGCGCTTCCCGCCGAACAACGCCCACTTCGCGCCCTGCAACACCATGCACAACGCGGGTTTGAAGATCAAATGCGCCGGCGGCTTCGTACGGTTCGAGCGCAGGATCGTGAGCCCGTCGACCGCGGTAGGGTAGGGGCTCTCCCCGGCTTGCGCGTCCGTGTAGCGCATGACGGCGTCGATCAAAGCGTCCAGCATGGGCGACTCTTCTTCGGGCCATCTCCGTCTGCCCGTGACGTGAGAGTAGGAATGGGCACGAATCCGGCGAGTTCCGGTCTCCACCCCGCGGCACGTCGTGGAGTATCGTGCAGGGATGCACCACCATCCGGAGTCCACCATGCAAACCAACGTCCTCGACACGCACCCGAAGATCGCGATCGTCACAGGCGGCAGCCGCGGCCTCGGCCGCAACACCGTCCTCAACCTGGCAAAGCGCGGCGTCGACGCGATCCTCACCTACAACACGAACCGCGCCAACGCCGAGAGCGTGGTGCGGCTCGTCGCCGACGCCGGCCGAAAAGCCGTCGCCCTGCGACTCGATGTCGCAAACGTCGCGTCGTTCGACGCGTTCGTCGACGGCGTGCGCGCGCGCTCGCGACGCTCGGCGCCGAGCGCTTCGACTATCTCGTGAACAACGCCGGCACCTCGCATCACGCCGCGTTCGACGCGACGACCGAGGCCGAGCTCGACGGCCTCTACAACGTCCACGTCAAGGGCGTCTTCTTCCTCACGCAAAAGCTGCTCCCGCTCATCAACGACGGCGGGAAGATCGTGATGATCTCGAGCGGCCTCACGCGCATCGTGATTCCGGGCAGCGCGCCGTACGCGGCGATGAAGAGCGCGGTCGAATCGCTCAGCCGCTATCTCGCGAAGGAACTCGGGCCGCGTCGCATCGCCGTCAACACCGTTGCGCCGGGCGCCGTCGCGACGGACTTCAGCGGCGGCATGGTGCGCGACAACCCGGAGTTGAACAAGCGCGTCGCCGATATGACGGCGCTCGGCCGCGCGGGCGTTCCCGACGACATCGGGCCGATGATCGCGTCGTTGCTCTCGGAGGACAACCGGTGGGTCAACGCGCAGCGCATCGAAGTCTCGGGCGGGGGCTCGATCTAGGAGCCTGTAGGGCTTTCGAGCGCTGAATCGGTTATATTGTGGTGGTGGCAGAGCACTTCCGGGCCTCTCGATCGCGATACGTTGTTCTTGATGCCGCCCGCTATGCTGGGCGTGGGTCGGCAGCATACCAGCCGGAGATGATGGTGGCTTTGTTGTTGTACGGTTACGCGACGGGCGTGTATTCGTCGCGGAAGCTGGAGCGAGCGACGTACGACTCGGTGGCATTTCGCTATATCACGGCCAATCAGCACCCCGAGTACGACACCATCTCGGATTTTCGCCGCCGATTTTTGCCGCAGATCGAAGCGCTGTTCGCGCAGGTCTTGCTCATCGCGGCCGAGAGTGGAGTACTCAAGGTAGGCCGTGTGAGTGTTGACGGGACGAAGATTCGGGCCAATGCATCGAAGCATCATGCGCTCAGCTACGCGCATGCCACCAAGCTTGAACGGCGGATCAAAGGCAAGGTGGCGCGACTGTTGCGTCGCGCGGAACAGGCCGACCGGACGGAGGGATCTGACGGTATTGATATTCCCGCCGAGTTGGCGCGGCGCGAAGAACGGCTGCGAGCGATCGACGAAGCGAAGGCACACATCCGCGAACGCGAGCAGGCGCGCATCGCGGCGGAACGGGAGGCGTACGATGAGCGGTTGGCGCAGCGGAAAACGCAAGAGCAACAAACCGGTAAGAAGCCGCGCGGTCCCAGCACCAAGCCGCCCTCGCGTGCGCTCGCGCCCAAAGCGCAGATCAACCTGACCGACGAGCAATCGCGCATCATGCCTTCGGGGGACGGGATGATTCAAGCCTACAATGCGCAGGCGGCGATCGACTGCGAGTCGCGTCTTCTCGTGGTCGCCGACGTGAGCCAATCTCCGACAGACGTGCAGTTGCTGGAGCCGGCGATTAGCGCGTTGACGCATTTGGATACGAGAATCGGATGCGCTACTGAGCTGTTGGCCGACGCCGGCTACTATAGTGAAGCCAATCTCATGCGGTGTGACAACGCGGGCATCACGCCTTTCATTCCG
>JAABUQ010001135.1_pt1 | contig 59381 bp, 53 predicted proteins | sample 5560001 | NCBI WGS metagenome assembly JAABUQ01 (sample SAMN10711888, study PRJNA513371) | rock metagenome | isolation source: Antarctica rocks | place: Antarctica: Victoria Land, Finger Mt nord | collected 2015-12-18
TTCGCTCAGGTCTCGCCAGTGCTCTTCGGGGTCCTTGTCCATTTCTGCCTCCTGTGTTTGCTCTTCCCATCCTATCCCTTTCCCTCTTGGTTGTCTACCCCCTCTGCAAAAAGATGACGGGCACCCTTAGCTCGAAAAGCGTGAATTAGCCGTAGCTAAGCAGAGTCTCCATCCTTGCGGGTGGTGGTAGGGGCGCAATTGATTGCGCCCACCCGGCACATGCATACATATGCACGGGCGCAATTGATTGCGCCCACCCGGCACATGCATGCATATGCACGGGCGCAATTGATCGCGCCTCTACCACCACCTCCGTCCTTCCGGGTGAAGGACGGAGAACCGCTAAGCAGCAAGCCTTGACAAACTACATACTAGTCCAGTATAGTTGTTAGTGACAATCGACGATACCACGCTACATACACAACGACACTCTTGAAAGGAGGGTCCCTGTTATGACAAACAGCCATGCTACAGCAATTATATTGCTATCTGTACTTCAACAGGGACTCATAAGAGGTTTCGTTGCTATCGATCTTCCCTCAGCAGTTGACACTCCACAGGCCCAGGGTATTCGTGTGCCCATTTTCGGGGAGAGATGACGCAACCAGCAGAGGTAGAACATTCTCCGAACCGTGGGCACCTGAAGGCTCACGGTTTTTTCTTGTCCTTTTTGCACAACGCAGTATGTCTAATGTCTGTGCCTGCTACCCCTCATCTTTCCATGAGTAGTAGGTGAGACAGAAATGAGAAAGAACGGTCATGACTATAATAACGACACAAGCGGCAGAGGCTACATACCGTCGGGATTTAGGCGACGGTCTCGTTTTGCGCTGGTCAACGGCGGCTGATACTGAAAACATTGCACAGTTGGTTAGCCTGGTCTTCCGTGATAAAGAGGATGAGCCGCCTAACGAGCCTATGAGCAATGAGATTCGTCAACTCATGCGTGGAGATCATCCACTCATGGGTCCCGGTGACTTTGGCGTAGTGGAGGATACGCGCAAGGAGGGAAACCCGATTGTGGCCTGTACCTGCCTATGGAGAAATCACTGGGAATACGAGGGTATACCCTTCGCTATGGGACAGCCTGAGATTGTCGCTACGAATCCAGAATATCGCAATCGAGGATTGATACGGGCATTGTTCGACATGGTGCATGCACGCAGCGAGTCAGAGGGACACATGGTGCAGGCTATTACGGGCATACCCTACTTCTACCGTCAGTTTGGCTATGAGTATGCCCTGAACCTTGAGGGCAAGCGTGTGACATATGTCACACTCATTCCTAAAGCGAAAGAGGGTGAGCCAGAGCCATACACGCTGCGTAATGCTACCGCAGAAGATATTCCCTTGATACAGGAGTGTTATAATCGCCGACGGGCAACAAGTGTTGTCTGGACGAATATACCTGACACTTGTTGGCTATATGAGATACAAAGACGCGACGATCCCAGGATCAATAAAATGCCACGTCTTCAAATGATCATTAATATCACCAATACCGTTCGTGGCTATACGTGGCTGTCTGCAAGGCGTAGAGGCAATGGGAGTAACTTCAACGTGTATGCGCTGGATGTTCTTCCAAGCGTGAATTTGCATGCTATGATGCCATCAGTTTTACGTGGAATACAGGCATATGCTGCGACGGTACCCACACACGGTTCAGATGCCGCGCCAGTGGACGAAATCTCCTTCAACCTGGGACGTACACATCCTGTGTACGAGGCGCTGGGGAACGTATTAGCACCGTTTTACGAGGCTCCCTACGCCTGGTATGTGCGGGTGCGGAGCATACCGGCATTTCTCAGGTATATCGCACCAGCATTAGAGAAGCGATTAGAGAACTCAGTGGTAGAGAGCTACACAGGAGAACTTAAGATTGATATGTATCGAGGGGGCATACATATGGTTTTCGAGCATGGACGCTTGACTGCGGCTGAGCCCTGGCAACTTCCAATCTATAACTCGAACGCGGGCGCGGGTTGCCCACAGTTGGTTTTCCTGCAATTGCTGTTTGGTCATCGCAGCCTGGATGAGTTGCGCTATGCATTTCCTGATGTATGGGCCGACAGAGATGCGGAAATTCTGCTGAAGACTCTTTTTCCTGCCAAGCCATCGGCGACCTTGTCGTTGTAACACTTCTTGAACGCATAGATAAAACAAACTGGGTGCATTGGAATGGTAAGACGTGTCGTTTCCCAGTTTGTTTTATCTATGTATCTGAACAGTAAATTATTTAGGGATGTCTATGTAGAGATGTGAAAACTCGACTTCAGCATCTTGCTGCTCTACATAGAGACCCACTTCGCCAGAGGTGAGAGCGCCTGACGAGCTATCGGTAACAGGCGTACTCAGAGGTTTGTTGTTAACGGAAAAAGTGAAGGTGGCCCCATGAGCCTCAATGGTGGCAGTATTGCTTTTTCCCATACCTCTTAGGAGCGAAGATACGGGGCCAGATGCGAGTTGTTTCCACTTGTTATTGCCATCGTAACGCCAGAAGACGTACTGTCCTTTGCCCGATGTTTCGATCTCAAAAAGATAGTAGTGCGATTGGTCAGCGGTGGAGCGGAAGACGACACCGTAGTAGTCGGAACCATCATGATTGCCATGAAGCTGCTTCATGGTCACAGTGAGTCGAAAGTCGTGATATTGATGATCGCTATAAAGTGCCATAGCAACGTTCTGATCTGACTTGTTCAAGATATGATACTGCTGGTTCTGCTTACCAAAGAAGAAAGTGCTGCTCAGAGGCCAACTATTCTCGTTTGTCAGGGTATCAGTAGTAGGTTTGTCGATGCCAGAAGCAAGCGACGTTTGTACACCTGGGGGCGGGACCGGAAGACGATGAAAGACCAATGTCGTTGCGGCTACAGTCCCTCCAATGAGCACAAATAATACAGCAGCTATAATGGCAAGCCGTGGCACACTGAAGAGGCGGGACGACCTGGGAGCCCTGGCAGACAGAGGCTTGACTTGCACAATGGGTTGAGGCACAAGCACAATGGGTTCTGGTCCATCAAATATAAACCCTGTGTTTTCAGCCGAACGTCGGTCAGCAGAGGAGGTTTGGGCGAGTTCTATTGCTTGAGTGAAGGCGATGCTGAACGCGCCCGCGGTCTGGAAACGCTGATCGGTGCTCTTAGCGAGAGCCTTACGCACAACACTATCAATAACGGGCGAAATATCGGCACGTACCGGACAGAGAGAAGGAGGTGACTCGTGAATATGCATCAGAGCAAGAGCAATGGTCGATTCTGCCTTAAACGGTAGTTGCTTTGCCAATAAGAAAAAGAGTGTGATACCTAATGAGTAGATATCAGAGCGCCCATCGAGGGGCTGTCCAAAAGCTTGTTCAGGTGAGATATAGTCAGGAGTACCCATCAAGGCTTCCGCTTCTTTGGTGGCGGGTTGAGTTTCGTTCGACTCTACAGAGGGAGAGAGACGTGCTATGCCAAAGTCCGCAAGCATAATACGCCTATCGCCATCGAGCAAGATATTAGCGGGTTTGACATCACAATGGATACACCCATGCGCGTGTGCGTAGTCCAACGCCGAAGCCATCTGTTCAAGGTGCCACTGTGCCTCTTTGAGAGAAAGCGGACCGTGTTTGGCAATGTACTCCGACAAAGTACCACCCGACATGTAGGGCATGATAATGTAGGGCAGGCCGTCTTGCTCACCATAGGAATAGATAGGAAGAATATTTGGATGGTCTAGCTGGCTGGCAGACTCTGCTTCGCGTAGGAAGCGCTTGTAGAAATCGCGTCGCATCTGCGCATCCATAGTGGAGCGTGGAAGAAAAACTTTGACAGCCACCTTGCGCTTAGGAGTATGCTGCTGCGCCAGGAAAACAGCACTGGAGCCACCGTAGCCCAGAAGTCGTTCCAGGACGCAGGAACCTAACACGGTGCCAATGAGATGTTGTCCCCTGGTCGAAGTCATTGTCAAGCCCCCCATTTGGCTCTCTCAACGGAGTTCGGGTGCAGCGCCTAGAACACACTGACTACTTGTGATACACGCAGGAACTGCTTTTATTGTAGTCGAGAACACAAGATAATGTCAACATTCGTGAGGTGAAAATAACTAATCAATCCTCACCTGTAGGTGCGATAAAACTTGGTCCTATAGAGTATACGTTTTCGTGGATGAAAACGATCAATGCAATCTTCACGTGAAGATTCCATCCTCTGTGGAAAAGGGGCAGGAAGACAAGGGAAGCTTATCTGCCCCTCTATAATATACGACGAGTTAGATGGTAAACTCACCATCACGCATGATGACTCGTCCATCGACCTCGATGGTGCAGCGGGTTGGGATAACGTCAACGTGAATTTTTGCATCCCAATCCGCGCCAGTGAACTGCGGGTATGGATTGCCAAAGGCAACGTGAAGACCGGGCATCTTCTCATCTTGCAGCAGGTTCCCGACAAGTTTCTTCAGGCGGGTGAGTGTACCGATAGCGAACTCGCCCGCTCGGTTTCCGTTGGGTACTGAAAAGAGGTAGTCGCGCACTTCCTGAGCTATAGCCTCGTCCTCGCTACTGACCTCTGTGACATAACCCTCTTTCACTGTAACGACCAGAGGATGTTCCAAGACGCCATACTTTTCCGAGAAGTAGTCGCCCAGCACGTCGCAGACTAAGACGCCATCAACAGTCGCAGGCGCAGTAAAGACCTCACCTTCGGGCAGATTGCCCCATTTGCCCTGTTCGTGGTAGCGCCCATGACAGGGAATCCACTTCCAATCCTTGTGGAAAGTGGCAGTAACGTCACTGCCCTTCTCAGAAGTGACATGAATGGTTTTGGCGTTACGCACAAGATCATAGACTTGATTAGTCAGGCTAAACACTTCGTTGTAGTCGGCGCACATGCCATCAGCCATCAAGAACTCGTCGATGCCGATCATGTGCCCATGACGCGCCTTAAGTTCGGTCGCCAGGAAGGGAAGGAGTGGAATGCGGAAAGAAATTTCTCCACGCTGGGCGGTGGCAATGTAGTAGGTGACGCTTGGACGAGCCTGAAGCAGGTCGGTACGCAGCGCATCGGAGAAGACAGTCAGTGGTCGCTCTCCATAATGCTCAAGAAAACGGACTGTAACATCGGCGTGTTCTGCTAAGGCAGCACTGGCAACGCGACGAGCGATACTTTCACGGGCATAGTCGGTGATGATAAAGACGCGGTCTTGCGCAGCGACACCCATACAACGAACAGCGTTCTCCGCCCCCAACTGTACACGCTCTTCAAAGCTAAGATTGTCGCTGGTAAGCCTCTTGCTTTCCGAGCGACTGGTTATGCCTGACATGAACAAACTCCTATATATGATAACAGTGGATATCCTGATATACGCATAAACAATATAATTGTAACATCACCGTCCACTTGTGCTACTTTTGGATGTACAAATGTTGCGTCGCCTTTTTGTACTTGGCTGGTGCTGATGAACTGGATGATACGCTATGCTCTGTAGAGAGAATAGTATGCTCATCACAGCATTTTAGTGAGGCATATCACATTGGAAAAGGAAGCTTATATATGACCGAGAAGACGCCAGCAGCGACAGGGCTTTACCGCTCTATTCATGCCCAGCCGGAGGCACTACGTGAGCTACTCACAGATTGGGAACTACCGACACAGATAGCAGAGCGGCTACATGGTACAGGCAGGATATTTCTAGCAGGTATTGGGACCAGTTACCACGCGGCAATAGTTGGTGAATACCTGCTGCGTCTAGCAGGTGTGGATGCATGGGCAGTCAGATCGTATGAATTTGTGAAATATCCTCGACCACTACGAGCGGATGACAGTGTGATGGTGATTAGTCATCGCGGAGGCAAACTGCACGGAACAATGGCGGCACAGCGTGCTATCCACGAGGGAGTTTTGACGATAGGGATTACGGGCAAGAACTCGAAGATGCAGGGAGCGAATATATCACTTGAGACGGTAGAGCAGGATATATCATCAACACATTCCATAAGCTATACCGGAGCGTTGACACGGTTAGGGCAGATCGCAGCTCGCCTCGCAACGCTGGGCGGAGCTGTAGAGCAGGCGCAGCGTCTTGAACAGGGTTTGTCAGCATTGCCAGCACAAATGGACGCTATACTACAGCGTGAGGATGAGATACGGCAGGTTGCCAGGGATATCGTGGACCACGAGAGGCGAGTCTATTTTGTAGGAGCAGGACCTAACTCTGCAACAGCACCAGAGGGTGCGTTGAAAGCGAAAGAGGCAGCATACATCACGGCAGAAGGTTTCGAGTTAGAGCAGGCAATTCACGGGCCAATGGTCGCATTTGAGTCGAACGATCTGATTATTCCTGTGAGTGTCAAAGGGCCAGCACAGCCGCGAATGGCAGATTCCTTGTTGGCGTTAAGCGAAATTGGGACACGTGTATTGCTGCTTGGTGACATTCCTAGTGTAGAGACTATGGCGTTGTTTAATCGTGACGGATGGACACGTTTCGCGCTTACCGATGGTGCAAATGAAATGGAAGAGCTGACACCGTTCCTGGCAGCATTGCCTGTACAATTGTTAGCTGACTTCCTGGCGGCTGCTCGGGGCACCAACGCCGATAGCTTCCGCCTGGATCAAGATGCGTATAAACGGGCTAATGCGCGATTGCAATTGTAGGCTTAATGAAGCCTCACGAACAAGATCGGTCACAGCACGTCGTGCCGTGACCGATCTTGTTCGTGAGGCTTCATCAGGGAACCCCGCTAATAGCAACATCGCTACTATTTGCCACGTCTACGTCCAGCATAATCACAACCATATGTTATAATTGGATCAGGAGGCATATAAAACGCTTTTCGATGTTTGTCATCTGACGCTAGAGCTTTGAGAAGGAACTGTGCATGTTTCTATAAAGGTTTCTTGCTCTGTGAATAGTGACCATTCTGCTTTGCCCGAGTATGCAGGTCCGATTCGGTCCTCTCTTCGATATCCTCGTCAGCAGAGAGAGGCAATGGATTATCAACCAGGTCGGACATATTTGGCTTGAGCGTCACCCAGTTATTTATTGTCTTTGTGTCAACCTTCTTCTTCCTACTTGTATACCTTCTGCCCAGTTCGATTGCCCCCCACATCAGGATAAGAACCGCCACGACAAGCGCGATAAATGTCACTACAGTTGGGTTCATGCAAAACTATCTTTCTTGTACCAAATACTCCTGTTCAGCATCTTGATTGTAGCGTTTTTGCGAGGGCAGCGTCAAGAGACCTGGCTCGTCGTAACAGTGCCATCTGCGTTGACACGAATAGCTATATTCGCAAGGGGTGTGGCTGCAGGACCTTGTAAAACTTTCGCATTGTTAAGCGGATCAAAGACAGACCCATGAGCAGGACAGATGATAGTATGTGTTGCCGGATCGTAGTTCACTGCTACCCCTTCATGAGTGCACGCCCGGTCGTAGGCCACAAAATGCCCGCTGGGGAGATGAATTAAAAGGCTTGGCTTCCCGTTAGCCGGATTCATGAAGTTCATCGAAGAGTTGACAGCAAGGCTGGTAGCGCCCACAACTGTTCCTGTATGCCCATGCGGTCCAGTTTGTGTCGGCTTTCCTCCGTTTCCTCCTGTTTGCACCTGCTTTCCACTAGTAGAAGTTGCGCTCTGAGGGTGCGAGAAAAGGTGTCCAAGGTTCGTATTGAGCGTAATGAGTCCACCAGCCGCGACAACACCACCGACAGCAAGCAGAGCTACAACGTTTCGGCGACTCACTGCGCGAGACCGCCTTGCAGAAACACGAGGTCGCTTGCTAGAAATATGCAAGGGGCGCGATTTACCCTGCTCAAAATGAGTTGCGTCGATATTTGGAAGTTGCCTTGAGGCATCAACTGATTGTACAGGAGATGAGGGAGCGGATGCCTGTACCCACCATTCAGGCGTCTTCATGGGATCGGTGTCTCTTGTTACTGATTCACCAAGCATAGATCGAGCCATTAGAGCAGGCTGTACAGGCTGTACAGGCGACACCAGTGGCAATGGCTGTGCAGGAACCGCATTCTGCGCAGCAGGTTGCATCAACGGTCTCGTGGCTGGCAGTTGTGTCTCGGGTTTCACAGCGCTGAGGCGTGCAGTGACGATAGGCGGCAAAATCTGCCAGGACCCTGTTGTGACCGCGAGGGGTTTCGCGGATATCCTTGGAGACCCATTCTGGGTAGATGCACGGATAATAGCGCTTTTCCCGGTAATGATGGGGGGTTTCAACTGCCAATTTCCGATGGAAACCTCTTCTTCTGGAACGTCCTGCAATTCATCAGACGAAGTAGTCTCATGCACTGTAGATGTGCCATCATGTTCAGGTTGCTGGTATGGACGGCCTACAATGCCTCTACATACTTGTGCGAACGCTTCCACCAGTTCACCCACACGTTGAAAACGCTGGTCAGGGTCCCGTGCGAGAGCATGATTGATGACTAGTTCCATCGCTATCGGTACATCAGGACTGAGTTTGTGCAGTGATGGCAAGGGACGCTGGACATGCTGCATAGCAGTATCAAGAGGAGAGGACCCTGTAAACGGGGGTTCGCCGCTGAGTAACTCGAAGAGCATGACGCCAAGACCATAAATATCTGAGCGTTGGTCTATTGGCAGCCCTTGTACTACTTCGGGAGCTATGTAGGTAGAGGCATAGAGGAAGGTGTCGGCAATGCTCAACAGATGCGCGTAGGGTTGATTGCTCGGCTCGATACCACGCAATTGCAACATGTGTACCAGCCCGAAGCCAGCGACGAGTAGAGTTTGATCGTTGTTCAACAAGATATTCGAAGGCTTGAGCGTTCCATGAACAACGCCCTTGCGATGAGCATATTCTAATCCAGCGGCAACCTGCTCCAGCACATCAAGGACATAGTTAGGAGTACAACGTCCCTTCCGCTTCAAGATATCAGCAAGAGAGCCATTTGTCATGTAGGGAGTGATGAGATAGGGATAGCCCAACTGCTCACCGTACTCGTGAATGGGCAAGAGGTTGCGATGAGTGAGAGCGGTAAGGGCCGCGGCCTCTCGAATGAAGCGCTGCATGAAACGGGTACGGGCATCGGTTGAAAATCGTTCTGGCATAATGAACGTTGTCAGGGCAACAGTGTTTCTTTGCGCAGGATGTTGAGCAAGGTAGACAGCACTCAAACGTCCACGACCTAGCAGGCTTTTGACGCTGTAATTTCCTACATTTTGTCCTACAAGCTGATCTGTCGATACTGTTTGCATAGACTCCCCCACATAGCTATTTTTACTCGCACTAAGAGTGTACACATTTGCATCAATATGGGTCAATCTGACACGCTCACAGTAGGACTTGTGTCTCTGTTGTTGGTAAAGATGGAAGAGATTTTCTCTTCCGCCGCAGCGGTCGGGTGGGGGAGAGCGGGAGAGAAACCCGACCGCTGAATGGGGGAGACGTAGAGGAAAATAGGGGCTTGGGAGAGCGTATTTAGTTTTGAACCTTTGTTCTACATAAAGGATATTACCATGACGACCATCGGTTTGTCAAGGCATTTTTAGAACAAAATTTCTTATTCTATTACGATATGCCGAAGTGACAAGATTTGAGTAGAGACCATGTGAGCTACACTAGGACACTCCGACTCCTATTATAAAAGTCCTACAGTCTCGATAAAATGATACAATACCCTTGATTAAAAGATCGCTCGTCTGCATAAAAGCAGACTTTTTCTATTGCTTATGAAGTGGAGTATTTTATATGGCAGAGGTTCGACCTTTACGTGGGATACGCTATGTGTCGGAGCGGGTTGGTGACATTGCCCAGGTGGTGACGCCGCCCTATGATGTGATCAGCAAAGAGGCTCAGGTAGCATATTATGCTCGCAACCCCTATAATGTTATTCGTCTTGAGTTGGGGCAGGAGTTGCCCAATGACAATACACTCAATACTGTGTACACGCGCGCGGCTGCGACGCTCTCCGAATGGCGATTGCAGAATGTTTTACGGGAAGATGCTACTCCTGGCTACTATCTTTATCAGCAGGTATTTATGCATGAGGGTCAGAAGTATACACGCACAAGTTTGATGGCGCGGGTGCGCTTAGAGCCATGGAGCGAGAGGGTAGTACTACCACATGAGCATACATTGGCGAAGGCGAAAGATGACCGACTGAAACTGCTGCGAGCCTGTGCCACCAATTTCAGCCCGATTTTGAGTCTATATGATGATCCACACGGGCGCATACGTGGTCTGTTAAGTTCCTATGCCGATAAAGCTGAAGTACGGATTACTGATGAGGCAGGAGAGCAGCATCGGCTGCGTCTCATTACAGATGCCCAGCAGATCGCGCTCATCCGGAACTTCTTCGCCGAGCATCAGTTGTATATCGCTGACGGGCACCACCGCTACGAGACGGCTCTGGCCTATCGCCAGGAAGTGTTGGAGCAGCGCAAAGAGCTTCATCCAGAGGATGCGGCCAACTTCGTGCTAATGGCCCTGGTTGATGTGGACGATCCTGGGATGCTAGTACTGCCCACACACCGGATGCTGTACGGATTGAGCCAGGATGCACTGAATAAGCTCACCAGCCAGCAGTTGGCACAATATTTCACGGTTCAACCGTTGGAAGCCACCGAGACAAGCGAGAGTATTGTACAACGAATGGCACAGGCGGGACAGGAGCAACCTGCACTGGTCGTCGGTACTGCGAGTCAAATGCTGTTGCTGGTGCTCAATGAGTCGGGCAGACAACATATGAGAGCAAGTGGACATTCTGAGGCGTGGAACAACCTGGATGTTGCGGTCGCACAGAGGCTGGTCATGGAGGGCATACTGGAATTGAGCACTGAGGATATGGCGGCAGGAACTCATGTACGCTATATACGTGACCCTCAACAAGCACTGCAGGCGGTACGAACGGGAGAAGCGCAGGCGGCAGTATTGTTAAATGCGACACGGGTGCGGCAAATCCGTGACGTGGCGCAGGCGGATGATCGCATGCCCCAAAAGTCTACCTACTTTTACCCCAAGCTGGTTACTGGCCTGGTCATGAATCCATTGTGGTAAGGAGCGAACTATGATCGTCATCGCAGGTGCTGGCTTAGCAGGTTTGACATGCGCGAAGATGCTGGTGGAGCGGGGCCAGCGAGTGCTGGTGTTGGAGGCGGCGGACCAGGTGGGTGGACGAGTACGTACCGATTTTCATGATGATGGCTACCGCCTGGATCGCGGCTTTCAGGTGTTGTTTACCGCGTACGCGGCGGCGGCGCGTCATCTTGATTACGAAAAACTCAAACCGCGCAGGTTTGATCCCGGGGCAATTATTGTCAAGAACGGGAAGCTGCGAGAGATCGCCGACCCACTGCGTGACCCTAGCCATCTATTGCCAAGTCTGTTCAACCCATTCATCTCGACGGTTGATAAGTTGCGAGTGTTAGGGCTGGTTGCTCAGGTAATGCGCCTATCGACGAGCGATATCTTTTCGGGGGCGGGTCAACCAGGGGAGCATGATGAGTCTACAGAGGCGTATCTAAGACGACTGGGATTTTCCGAGAAGGGATTTATTGACAACTTCGTACGTCCTTTCTATGGTGGTATCTTCCTCGACCGCTCGCTCTCTACGAGTGCGCGCATGTTCCAATTTACCCTTAAAATGCTGGCGACAGGTGACACGATCATTCCGGCAGAGGGGATACAGAGCATTCCAGAGCAGCTTGCATCAGTCTTACCAGAAGGCTCTATTCGCCTTCACGCTCGTGTGGACGAGGTGCTTGTCAACAATGGGAGGGCCACTGGCGTGCGCCTGACAAGTGGGGAACAGATCGACGCTGCACAAGTGGTCATTGCTACAGAAAGCAAGATCGCGGAAAAGTTCGTCGAGAAGCAGTTACCGACCCGGTCAGTAAGTACACTTTGTCTCTATTTTGCAGGCGACGAGCAGTTGTATGAGCAGCGAAAGATTTTATTGAATGCCAACCCGGATGCTTATGTGAACAACGCGGTGCTCCTGACGAATATCGCGCCCACATATGGGCCGCCGCGCAAGCATTTGCTCTCGGTGACGGTATTGGGTAATCCTTCGGATGACGACGAACTGATTGCGCGCCGTTGCCTCACAGAGATGGCTGGCTGGTTTCCCAATGCCCATCTCAATCGCTGGCAGTTGTTGGCGGTCTACCGTATTCCGTTCGCGCAATTCGCGCAACCACCTGGAGTATTCGACGACCTGCCAAATAACCGCACCTCGGTCGAGGGCTTGTACCTTGCGGGCGAGTATACGAAGTCAAGTAGTATTCAGGGGGCGATGCACAGCGGCGAATATGCAGCTAAAGAGGTTTTGCAGGCTCCATTTCCGGCAGCGAGTCGTTAAGAGTAAACGAAATGCTACAGATGGGTTATTATAGGACAGGAGATGCCCACCTGTAGCATTTGGCTTTATTCTTCGCCAAATAAATCAAATGGCAGTGGTCCAGGGTTATCGAAGCTGAGGGTCTCAGCCATCATGCGAAGGGGACCTTGTTCGATGGAAATGCGCATCATGGCACGCAGGAAGGGCTGCTCTTGAGCGGAAATCTGCGAAGCAGAATGAAGCATGGCGGCTACAGCACCAGCTAGATTTGCCTGCTGTTCTCGATCTGTAAGTTGAAAGAGAGCAGCCTGACGTCGCAGACGAGCCTCGTAGAGCATGCGCCACCTATCATCTACTAATGTGCCAAGTGCTTCATTGATTAGCCCCTCTAAGAGAGCTTTTTGCTCTTTTGGCTTCGTTCTTCGACCGCTCTTGCCTCCACGTTTAATCGGCATATCCGGTAGTTGAAATGTCATTCCCCAGTAGCGGGTCATATATGGCTCGATAGCGGCAATGGGTTCGTAGCCCCATGATGAGAACTCAACCAGTTCGTAGAGGTCGCTACCACGCTGTGCCAATGAGAGGGTTTCGGCATCGAGTACGCGCGGCGATAGTGTGGTAGAAATAGTCGATTTTTCCTTTTTGGAAGGTCCATCGCCTTCAATGAGAGGGCGCCAGATAAAGTACGCGATGGGAAGTTTGCGGCGTGTGCGTTTGTTGAGAGAGCGAGCCTCGGCAATCAGGGTACGAGCATACTCAAAAGGAACATTGAAACAACCAAAACTCCTTTCATTCATACTCGTCACCAGGTCGTCCCAATGCTCAATATCCGTTTCGTCCATGCCGTAGCAGTCCTTTATGCCCCATTGATCCTGGTAGAGCACATTGACGACTTTGAGCAGGCCATCGGGCCGCTGCCAGGAGAGCAAAATCAACTGTGCACCGGAGCCGTCGATGAAGCTTACCCGCGCCTCGTGGATAGGCAGTTGTTGACTTGCCTCTATCATAGCAGCATCTTCCGCGCCTGGCACAGACTGCATCGTAAGGCGACCAAGGGCGGCACGGGCCTGCTGTTTGGTCTGACGATTGGAGGTGGTAGCGATCAGGTAGTTCAGGGCTGGAATCGTTTGCTGATTCGCGGTGGGTCCCAGCTGTTCAAGTGCCTCGATGACGGATGTTACCATCTTGCCTGTCTGCCCCTCCAGCAAAGGTACGAGCAGTTGAGCAGCACGAGCATCGTTGCTACTACCAAGCCATTGCACAAAACCAAGTCGTTTCTCCACAGGCATAGAGATAACATCTTGCAGAATGGACTCGATACCTACCTCGCTTTTTCCCACGAGTTCGAGAAGACGTAACTGCATTTGTTGCATGGCTGCGGCAGGATCGTTGAGATACTCAATGATACCCTCGTCCCCCATTTCTGACCCTAGCTCCTTGAGAATAGGTGAGAGCGTCAGTTTTGCGACGTCGTTCACAGTGGGATCGGCAACAAAGTCTTCCAGTTCCTCAAGGTCGAAATCTGTTGCCAGTTCGGACAGAATAAGCATTGCGGCGGCATGCGCGGACGCGTCATTGGAGCGAAGCAGGTGCAGAACTTTGTCCCGTGCTCCATCATCCCATTCTTCATCCAGGCGATCAAAGTAGTGTGACAGCGTGTCGGGGTCAATGTCGTCGCGGCGACTGATAGCAAGTAGAATGCTGTCGATGCTATCCTGGGGGGGTCCTTTACGTCCTCGTGGCATAGGGATGCTCCTTTATTTTGCAGGAGATGTCATCTAATTGGGCAGTTGCTCATACATGCAAGGCATTGTATCACGTTGTCCGATTCCTGTGTAGGGGGCTTGGTTTCGGGAGAAGTTCCATCGAAAAATTGAGGATCGGGCGAGTGTCCTCCAGACACTCGCCCGATCCTCAATTTTTCGATGGAATCTAGGGCTGGCCGTACACGCGAACATAATCAAAGTAGGCGGGTATGTTGTTAGCAGTTCCAGCAGAAAAGGCGAACAGCCCAATCTTGACCGGGAAGTTTGGCGCTGCTGCTGTAAGGTTCCAGGAAGCCCCTTTCACCCAATGCTTTCCATCCAGGCTGGAATAAGGTGTGTACACATCCCCGTGCCGATAAATGCGCAGCCAGTCGGTCACAGTCGGGTTAGACGCCGTACTGCCGTTCAAAGTCGGCCTGGGGTTTGAGAGGTAATCCCAACTCTCGCCTTCGTTCGGACATTGATCACGCGTATAGGTCTTTACGGCGACATTGCTGGTCGCTGAAGGCTGCACATCGCAATTTGTCGCGCTGGTCGGGAGCGGCTCCAGGCTCTCGTGACCCGAAAGTATCTTGTTCAGCGAATCACCGTGGAACGGCCCAACTTTGATATAGTGATCGTCATCGCTGTACACGAGGAGACCTGCCTGCTGATAGTTCGTGTTTGGATCGAAGGTGATCTTAGTCTCCATCACATAGTCGCCGGTTGGCTGGTTCTCCAACAGGAGATTTGTCGCGTTGTTAGCGTTGCGATAGAGATCACCATTGACCGTAATCGAGAGCTGCCCGTTGACGAACGCGTGCTTCGTTGGATCCTCACGTATCCATGACCACTGGGATTTCAGTGAGCCGTTGAACTCGTCGGAGAAAGCTGGCCGCAACTTGCCCAGCGGCGGCGTCTTTTGTGCGGGAGCCATTCTGGTGCTCAGCGCGGCCGTCGTAACGTTATCGAAGTCGGCATGAGCATTTTTAGTGATAAGGCCGACGCTTCCATTGTACTGGCGGAAGACCGAGGGAAGGGACCGTTCCTGCACCGCTACAGGGTCCAGATTCCTATTCGAGAGCGTAAAGCGGAAGGTCGGCTCACCTGGATGGCTCACATCTTCATCTATGGTCATGTGATACCAATCTGTGGGGTCAAAGTTGGCTGGTAATGGCGTTACCTGCTCACCTACAATCACATGCCCGTTCCGGTATGGAACTGTCACCAATGCATGACGTGCTAGATCAATGAAGGCGGCTATGTAGGTGTCACCATCCGACTTTGCCTCTTTGTGACGATAAGACACTACACCACCATAGCGACCATTGGCTCCAGCTGCTTCAAGCCGAAGATCAAACCCGGCCCGGTAGCTCGGCTGGATTGTTTTCTGGCTGACGATCAGGCTTTGTCCGGCCAGTGAGGTTTGCTCAACAAAGCCACCAGTGGTACATGTCCCAGGATTGATGTCCCAGGTTCCCTTGACGATGCGCCAGTTGGTGCTGAGTCCATTGCCACTGCCTGGTGCAGCACAGCCAGTTGGTGCATTAAAGTTATCTCCGAAAATGGGCGTGGTGCGTGGTGCGGTATTGGTGATAGATGGTCCGGCTCCACCATTGACGACGGGCCACCCATCTGCTGTCCAGTCAAGTCGATCCATCAATAACTGCCGATAGGTCACCTGAAGGTTGGCAGGAAGGCCATTAACCCAGGCATTATTCGCATCGACTCCGTGGTACACGATCCAGTCCTGACCAGAGAGGTCCGTAATGATGGCGTTATGTCCCACACCATGCCACTTGTTGCCGTTTTGCTTGAGGGTAGGGTAGCCTCCACCTTGAGCGCCTATGTTGTCACCAGCAGGGTCGTACGATGGACGCTTTGTCGGTGCGGGCTGGGATTCGGGTCGCTCCATGGGGAAACCGTTCTGGTCCACAAACGGCCCCAGAGGTGATTTCGACCGATTGACGATAACACTATAGGCCGTATTCGGACCATTACAGCAGTTCGCCGACGAGGAGAAATTGTAGTAATAGGGTTGACCATTCACATCGTGACGCACGATATAGGTGGCTTCATAGCGGTCCCAGTGACCAATCTGGATGGCGGGACCCTCTACATGCAGACCATCATTCGCCATTTTCTGGACTAAGGTCCCACCGAAGTAACTGCCGTAGTAGAGATACTTCTGACCGTCTTTATCTGTGAATTCGGCAGGATCGAACGTCCAATGATAACAGTTCGGGTCCGTGTTGAATGCACAGGAACGTGGTGGAACAATAGGGCCATGTTGATAGCTACCACCAGCCGGATCACCCGCGTCGGCCCATGGTCCAGCAGGGCTGGCGGCAGTGGCGACACCAATGGCGCTGCCGCCAGTCGTACCATATTTCGGGAGTGGATTGGTCCCCGACGCTGTGTAGTACATATAATACCTGTGGTTATAATATTGAACATCAGGTGCCCACAGACCAGCAGTGGGATCAACCCAGGAAGGCCGAGACGGGAACGCATCGCCCACGAACGTCCAATGAACAAGGTCGGTTGAGCGGTAAATAGGGAGGATGTGGTATGCACCGCCTTGCCAGAAATCCGAAGAAGCGATTACGTAATAGTACCCGTCGAGCGCTTTGATGATCGCCGGGTCAGGTGTTGTTTGCGCGATGATTGGATTGGTGTAGGTCGAACTCGTTGGTGATGCCGCGCGCGATGAGGATAAGGCTGCTTGCGCATTTGCTGTGCCACTGGCACTAGTCGGGGCTAGGAACAGCAACAGCGCAAGCAAAGCAGTCACAAGATGCAAAGAATGTTCTCGTGACAACGGTCTCGATACGGAAAATAGTTTTGACATGTGGCAGCTCCTTTGAAAAATGATGATATTATTTTTTGAAGTCCTCTCGATGCCTGATGACTGCACATCATGACTTTATACCTCAAATAGAGGCGGGAACAATTAAACGCATGGGAATGGAAAAGTAGTCGAGGGTTTCTTCGCGAAGAGTTGTGTTTTCATGATATTCCCCGTTTGCATCAATGCAATTCTAGCAACAGAGTTAACTGGCTACAAAGGTTTCGTTTCATGATTTACAACGTTGTAATCAGTTTATAGCATATAAAATTTCTCATGTCAATGCACACAAGATGTAGGTTTCCATCCTTTCAAAGCAAACAGCCCCTAGGGGACCTTTATGGTACTAAATGGTCCTCTGAGTTGCAAATCATGAAGAATTGAAAAATAGCATATAGAGTCACTGGGGAAAGCCCAAGAGAGGCTTATCACTATTTGCGCCATTTAGAAGAGAGCTAGTTTTTCGTCATTTATTAGAAGAGAGCTAGCAGAAAGAGGGAAGAGCATGAATCTCGAGCAAATTAAGTACTCCACGTGTTCAGAGGATGAGGGTGATGCTGTCTTGCTTACCGATGTTGATGAGACAATGCCTCAGACGGATGCGAACGGCAAATTGCAGTATTATTGTTTGGAGGGTCGCCACACCTTCTCGGCTGACGAGGATGAGGATTAGGGAAAGAGGTCGTGTCCTTGGCGGGACACGACCTCTTCGCTTTACAGAGACGTGGCCTGGAATGAGGTAAGTGTTGCCGATGTTCCACTCTGCGTCAGCACGCGTACTCCACAGTAGCCAGCTGAGAGCGAACTGTCCGATGCCGTTACCATCCAGCTGCTCGGCTCCGTGCTGCCAGTGGCCCATACCCTGGCATTGAGCGTCTTGCCTGTCACCTGGAAACGTATAGTGTACGAAGTGCCAGCCTGCGCCGTGAATGGCGTACTTGTCAGAATAGTTGTCGCCCCAGAAACCTTTTTCTGAAGGACGAGACTCGTCCCACTAATATACGCCTTGTACCAGTTGTTCCCATCAGTCCAACGTAGCACCGCTCCTATATTCGCATTATTAAAACTACTGAGCGAGCCGCTGACCACAGCCTCAGCATTGGTAGCCGTTGGTCCAAGAATGGCACTGTAACTGTTGCCACCACCATTAGAGACCCGTCCAGCATTGCCAGAGATGGAGAAGGCACCCGAGCTATTAGCATCACCACCCCACGCTTGCCCATCAGAAGCAGTCCCCCAGTAGGTCTGAGTGGCACGTTGAAAGGTATCTTGAGCCAGTGTTTTTCCTGGTACAGGTGTAGGAGTAGGCATCGTTGGCGATGGTGTCGGTGAGGGTCCCATCGTTGGCGAGGGCGTCGGTGAAGGACCTGTCGTAGGTGACGGTGTCGGTGTACTACTTGCAGGTTGTACGGCAAATGCGAGCTTGTTAGCAAACTCCTCGTCAAACCATACACGGTTCTGTCCATCTACGTGCATGCCATCATGTGGATGGCTGTTCGAGGTAGGAGTGTTGTACATCGTAAATGTGCCGCTGCCATTATCAGGGAAGGAGCCGAAGATGCTCTGCAGCGAGTCATCGAACCATATATTGCCATAGCTATCTGCACTGATACCAGAAGTATGAGCGCCACAGTTACTACAAACCGGCTTATAGAAGTACTCGGTTACACCAGTATTTGTGCCAGCTTGAGCAAGTCCGATCTTCAGTTCACCAATCGCTGCTACCCACCCTTCTGACCACCAGATGTTGCCAGTAGGATCAATAGTAATCAAATGAGGAGTAACGCCAGAGGTAGAACCAGTACGAATTTTATACTCTTTTAGCTGATTTGATGGAGTGTATTCGCCAACCAATGCAACTGACGAACTGTTCTCTGTGAACCAGACATTGTCAGACCCATCAACGGTGATACCATAAGGTATGCTATTGGTCGCAGGAGTCGCAACCTCTTTGAAGGACTGAGTGGCTGGATCGAAGGAGCCAATTTTGTTAGCGTAGTGCTCGGTGAACCAGACATGCCCCTTGCTGTCTACAGCGACACCCCATGGCCCGGAGCCAGCGGTAGGAACGCTCCATTCCCGGAATGTTTTGCTCACAGGGTTGAACATACCGAGCGTGTTCGTCATCGGCATAGGAAACCAGAGTATGCCCTGCTGGTCAAAGGCAAGAAAAAGAGGTTGACCATAGCCAGAGGGAAGTTGGTAACTACCCACCCACCCGTTGGCACTCGGATCAAAGACCGCGATTTTACCAGGAGGAGTGCTATTGTTACAGTATGGTGTGGGGTCGCACCCAGGCAGAGCGAGCCAGACACGACCCTTGCTATCAAAAGCCGTTCCCCACGGATCGGCTCCCGCAGGAGGATAAAAGTCTTTAGCAGAGACGCTATTTGTCAATGCCTGCTGCGCATGGCCCACCGTTATCCATCTCATAGTGCCAACTGTCATGGTGATACTGACGACGAGTGTTGCCAGTACCACAAGACTAAGAAGAATTTTTTTTCTTTGGTCGAGCATGAACATTGTTCCTTTTTACTAAAGTCTTCCTCCCTTTGGAGGGCACCAATACGCAAAAGCATTGCTGGTTTCAATCCTTGACATTGATGAAAGTCTATACATAAATGATTTTTTACTCCTGCCTACCCCAGCTTTTTGAGTATAGCCTTGTATCAGATAGCATCGGCAGCACTGCATCATAACGAGATAGTACTATAATGCTATAACTATTATTGATGATCTTAACCAACCGAGCAAGGTACGAAGGTATCAGGAATAGAAGCCACCTGGCTCTAACACTCTGTTTATGAGGCAGGAAAATACTAAGGCGGTCAAGAGAGTACCAGGAGACATCCTGGTGAAAAACCATAATACGCAGCGCGGGACGCTTCGTTTTACCCGATGAGTGCCGGGGGCACGTGGCGTTCCAGCTTATTCAGTAACACCTCTATACGAAACGGCTTACTCATCCAATCTGTTGCACCTGGCACCATATTGATATTAGTCATGCGGTGATCCGCCGTCATGATAACAATGGGTATGTGTGCCGACCATTCATGTTTTGAGAGTTCGGCTGCAATCTCATAGCCGGAGATGACGGGCATCATCAAGTCAAGTAGGATAACGGAGGGGAAGCGAGCTTTCACAACTTGTATTTGCTCAAGAAAAGGAAGAACTTTCTGGCTGTTGGATATGCCGAGATTGCTGTAACCCTCTGTCCCCAGGAGAAGCATGACGACCGAAAGAATGGCGTTATCATCATCGACGACCAGGACATAAGAGTTAGTGGGAATAGCAAGGGATAAAGGGTCTTTCTCTATTGATAGTGTTTGATTGCTATAGAACATTATAGAAGCCTCCACAACAGGACGCTCAATTTCCGTGTTTCGCATGCTCTACTCGTTAAGATAGCGATGTAGTAGTATAGGCATATGCATCGACGTGTTGAGCGCCCCTTCTCTACCACGCATATATCTACTATTTCATTATATGCTCAATGCCAAACATACTACTCTACCTACTGTACCAAATGTTCCCTTCGGTATACCAACAAGCCCGACGCTCATCCAACCTGTGCTGAGAGCAATCGCGAACAAGAGCAAACACGTGGCACTGACCAAAACGAGGATGCCACTTAGCCAGAGCAGGAACTCTATACGCCCTGGATAGAGAAGCCACCAGCGAAGACGATCTATAGGATTGAGGGCAGGAGTGTTTTTTCTCTTGCTTCGGCCTCCTCGTGTACGACTTGCCACACGCTGCGCAAGTGCGGAGTTCTTTCCTCTTCCAGCCGTCCACGAAGACGCTTCAAGTCCTCCTGGCGGGTTGCTCTCTACGACGATTGGTGCTGTGGGGAGGTCAGAAAGCATATTACGTCTATTGTTCACTCTTGGCGTCATAACGCTAGCGGCACCACCAGGAGGAAGCGTATCGAGTTCGTCGATGCCGGAAAGGGTGAGAGTTGTCTGGCGAGGACGTGATTGTCTTTTAACGTTCCTGTGAGCAATAGAAAGGGATTTTTGCGCAGGTGATAGATGCTGCCTACGTTGAGGTGGGGGCAGAGTCTCTATTTCGTCAATGCTGATAGATAATTTCGCGTGGAACAACGGCTGGGCTCGCCGAGGCGGTGGAAGGGTGTCGATCTCGTCTATAGCAAGGGCAGCACTGCGTGCTTCTGCATCTGAAAGGACGAGTGAGAGTGCGGAGAGACTACTCCCCGCCTCGTACTCTGGCGACTCGTATTGCCATATGGCGGGTTGAGGCATTGTAGGGATACATGTCACATCGTTATCACCTGGAATTGCACGTGTGCGTGAGTATCTAGGACGGACCTTCACCGAGTTTGATGAATGAGCCGAAGCCCGTGGTGGAATCGGCGTAACTGGATTTGCCACCTTGTTCATAAAAAATCCTTTCTGGATACCCACCACGTTCAGGCGGTTGAAGGAAAGAAAGCCGTCAGTGGGAATAAACGCATGATTAACACGTTTTCGACTGCACATCATTTTTTTGCTTCTCTCTCCTAAATTCACTTTCATGTCGGCACTGTGTACCTCTCAAGCAGGTGTGCGTCGGGAGCTAGTTGCTCCCGACGCACACCTGCTTGAGAGGTACACAGTATCAACGCCCACATGGCAGAAATGTGGAAATATCCCCAGTTACTGGAAAATTTTTCCAGGTTTGAGACAACGCTAGAAAGCTGTACAGGCTATTTCCCCTGCATTTATGCATGGAAATAGCCTGTACAGCTTTTTTACCCAATTGGCACGTTTCTTGCGAGAAAAGAGTGTAGGGGGGCATATCCGAAAAAATTTCGGATCGAGTGTTGCATAGAACATTTCCTCTACATGATAGAGTTCCTTTTTGCATCACTCATCTCCGGTTACCAAGTTGTGGAATGTGGATTTGAGGTAAAGGAGTAGGTTTATGGTAGCCATTGTGGAGTCGGTGAAGTCGGTAGAGGTAGGGCATCTCTCGCATACTTCACGACGTGTGGCGTCGAAACAGAGAGGGGAGGCACAGAGAGCCTCCGCATATACAGCCGTTTCAACGAGGAGACAGGCAAAGAAGAGTCGGGCAAACCGAGAAGAAGTTCGCCTTAACATAGAGAACTCGACACAGACCGAGTTTTGCACCCTCGAAGATGAGGATGAGTACACGCTGCGTACGGCTAATGATGACAATACAGATGAGGCAACAGATTCAGTTAATGACGATATAGAAGACGAGGACTGCGAGAGCGAGGTGGATAACGCAATCCGGCAGTACCTCGGGGAGATCGGACGCTATCCACTTTTGACGGCAGAGCAGGAGATGAGAATCGCGCGGCGCATGGCCGAAGGCAACATGGAGGCGCAGCAGCGTCTGGTGGAGGCGAATTTGCGCCTGGTTGTGAGCATCGCTAAGCGATACAATAATCATGGACTTTCTCTGCTTGATCTGGTACAAGAAGGCAATTTAGGTCTCATTCGAGCAGCCCAGAAGTTCGATCCTAAGCGTGGTTTCCGTTTCAGCACCTATGCGACATGGTGGATTCGCCAGGCGATCAGCCGAGCGGTGGCAGAGCATACGCGAACCATTCATATCCCTGTACATGTCGTAGAACTGATCTATAAGATGAAACGCGTTACTCGTCAGCTCTACCAGGACCTGGGCCACGATCCCTTACCTGAGGAGATCGCACACGCGATTAATGTGACGAAGGAGCGCGTGGTAGAGTTACAGAGTATTGCAGAGACGCCCATCTCGCTCGACGCCCCGCTCAGCGACGACGAGCAGTATCACCTTGCGGATACACTAGAGGACCCGCGAGCAACAGCGCCAGCAGATGCACTGACGCATCAGGTGTTACGCGATCAAATTTCCGGCGCATTGGAGACGCTGAGTCAGCGAGAACGCCAGATAATCGAGTTGCGCTATGGACTGCACGATGGATACTGCCATACGTTGGAGGAACTAAGCACATACTTTAAGTTGACACGGGAACGTATTCGCCAGATTGAGGTCAAGGCGCTGCGCACTCTACGCCAGCCTATCCAGGTACACCTCTTACGGGACTTCGTCTGATTTGTAGGAATCCCATTGATTACGCCTGTGTCGGCAATGATGAATCATTGCCGACACAGGCGTAATCAATGGGATTCCTACCTTTTAATCATTTTGTACATACTGGAATCCTCTCCAATTTGTGATATAAACAGTACATTTTAGCTGTTTGCTTGACGCATTATGTAAATGAGTTTACAGTTACCTATGGGGGAAGAGATTGTGATGTGTAAAAGCCGACATTACTGTCTCATGATTATGTATATATATAGGAACAGATGGGTAGCCTCATACCCTCGAAGTAGGTTCAGGTGCGTGTAAACAAAAACGCGAGACAATGCTTATTGTCTTTTCAGAGAGTAGTTGCATTCTTCTGCGTGCTACTGCTGTTCTCCTTCATTGGGATTGCGACCCTCTTCACATCAACCATTTACACAAGTGGCGCGAAGAGTATCCAGGCTACGAGTACGGCTGCTGTTCCTGTGGATACGGGTACGCCAACGAATACACCTACTTCATCACCAACAGATACGCCTACTCCACTGCCGACGGACACACCTATCCCTCCACCAACAAACACACCTATCCCTCCACCAACAAACACGCCTGTCCCTCCACCAACAAATACACCTGTCCCCCCACCAACAAACACGCCTGTTCCAAGTCCGACAAGCAGTGGAGGGCCACCAACGCCGCCTCTCACGCCTACAAGTACGAGTGCAGCCGTTGCCCCAGTGGGAACGCCGCCAGGAGCATCGTCTCGACCGACAACGCCTGGTCCTATAACGCCTTCCGCTCAGGCGACGGGGAGCACTGGCGGCGCTGTTCTGCCACCCACTCTCACGGGAACTACAATGTCTCCAACTGCAACCACTCACGATCATTCCACGGCACAAGATGCTGCTGGAAAAAATTCCTTATCAACGAGCGCGGTCCTCGTTGTAGGAGCGTTAGGGCTGATCGCAACTGCACTCTTAGCTGGATTTGCATGGCGCAGAAGACAGGAGAGCCATGCTCAACAAAAAAAGCAGAGTCAGCAGGTTGTTGCCTCTGTATATTCGGCGGTACCTAACAACGACTTCGTGACAAGCTATGCGCAATATGTACAAAACGCCTCTTCCGTTGTTGAACCACCAGCATCACCTGACGATAAGCCACCTGCTCAAGAGAATGGAGTGTACGAGGAACCAGCAAGAGTGCCAGATACGCCCATTCCACCACCAGACATGGTAAACAATGCGGTTGACCCATTTTTAGAGGCGATGATGCGGCAAGCACAGATGGGTCTTTTTGCTGTGCCAGGCAAAGAAGAAAATCGCCTCCACTCTGAATCGTATTGAAGTTGCGCGGATTCTCCGTCAGAATACATCTACCAACTCCAACGCTTCTACCAGCGCAAACACAGACGCATAGCGTCGTGCAGGTTCAAGTTCCAATGCACGTACTACCACCTGCTCTAGTGACGAAGAGAGCCTCGCGTTCAACAATCGTGGAGCTATGAGTTCGAGACCTTCAACATCTACATCGCTATAGGAAGAGATAGCAGATTCCTGACGCGCATGGAATAGGCTACTTCTACTCCTTGCGAACACCATACCCTCCTCAGCATAGACTCTTCTCATAGCTGCAATTGGCGCGTAATGCGTGAGCAGCAGGTACAAGATGGCACCCAGCGAATACACATCTGATCGTTCGTCATAAGTACCCCGAAGTATCTCTGGTGCTACAAACACATTGTCAGCAGAACTCTCGGCTATAGGAAACACGCTATCATATAGATGAGCCGCAGAAGTGCTATCCTCCGTTGTTTTCCAGTAGTGAGGCGCTGGCGGCCAGGATGGAAGCAAGATAGGTGACCACAAAGCTCTCCCATCAGCGTCAATAAGCACAGTCGTCGGAGTTAAGTCGCCTAGTATCACACCCTGACGGTTCAGACGCGCTACTATACGACAAAGTTGTATACCCCAGGTTAATGTAACCTTATCATCTAACCAACGGGGCCACATGTGTTGATCTAGCAACAATGCATCAAGGGTTGTAGTCTGCTCATACTGATGTTCTTGTCTACCACTCAATTGCATAATTAGATAGTGCCGTTCACCCTCGATCCATACACGGTCCCCTGTTGTGGGTAGACGCGACGAACCAAAAACGGTGGGTGAGACAAACTCTTCAAAAGCAGCGGCCTCAATTTGCGCGCGTATCTCTGGTGCGAGATCAGTGAGGAGCAGTTCACGAATAGCGACCAGCGGTTCGTATACTGGTTCTGTCGAATCTATCGCATCGGGTGAACGAAGTGGAAGACGCCTCCCAAGATACAGGTTGAGCCGAGGGCGCTGCGAGAGTCGTTGTACAATACGATACCGCCCTTCAAGAATGATTTTCCCCTCCATCACCACACTTCCCTCCTCATCATCAGCCGTAGTCATTCTTTACACTCTACACAACGAAGAGTATTTCAAGCTTTAACATGATGTTACAAAATCATGGAATCACTGGTTGTTTGACATTTTATGCGAAATACCGTAGGATGAAGCCGCATAACCCATTACTACAGGTTTTCGTCCTTTTGCTATCGTCTTATTGGCGTCGTTCACAAGAACACACAACAAAGGGAGAACGCATTATGGCTAGCCGTCCAGCAAGAAGGAATCGCCGAGCGATTCTTTGGTTGCTCATCATCCCCTTCATCGTCCTGCTCTGGCCCCCGTTTTACAATTACACGAACCCAACGTTCATCGGGATCCCCTTTTTCTACTGGTTTCAATTGACCTGGGTCATCATCACAGCCATTATTACGGCAGTGGTCTATTTCTCGGGAGCATAATCGACCTGGCAGGTTCATACACGTCATGCCTTGTCGCATGATGGCATTCTCGTTCGTTAACATGTAACGCATCGAGAGAGGAGCATTTATCGATGGTTAAGTGGGACGCAATAGCAGTCTTCATCTTCTTTTTCCTTCTTGTCACTATCCTCGGCTTTGTAGCCGCTCGTTGGCGCAGAGCAGATTTGACTCTCATTAACGAATGGGGTCTGGCAGGTAGGCGCTTCGGCACTCTTATCACCTGGTTCCTCCTGGGTGGCGACCTCTATACCGCGTACACCTTCATCGCCGTTCCAGGCGCGATGTTTGCGGCTGGTGCGCTAAGCGGATGGTTCGCCGTTCCCTACACCATTCTCGTTTACCCGCTCATCTACGTGCTGATGCCCAAGTTCTGGTCGGTATGTAAGCAGCGTGGCTATGTAACGGCATCTGATTTCGTCAAGGATCGCTTCGGCAGCCCTACATTGGCGCTCGCGGTTGCTTTCACCGGTATTCTAGCAACGCTCCCCTACATCGCCTTACAGATGTTCGGCATTCAGATTTCGCTCACGGCACTCGGTATTCCTCAGAACATTCCTATATTTGGCGTACCGGTTGATGTTCCGCTCATTATCGCATTCATCATTCTCGCGGCCTACACGTACACCAGTGGGCTACGCGCTCCCGCCATGATCGCCCTGGTCAAGGATTTGATGATCTTTATCGTACTCTTCGTAACAGTCATCTACATTCCCATCAAGCTCGGCGGTTTTGGGAATATCTTCAACGCGGTACATGCGAAAGCTCTAGCAAGCCATGCAACGGCTCTTGCCACGAAAAAACCACAGACCTTCTTCGATATCCTGGCACCGATACAGTTCCCAACCTATGCGACCCTGGCCTTAGGTTCTGTCCTGGCCCTATTCCTGTATCCACACTCGCTAACAGGCGTACTCAGTAGCAATAGCCAGCGCGTTATCAAGCGCAACATGGCACTGCTGCCCATCTATTCATTGATGCTCGGTCTGCTGGCACTGCTTGGCTATATGGCAATCGCAGCGAAGGTAAAGCCAGCATCAGGAAATTTTGCTGTACCAGCACTACTCATTGCGACATTCCCAAGCTGGTTTGTGGGCTTCGCGTTCGCCGCCATCGCTATCGGCGCATTGGTTCCTGCCGCGGTCATGTCTATTGCGGCGGCTAACCTGTTCACGAGAAACATTTACAAAGAGTACATGAACAAAAATGCCACCGACGCCCAGGAGTCGCAGGTCGCCAAGATCACCTCGTTCGTGGTGAAATTTGGCGCGTTGCTCTTCATCGTCTATGTGCCGACACAGAATATCCTCGACTTCCAGCTACTCGGCGGAGTGTGGATACTTCAGACATTGGTACCGGTCTACATCGGCATCTACACCAACTGGTTTAACCGCTGGGCCTTGCTTGTCGGCTGGGCTGTCGGTATGATCGCAGGTACGTTGATGGCGTTCTCGGGTATCATAACTGGTACGTCGAATACGCTGATCAACACCTATCCTGTGTTCTACATTGGCACACAACCAGTGCGCCTATACTCGGCTATCATCGCACTGGTCCTGAACATGATCCTGGCTCTCGTCCTTACTCCCATCTTCGAGGCTATTGGTGCTCGTCGCGGGCGCGACCTGACCTCACCTGCCGATTACGAGGAGGAAGAGGCCCCTGTCGAACCTGTCGAGGTTGGACGCGAAGCACTGGGATAATTGCTTGTCCTACACACAACGACAATGGAGGTGACCGTCGGTCGCCTCCATTGTCGTTGTATAGGCAAACAATAGTAACAGTCACATCTTGCACTACCGTGATACGATTGATAAAAGATTATAAGAGAAACACAAGAAAGAATGCATGTCTATGAATTTTGACGAAGAACTACCCGATGAGTCTACAGAGATAGGTAGCGACGAACTGCTCTCCGACGATAACCTGCGCCTGCCAGAGAGTGCTAATGCACTTGTACGTCTTCACGCGGTACGTGCATGGCTTACACGTCGCCAGCTAGAGACAACGATGGAGATTGGAGAGGCAGCCCTCGCCCTACAACAAGCATTTCAAGAGCCGCCACTGGAGACGAGGCTCCGTCGCCGTGAACGCCAAAACCAGCCCGGTAGCGTACAGCGCATGCAGCGAGCACAACAGGAACTCGAAGAGGCTCAACTCCTCCTCCAAGGATACGAAGAGGCTCAAACCTTGCTAGAAGACGTTGTCTCGCACACAACGAGCGGAGAGCGTGTCCTGGTAGAATATTATCTCACCTTAGAGGAACTGGTGCAGAGCGGTTTAGATGCAGATAATCTTCTACTGCCAAAATTGCAAGCACTTGGCGACGTTCTACACCGCATCGAACGCGTTGAATCACCTAACGAGGAATAATAGGAGAGGTGATTTGTGTAGGGGCCTAATTATGTACTTGAATAAAATAATGCCTGAAGGATTCCCCGTAGGGGCGCAATTGATTGCGCCCCGTGGTCCTCGGCTAGGCGGGGCGCAATCAATTGCGCCCCTACATTATTTCTGCTTACCCACTAAATGCCACCGTTGTATTATTACCGAAACGCAACGTGAGCGATGAAAGCGGAACGCGTGTGGAGACGGGGAAATCGAAGAAGCCATCCTGAGATTTTCCAGGAAGTGTAGCAGGGAGCACCGATATATATTTTGGCGCGACTACCTGTCCATCAGAAAGCGCCAAACGAACCGTTGAGTCGTACGGAATACCTACAGGCTGCGACCCATTATTCTGCGCGTGTACCATCACACGAACTGTATAAGTGCCTGCTCGTTTGCGATCATTAGAATATTTCGTCGCCTCCGTTGCCTTTGTAAGCGTGAGTTGAAGCCCACTCACATTAATGCTGCGATTGATGTTTATCGCATCAACCTGATTGGTGATAACGACGGTTGGCGTTATAGCAAGATCACCCGTAACATTATCAGACTCACCTTCTCGTGGTCCCAAAATGCCTAAAAAGGCGAGTACAACTGCAGTAGCGATAACTCCAACCGCCAGAATGACGCGCACCCTCGGCGGTATGCGAGAGAACCAGTTACGCTTCTTTGACGGAGGCGGTGCTTGCAGCGGCTGTGACGATTTTGACTCTTGCGCTGATTGTACATGCTGTGACATGATCTTTTCCGCTTCTATACACATGGAAAATATACCAGTTCATATTATAACAGCAGGAACAGAGAATGAGTAGGGGCGCAATTGATTGCGCCCGCTCACCTCGACGGGTTCTACGTCCTTCCAGGTGAAACACCTGGGTGATGGTAGGGGCGCAATTGATTACGCCCCTCTGGGGAAGGGATGCGCGTTCACGGGCGCAATTGATTGCGCCCCTCTGGGGAAGGGATGCGCGTTCACGGGCGCAATCAATTGCGCCCCTACCATCACCCGAAGGATGGAGACCCCTCGATGATCATTGAAGCAGAGGAGATGCAAGAGGCCACAGAGATATAGGCTTGTTACAACTCCATCCATAGACTAATGAGCACGCGTGCTTCAATACCTTCCAGTCTTGCGACTTCATCGTTTCCGTCCATGCTGCTTACCTTTACATGTACCTGGTCAAGACTGACACCTAATCCTTCTGCAATGTTTTGCTGCATCTCCGGAATTCGTTTTTTCATCCGAGGTTGCTCTCCACAGAGAACGGTAACGTCAACTGTTCCTAGTAACAAACGTTCTGGTTCTACCAGACGACGACGTATAGCTGGAAGATAGTCTATCGATCTTACGCTCGTTTCGCCTTGATCGGGAAACCAATCATCAATATCACCCTTGTTTACGGCTGCTGCCAGAGCCATCACAATGGCATGGGCTACGACATCACCATCACTTCGTTTTGTGTTTGGTCCCTTTGGAAAGTTCTCGAAGGAAACTCCTGCTAGTACAAGGTGGCGTCCTTCTGCGAATGCATGAAAGTCAGAAGCGAAAGAAAGACGCTGCTTCTTTGCGAGCGTGAGCGCAATTTCTCTTACTACTTCTGATTTAGTGGCTTCGTCGATAACGGTCATTTACTGACCTCTCACCTATATCGTACGCCTCGTGCTGTTGCATGCGTTTATCCATCTCTTCGTAGTACAGATAGACTCCCTGATGGATAAACGCCTGATGGGTTTCATACAGGGCAGCATTGTACAGGTTCTTCGATTTGAACGCGGCTTCATCAATCGCGGCGTAGCGCGGGTCACGCATGTCGATGTAACGCTGCTCCACTGTTTGCCTGATTCAGTTCTTCCGTAATGACGATTGTTCCCGATGCCAATTGCTGTCCTTTGATCTTACCAGCTTTGAACAGCACCACGCAGTTTCGTAGCGTACTCCTGCAAACCTGGCAAATGTCCGTAGTTTCAAGCGTTGCCTCTCCCAAGTGAACTCTTGTTGATGGGGACTGGCAATGGTTTCCCACCATGCGTACTTCATCGATGTCGGAGATACCAAACGTCATGCAATAGGCATAGTAGTCTCGTATATGCCTGTTCCTGGTGCTCAACCACGGTGAGATGCTCACAAGGTGAGAAACCCAGCGATCCAGGCCACAAGAGCAGCCGATGCAGCCATTGTTGACGGTAATAATGTAGGCACCAATGCTATCAGCAACAGTGTACCGAATGCCCTAGTGCAGAATCACGCAACCTTATCGGGAAAGACAAGATGAGATACATAGGGAGTTCCATAGTAAGCACACATACGCCCAGCCAATTGTTTGGCGGAAAGCCTCCCATTGGTTTCGACCACATTACGCTAGCCGTGGACCCATTTGGGCTCAATGGGATTGAGCCAAGGGCTTTGCGTCGGCAACAGAAAAGGCAGGATCCGCACGCCTTTGCCCATTTGCTTGACCTGCGGGTTGTGCTCACCAAGCCAGGAGCGAACCGCTTGACTCTTATGCCAGGAAGCATTATCCCACATCAAGAGCCAGTGGGTCTTGCCCTGCTTGAGCAGACGCTGGCAGCACCAGTCCAGGAATTGCGTGCTGATCGCGCTCACTGGTCGCCCAGTGACAAAACGCAGCCACATCCGCTCACGTCTAGGCTCCTGGGGGGTCCGCTCTTGCCAAAGCACGCCATAGCAGGCCAGCGCTTTGGGGTCGAGATCTCCTTTTTTCCACGACTGTTCGACGAGGCGCGCCGGGTGCTTCGAGTCTTGCCAGGCGTTCATACAAGGTAAGGCAAAGCGACTCCACCACACCTCGTCTTGGAAGCCAATGGCCCAGCTCGGCTGCAGGCTCGCCCAGGCAATCAACCGATTGCGTGCGTTTTTTTTTGCAGATACTGCGAGTCGGGGCTGGTAATCCAATGTTTGGCGCGTTTCCAATTGGTTTTGAGGCGTTTGAGGGCTCGGCGCATACTCTCGTCGGAGATCGGGCTGGAGATGATGCCCTGCTCGAAACTGACCTGGGCTACCAACTCCAGGGTCCATAGCCCACGCTCTTTGTCAAAGTCGCGCGGACTCTGGTGCAGGAGGTCTCGCAAGCGTTCAAGCCCCTCCTCCGAGAAACGGGTGTGCAGACGATGAGGGCGCGAAGAGTGCTCTTGCAGCACCGCCAGGCCAGCCGCGTTGAACTCGTGGATCACATTGCGCACCGTCTGGTCGTCGCATCCCAGTTGGCGAGCGATCGCTGGGGCTCGTTCCCCACGCGCCGATGCCCTCAAAATCTGGCAGCGGCGCATCACAAAGGCATCGGACGAATGCAATCCTGCTTGGATCTGACGCTGTTCGTCTTCGGTGAAAGGACGGATAAAAATGGCTGTTCTCATGTCTTGTAGTATACCACATTGCCTATCACCTCCCGTGGGACTGCACTAGCAGGTTGTGCGGCGGGCAGTAATCTGCAATTTGGCCTTGACGACTTCAGCTGTAGCAATCATGTGTTACACTCTCTTTCGTAGGCATGGGGCTTGCGGGCTCCAATCGTTTCGCCCTTTGCCAAGAATCTGAGACGGTTTAGCTCTCCAGAGCTAGGCCGCTTCTTCGATTTCACCGAAGAACTTCTCTCCTTTGATCTAAAGATATCATGACAGTAAGTGATATTCAATACTTTTTCATGCCATTTAAAGACATTCAAAAAATAGCTACGAATCATTGCCAAATATTGATATTGGAAGACAAGTATGTTATTTTTAAGACAAGCTCTCTGGGCAATCGTCGTTAGAGGAGGCTCTGAATTGACAGATACCATCATGAGTCTTGAAGAAGTTGCAAAGATGCTCAAGGTTAGCGAACGTACTGTGCAGCGTGAAGTTACCGCAGGAAAGCTAAAAGCATTCAAAGTAGGACGCTCACTGCGTTTTCGACTTGAAGAAGTTGAGAAGTATATGAAGCGACAGGAAATCTTGCCAAGTGAATCGGTTGAATCCAAAGGAGATCTCTAAATATGTCATATAAATCTATAATAACACACGCAAAGATCATCCTAAATTTGTCCTTTTCAAAAACCCACAACAAGCAGAGAACACCCTAAGAAGAATAACTGCATATCTCAAAAGTTTAAATTGTCCTTACCTCAATGAGGCAATAATAGACGAGTATATAGAGCGTCAGCAAAAGAAGGCAACACGATAGAAAGCCGAAGGGTTTTCCTCACTTTTCTCACAGGTAGGAAGATGTGTTGATCTGCTAGTGAAAGGAAGAAAGCGATGCAAGCAGAGCAGGATATTCCCTCATCATGTCGTGTTCGTGTCTTTTTATATGGCCCGTTGGAAGTATGGAAGCGTGAGGTTTCTGGCACCTGGAAACTCGTAGAAAAAGACGCGTGGGCAAAAGGACGGGTCGCTCGTTCTGTCTTCAAGCGTTTACTGGCCGCGCCTGGACGGCGGCTTTCACGCGGTGCAGTTCAGGATGATCTCTGGCCGGATACCGAGAATTTTGAGCTTGCTGATAAGAACGTCTACAATGCAATCAATCAGATTCGCCAGGTGATTGGCAAAACTCTCGTAAGAACTATGGAAGCAGCCTATGAGCTTGCCGGGCAAGATTTGATCTGGCTCGATATCGATGCTTGTGAACAACTCCTTAAAGAGGCGGAGAATCGGGGTCATGCGTCAAGCCATGCGCTCCCCCTGTTAGAGCAGGCACTTTCCTACCTGGAACGAGGAGAATTGTTGGAGGGAGAGGATGGAACATGGGTCTATGGGTTACGCAAGAAAAGTGAAGACCTGCTCAGACAATGTCGGTTGTGGCTGGCGGAGAGCTACGAGACGCAAGGCAAGCTTCTACAAGCGGGTTTGCAGTATCGCGCACTGCTTCAAACAGTCCCTCCTGATGAGGACGCTTTACAATGCTGGATCAGTATGCTCCATCGGCGAGACCGAACCCAGGAAGCATGGAAGTGTTACCAGGATGTGAAAGGCTTTGTTGAGGCACAGGGGTATACCCTCTCACCTGAGATAGAATGGGCAGTCTCGCAACTCAGCGATACATCAAATGTAATATCGGGCAATATTGAATCGTTCATGATCCTTTCTCGGCGCTCTGTTTTGGGTTTAGGGGCTAGCGCAATCGTTGGAATGACGGACAATCTCACGGGTCTATGGGCTGACGATCTGCTTGCGGTCTATGCGCGCGGGATTGCAGTCTGCCAGGATTTGTACTGGAATGGAAGCCCGCATCACGTCGAAGCAATCTTACCACTGTATCGCACCCAAACAGTGCTGCTTGCCCGGCAACCGTCACCATTGCAGCAGTCAGCGGCCCGACTCGCTTCACTGGCTCAACAACTAGCCTGTGAACTGCTCACCGACCGGGAGGATTTTAGCGCAGCAGAGCAAGCCGGACGAGAGGCACTTCTCTATGCACAAGTTGCCAATGACGTAAACTTACAGGTTGCTTCTCTCATCGGCCTGGCGAATATTGATTTTCACCGAAAGCTCAGCACGTTTGCACTAAGGGCCTATGGACAGGCTATTTCACTGTTCAACGAGTGCGTCACCCCGCTACTGAAAGGGCGCTCTTATGCGGGTATCGCAGAGGTATATGCGATGCGTGGGCAACTTCAGGAAGCTATGCAGGCTTTGGGACTGGCCTATGAGCACTACCCGCTGAAACCAGAGGATGACCCGGCCTATCCTTATTTGCGAGCAAGCCGTTACTCGCTCTATGTTTTTGGAGACGCACAATCTCGGCTTTTCCTGAAACAACCCAAAGAGGCGGAGAAAGCACTGATTACCATGCAAAAAGAGACGAATGATCCACAAATCGAACCAGTGACAAAACTTGATTTACTCTATTATCAAGCAGAAACGCAAATTCAACAGGGTGAATTAGAGACAGGCAGTGCCATACTGGCTGAAGCCGCAACATTGGCAAGGGACTTGGGGAGCAGACTTTACTTTAACAAACTTGCGGTAATCTATTATGACTTGCGCATGCAGTGTCCACGTGAATCCTTGGTAACTGCATTAGACGAAGTGTTTCAACCCTGGTAGCTTCTCAGAATATAAAACGAGTAGAGGCCATTGAGCGGTGAACTGCTTACCGTCAAACAGGTGCAAGAACGGCTAAAGGTGAGTGAACGGACTGTCTTTAACCTGATGCAGCGAGGGGAACTGCATGGCTTCAAGGTTGGGAAATCATGGCGATTCGCCGAATCTGACATAGCTGAGTACATAGAGCGTCAACGGAAAAAGGCTACAAGTAGAGAGTAGAGCAGCATTGAGAAAGTGACTGCCCTCCACCTGATACCAGGAAAGCTCTGAACCAGTCCTCTTCACAACACCGTCCTTTTACTCTTGAGATGGCTCCCTCGTGCAGTTCTATGGTCCAGTATAGTGTGGGCTAGTTGGTTGGAATCTCTGATGTTTCTCTGAACTTTTTCATAGGTAGCAAGGCGTGTTCATCGGCAAAGCCGAAAGGAAGAAAGCTATGCAACTGGAACCGGATATACCCCCATCAAATCGTCTTCGTGTCTGTTTACATGGTCCGTTGGAAGTGTGGAAGCGTACCGATGATGGAACCTGGAAGCCGATTGAGAAAGAGGCAGCGGGCAAAGGACGCCCCACCCGTTCCGTCTTCAAGCGGCTACTGGCCGCGCCTGGAAGGCGGCTTTCACGTGGTGCAATTGCCAACTGTTTGAGTGACTCAAGGTAATCATGGAGAGACCCCGGACCGCCGTGAAGGGTGAGGAGTGGAATCCTCTGCTGTCAGAGCGGCTGCGCTCGCTCGCCCAAGTCTTTTACTTGCGGCTGCTACTAAAGCAACTTTTCCCGCGAGTCCAAAATCCATACAGTTCACCTTCTTCACAAGTTTTTTCCCTCACAGATAAGTGTACACTACTCCGAATTATTGAAGGAAGTAGAGCTATCTCTTTCTTTTGGGTTCGGAGAAAAGTCAGAAAAATGGCTGAGAATCTTCCTGTTCCTCCTTAGCTATACTTCTCAACGGTCACGAAAATCTGTCATAGAACGCTAGAATACGCTATATTTTTGGCGACTTGTTTCAATACTTTTATCTAGTAACACAAAGTGTTACAGAATTGCGAAAAAGAAATAACAATGCCAATAGGGGGACAAAGATATATTTATGAGCGAAAACACCAGCGAAGTAGCTAGAATACGCGAACAAATCAGGCGAGAGTGTGAAGCGCTAGAGCGCATGCAATACAGTTTTGCCTCGGTTGCATCACATGCCAGTGTCATCGCACGTTATAACAACCTCGGCAGATACCAGGAGGCATTAGAAAAGCATGTCGGGCAAGATGCGGCAACTCAAGAACTGGTGCAAATGTATATAGAGGTTATTGGATAATGCTCACAATTGTTACTCCGAAAGAGATCATTCCCGAGGCCGAAGCGTTCTTCGTTGAACATGGCTGTCACATAGAGCCGCACAATGGATACAGTGAGATTACGTTTCCAGAAGGTACTGCAAGAACTGAAATACTTCCGCGAATGCCAGGAGGGGAGCGCTATAGACTTGTACTCCCTGATGGATGCATAGCACAGCAGACCTATGTGAGGTATCTTGAACAGAGCATGCTGCACTACTCCTACAAATGCCCATCCTCTATGCCCCAATCCTAAACGCTCTGAACACTGTAGAGCCAGATGGTGGAGTTTGCCACCTGGCTCTATGTTCATCATATTTATGGCTGGGGCAGGAAGTTCTGTGAGCCGAACGAGCCGCCCAGCACATCTTTTGATGTAGCCCCTATCCAGCGGTCCAGTACGGTAGCATACACAGAACGAAAATCGGTCGTGTACTTTAAGTTACCATCATGATCGAGGCTGGTCAGGCTTGGGGGTTCTCCATAGATGCCCTTTGTGACGGAATTGCCGAGTACGAACATAGGAGCCGCGGTTCCATGATCGGTTCCAAGGCTTCCATTCTCCTCCACGCGTCGTCCGAACTCGGACCATGTCATCACCACTACATTATCGGCCTTGCCATGCCCTACGAGATCGGTATAGAAGGCCGAGAGTCCTTCGGCCAATGTCTTCATCAGGTTGTCATGTGTTCCCTGCTGATTGGCATGTGTGTCGAAGCCGCCGAGCGTCACGTAGCCGACACGCAGACCCAATCCCTGTACAATCGCTTCGGCAAGGACCTTGAGACCAGACGCAAAGGGATTTGTAGGATAGGTTGCCTTCGCCTGATATTGTGCATCAGCCGTCCGCAGTTGCCGTGATCCCTCCTGGGCGTTCAATGCGGTCGTATCCAACAATGCTGCATAAGGCGACGTTTTAGGATACGAGTTATAGAGGTTCAGCAGGGCCTTGATACGTGCATTGCCGCCATCCAGGTCTACGGGATCAGGGGCGATACGGTAGCTTTGTACGCTTGCTACCGTCGGGACCTGCGCACTGATCGACGAGAGCGCCTGGGCAGTCTGCACTCCAATATCCATTGCCTGGAACGGATGCCCATCCTTATCGACCCAGCCAGAGACCAACTTGCCCAGCCAGCCCTCGCTGCCCGTGCCATTCAGGTCAAGCGTCTGCCAGATATCCATTGCCTGAAAGTGTGAGAGGCTCTGATTGGGATAACCTACGCCCTCAACGATTGCCATGTGCCCATCATCCCAGAACTTCTTGAGCGGTGCCAGGTTAGGGTGTAGCCCCAGTCGTCCATCCAGCGGCAGAACCTTTGCATCTGGAATACCGATGCTTGGACGCATCTTTTTGTAGGCTGCATCGGTAAACGGCACAACTGTATTCAAGCCATCGTTGCCACCAGCCATCTGCACCACGATTAAAGTGCGGTCCCCCGCCAACTGCGCAATGCGTGAGCCTTCCAACGATTGCGCATGTGCCGAAGCAATGCCGCGACTGAAGATAGCAGGCATCACCATACCAGCCGAGACCACCAGCATTCCATTCTTTATCATTGCTCTGCGTGAGAGTTTCATTATCGTTCTCCTGTGTTCATGTGAGTACGATCATAGTACATTTTCATCAAGGAATGCTCCCGTAGGGGCGCAATTTATTGCACCCCTCCTCATGTCGCATGAAAGGTGGGCGCAATAAATTGCGCCCCTACGGGAGCATCCCTGCATTATTTTGTTAAAGCGCATAATTGATGCATCCGGCAAGTAAACAGTATCCCGTAGGGGCCCAATTTATTGCGCCCACGGCCTCTCCGTAGGGGCCCAATTCATTGCGCCCACGCCTCCCGTAGGGGCCCAATTCATTGCGCCCACGGACGAGCGAAGCAATGCCCGTTCCCCGTGTATTTGATGGATGCTCCAATAATCGGGCCCCTACTAATTCAATTGATACTCCGGTGACGCCAGTATCAGATACAGTGTTCCGCGTACGCTGCTTAACGGATAGCTCTTGCCATTGGTCAAAGTGATATGAGCATTTCCCTTAGCGCCACTTTGTGTGTCAAAGTAGTTGATAAACTGTGCTCGTCTATCTTTGTCAACCACACTATCAAGCAAGAAAGAGGTGAAGTAATCGACGAAACGCTCCGGCGAGTCGATGTTGTTCGCCTTTATTACGCCTTGCAAGTCCACAGCATTATATACGCCAGTTTTCGCGTTGCGACTTCCCGTTAACAGCAGGTCGATGTAGTTGAGGCGTGCCATCCATGTGCCGCTATTGAGCCAGAGCGAACTTATCTTATCACCGGGCCAGCCAGCTACATTCGGTGGGTCGAGCAGAGTTTGTCCTATGATCGAGGTCATATACTCCAACCCCTTGCCGTTGCCCTGCACATTCAACGCGCGATACATACCCACCACAAACTCCGTTGGCGACTTGACCCGCGCGCGATATGCCTTCGCAGAGGCGAACTGCGGCGAAAGCAGTAGAGTACGCATCACCTCACCAATGTTGTGCCCACTCTTTACGTAGGCATCAACCAGCGGACTTAAATCGTCATTGCTCGGATTCTCATAGACGAAAAAGGTAAAGAGCTTGCGACATAGAAACCAGGGTGTCGCGGGATGGTTCGCCAGGATACGGACGACATCTTTATAGTCAAGTTTACTGGTCTGTCCCAGGAAGGTCTTGTCCAGGACGTTATGATCTCTCTCGGAATAGTACGCAGAATTTCCCTTGATGTGCCAACCTGTGAGTGCAGCCGCTCCTTGATACACATCTTGCTGACTGTAGTGACCGACCCCAAGCGTAAACAACTCCATTAGCTCGCGGGCATAGTTTTCGTTGGGCGCGTTTTTCCTGCTCTTTGTCAGGTCGAGATAGAAGAGCATCGCGGGATCACTGGTGATGCCCAGCAGAATATTGTCGAAGGTGTCGAAGGCATGATCGCGCAAGAACTGATTTTGCACCATCATGCGTCCATACCCCTTGACGCCTCCAACCTTATGATAGCTGCTGGTGAGCATTCCGTGCCAGAACAACGTCATCTTCTCCAGGAGCGGGCGCTGTGTCCAGGCCATACGCAGAAGCCACCAGCGCTGCATGTTAGCAATACCAGTACGCCCACTGAAGTCCAGATTCAGCGACTTGAGCCGACTCTCCATCGCGTCATCGGACACTTGATGGTAATTGATGAGACGATCCATGGCCCCATTATAGCCATAGCCTCTATACGCCGCTATCTCGTCGGGAGTCGCACCGAAGCCTGCTCGTCGCAATAAATGTCCTACTTGCATACTACTGGCTATCGGACCCTGGAAGAAAGTGTTGAGTCCTCCGTTCCGCCACCACTGCTCTATTGCAACTCCACCCCCAGCGGTTGCAACCGCACCTACTCCTACCGCAGCCGTGACTGCAAAGAGTTTGCGGCGCGAGATTCCGCGTGGACGTTGGGCAATTGTGGCAGGAGGTGTTTGTGAGAGCCCAGGCCCTTGACCTCCTGCTTGCAAGTCTTGCCCACCTTGCCAACGCCACTCCTCGGTTGGCTGATCATGTATATCCATAATTAAGATCTCCTACATTGAGTATGCCCTGGCAAGAATGTATATCATTCATATTGATGCATGTCTGTATCATCTTTATTTAACATTCTAGCAGATAAAGCTCAAGAAAACCTCAAGAGGGACTACAGATTTGCCTAATGTTTCCTAAGTGACGCATCCACCAGGTGACCAGGCAATGTAGGGGCCTGATTTATCACGCCCACTACAGATTTGCCTAATGTTTCCTAAGTGACGCATCCACCAGGTGACCAGGCAATGTAGGGGCCTGATTTATCACGCCCACGGACGAGCGAAGCAATGTCCGTTCTCCCGTTCATTTGATGGATGCACCACTAAGATAATGAATCGGATCAATATGACGCAAAGGTACCATATGTCATGATTGAATATAGTCGAATAAAGTTGGAAGTGATATAGTCAGTACGGATGGGGATAGAGAGATATATGTACATTTCTCCATATTCTGAAGTAGAAGAGGAGCGACTTGAGCGTATGCTACCGACAATAGGGGGTCGTCGTATTTCTATTCTTATTATCTGTATGACTCTGATGGGGTTGCTAATAGGGACGAGTACATGGATTGTTCTCAGTTCCACTTGGGGTGGTCACGAATATGGAGTGAGGAACGATGATTAGTAGCAGCACAATAATTGATAACTATCGTCTCCGCACCGCACTGGGCCACGGTCCATTAGGAAATGTGTATCTGGCACAGGATACTATGTTTACTAATCGTTTGGTTGCGATTAAGCTTCTCAATGCTCCACCTCTTAATTCCGTAAAAGAGCATGATCGGTTTTTACAAGAGGCTCATGTCCTTGAACTCCTGCGTCACCAGTATATCCTTCATATTCATGATGCGGGTATCTATGAGAAAACACCTTTTCTTGTATCATCGTATGTCACTGGCGGTTCACTACGCCAGCGACTCGGCCAAAACGTTGCCGCTCCAATGTTGATAGAAGAGTCGCTTAAAATTCTTCCTCAGATTGGACATGCTCTCTATCATGCTCACAAACAGAACATTATTCACGGCAACCTCAAGCCCGAAAATATCCTCTTCACTCCTCAAGGTGATGCACTGTTAGCGGACTTTGGTATGGCTGTAACTCAGGAGTGGCAGACATCAGACTATATGGCACCTGAGCAGTTCAAAGGGATCGTCAGTAAGGAGAGCGATCAGTACGCTCTCGGCTGCATCGCCTACGAACTCTTCACAGGCCAGCATCCCTTTAACAGGTATGACCCGAAGGCGCTGATGTTTCAGCATATCAATGAAAATCCACTACCTCCAAGTTTGCTTCATCATGCAATTCCCTCTTCTATAGAGCAGGCTATTCTCAAGGCTATGGCAAAACGACCGCAGGATCGCCATGCCAACATGAAAGCTTTTATCACAGCACTATGTACGCCGCCTGATATCCCGAATATACAAAGCTTCGTTCCCACCAGTACGCGTCCTGTTTCATCATTGCTTACAGATAGTGCATCTCGAGAGAACACAGTAAAGCAGGTACCGTTCCCCCCCACTTCTGTAAATACAGAACCAATTGGGAATCACAGCATATATGCACCAGCAGTGACGAACACAACGGGCAAAACTACTCCAACTCAACGACAACCAGCATGGTTTCTTATTGCTGCGATTGTTTCTCTTGTGCTACTTATCGTGGGTGGGAGTCTATGGCATCTCCTACCAGTCCTATTAAAAAATGGAAGTACTCATCAAGCAGGAAGTAATACCTTCAACCCGCTGCCATCTAGCGCCACTATATCAATCACTCCACAAAGCAAAACCTTGAAAAATAGCTATACTATTCTCGCGGTTGTAGGAACTCCAAATCTCGCCAGACACGAGGTAGCAGCACGCTACCTCTCCGCGACACAATCTCAACCGCAAACAGTGCAGGCTACAGGGAAGACCTCCAGTCCCGCTGTCCAGGCCAGCGCGGTGATAACTCTTACGAACAATGCAAATACAGATCAGACGGTTCCTGCCGGAACCATCTTCTCCTACGTACCTGGCAATGGGTCAAGTCAATTAGAGGCTACAACCGATACCACAGTCGTAGCACCGGCCTGGAACATCTTTATTGGTCCCGAGCCAGTCAACGTCTCCGCCCATGCTGTCACCGCAGGAGCGGTTGGGAATACTATTACCAGCTTACGTTGCAATTGTCGGAATATAACAGTAGATGTTCCGACCCCCTTTAGTGGTGGACGGGATGCTCAAAACACTTCCTTTATACAACAAAGTGATATCAATGGTGCGACAGCTTCCTTGACAGCCTCCCTTACACCAACTGTCCAATCACTACTCCAGGCTCAGGTACACACAAATGAACATCTCATAAATGTTCCTGTATGCCCACCTACTGCCTCATCAAACCATAACGCGGGCGACAAAGTGACCAGTGCAACTATCACGGTTACAGTCACTTGTACAGGCATGGTCTACGACCAACAGGCAGCTCAGGCGATAGCAACTATCCTGTTGAAAAATGACGCGACCTCTCATCCAAACGCGACTTATACTCTCACAGGCAATACTGCCGCAACAATCACCCAGGCCGCTATCACGGATGCTCAAAAAGGCATCATCACACTTTCCGTTCAAGCCCAAAGCACAGGCATATTTCAATTTAGTGATACGCAAAAGCGAAACCTGGTCGCATTAATCGCTGGCAAAACTAAACAGGATGCTCAAAAGCTTCTCTTACAACAGCCGGGTGTATGCCAAATCACTATCACCTACTCTAATAGTACCATGACAACCCTACCTTCAAATCAGAGAAACATAACGATAAATGTGTCGAATATGTAGACAAAGGAAAGCCGAATGAGCATTGAACACTACCTGCTTGCGGTTCCCAAGGCAGAACTCCACGTCCATCTCGAAGGTTCCATACAACCAGCTACTCTTTTAACTCTAGCACAACGGAATAAAGTAGAATTGCCCGCACACACCATTGCGGAACTGCAGAACTGGTTCAGCTATCGCGATTTCAACCACTTCATCGAGATTTTTTTTGCCATCTCGCATTGCTTCAAAACGGCTGAAGACTACGAACTGATTACCTATGAATTTGGTGCGAATATGGCGCGACAGAATGTGCGCTATGCAGAGGTCACATTCTCGCCTGGCACTCATCGCTACGCACTGAATGTACCTCACGACACCTACTTTACTGGACTGCTCCGTGGACGGGAGCGGGCACGAACCGACTTCGGCGTCGAGATCAGCTGGGTCTTCGACATTGTGCGCAATATTGAAGATGAAGCACGCAATCGCTTACTGGCTGATTACACAACATCGGTCGCGCTAGAAGGGAAGGATGACGGTGTTGTAGCACTTGGGCTGGGCGGAGCAGAGATAGGGTATCCACCCGAACGGTTCGCCACATGGTTTGAGAAGGCGCGGCGAGCAGGATTGCATAGTGCGCCCCACGCGGGAGAAACTGTTGGTCCACCCAGTATATGGGGCGCTTTGAAGACATTGGGAGCCGAACGCATAGGGCATGGAGTGCGGGCTATTGAGGACCCTGCGCTCGTTGCCTACCTCGCTGAGCAACATATCCCTTTGGAGGCGTGTCCAACGAGTAATATACGACTGGGGATATATACCAACATGAGCGAACATCCACTCCCCCGTCTTTATACTGCTGGCATACCTCTCACAGTCAACTCAGATGACCCGCCTCTTTTTAACACAACATTGAACGACGAAGTTGCACTACTGTCTACTCATTTCAATTTCGATCTCACAATCATAGATGAGATTCTACTCAACGGTGTGCAGCAGAGTTTTCTTCCTCCAGAAGAGAAAAGCGTCTTGGAAAAGACGTTTCAGAACGAGATGACTCATCTTAAACACTTGTTTTGCTCTGATTAACTCTTCTCTCTTGCTCATGAAGTTGTGCAAGCATTGCGTAATCTGAACCAGCAAACAGGGTGTGAAGCAGGTAGCAACCTTATAAACTAGTTTGCCAATCCGCGTACTACGTCGAGCAAATCTCGCACATGAAAAGGCTTCACAATAACCTGCGATACGCCGAGTGTCGTCGCATCGGGGCCACCCGTACCAGCCGTGATTATTACTATGGAAGGTAAAGGATGAACAAGCTCCCATTGCTTATGCAGACGTTCTAAGAATGTATTGCCATCCATCCCAGGCATAGCAAGGTCGAGCAAAATTACGGAGGGATATCGTCCCTCACGAGCGGCGTTGTGCATCCAATCCAACGCCTCCTGCCCCTCTGCCGCCTCAGCAGGCTCGTATCCATCCAGCTCAAGTGCCCAGGACACCATATCTCGAATAGCAGGGTTGTCGTCTACGACCAGAACGACGGGTTGACGACCATCCATATAATACTGTTGTGGTTGACTCATACGCCCCTCAATTTCCTCGCCAGAAGAGATATATCATTTCTATCTTCCCATATATCAGAGATAATCTATTTATATTGATAGGTCACTACGCGTACCAATAGGTACAGCTTGCGAAAGCTTATTAGAATGATGCCAGCAGAAAGTTGCGTACTACTTCCAGAAACGCCTCTGGCTGTTCCAGGTTTGATAGATGACCCGCTTGTGGTAGCACTGTAAACTGCACACCAGGAATCCGCCTCGCATACTCTTGCGCAACACTCGGTGGCGTCAAAACATCTTGCTCACCTACAAGCACCAATGCTGGACACACGATATTCGTCAGTAGTTCCGTTGAGTCTGCCCTCCGTGCCATGCCACGGGAGGCGGCTGCAATACCAGGAGGCGTCGCGGCATCAATCATTCGCCTGATACGTAACTCCACCTCTGGATGCTGCTGACGCGTATAGTCTGAGATAAGCTTTGGCAGTTGCGCGTCAGCGACAGCACCCGTTCCATCCGACTCGGCAAGTTGTGCAAGCTTCTCGCGATTACTCTTCCCCTCTTCATTATCTGCACCCGGTCGCGTGTCGGCAAGTATCAACCCCTGGACACGCTGTGGATACTTCCGTAGAAATGCAAACGCGGCGTAGCCTCCCATGGAGAGACCGCAGAGTACGGCTTGTTGCATGCCAAGGGCATCCATCAAACCGGCCACATCATCCGCGAACATTTCCATCGTGGAAAGGTCGGAAACTATGTCACTCTCTCCAAAGCCGCGCCAGTCGAGGGAAACGAGACGAAACTTTTGCTCGTTGAGTAAGGCTGTCGTTTGACCTTCCCACATGCTGCGATTGAGGGGAAACGCATGCAAGAAGATCACAGGCTGCCCTATGCCATGATCGTCATAAGCTAGATCAATATTGTTGATGCGTGTCTTCAATCCTAAACCTGCTCCTTTGTCGCTTCAGACTCCTTGATTGCTTCAGTTGCTCCATCCGCCTGCTCATGGGCGTGATACGAACTACGCACAAACGGCCCGGACTCCACATGGCGGAAACCCATCTTTTTGCCCTCGGCCTTGAGGGCGGCGAACTCTTCCATCGATACATAGCGTTGAATGGGCAAGTGCTGGAACGATGGGCGTAGATATTGCCCTATGGTAAGAATATCTACGTCATGTTCGCGCATGTCGTGCATGACCTCGATCACCTCGTCCCATGTCTCACCCAGGCCCAGCATAAAACCGGACTTTGTCGGTGCAGCAGGGTTCATCTCTTTTGCCCACTTGAGCACCTGAAGCGAACGCTTATAAATCGCCTGTGGACGCACCCGCTTGTAGAGCCTCGGCACCGTCTCGACATTATGATTGTACACATTGGGCTTCGCATCGATTACCACCCGCAGCGCATCATACACACCCTTAAAGTCAGGAGTCAAAACCTCCACCTTGCATTCAGGATTCAGACGACGTATCCAGCGGATGGTCGAGGCGAAGACACCTGCGCCGCCATCCTTCAACTCATCACGGTTTACCGATGTCACTACCGCATGGCGTAGCTCCATCGTCCGCACAGCCTCCGCTACTCGCTTTGGCTCTTCCCAATCAAGGCCAATCGGACGACCCGTCTCCACAGCACAGAAACCACAACTGCGCGTACAGACACGCCCCAGGATCATGAACGTCGCGGTCTTATGTCCCCAACATTCACCAATATTCGGACAACGCGCCTCCTCGCATACTGTGTGCAGCGATTGATTGCGCATCAACTGCTTCAGGTGTTGATAATTTTCCCCTTTGGGTGCGCGTACCTTGAGCCATTCTGGACGGCGTTCTGGAATGATAGTCGCCATGAGCGTTTCCTTGTTCTCCGTTTGAGCATACCTCGGTACACTCAAAGTGTGCATTACCTAAAAGCTTGATACATTAAGCACCTACAATTAATATACGTCTATTTCGCGTCCGTAGCCCTGTAATTTTGTACGAACTGCCTGCAAAAATCCACCTGCGCCCGCGCCATCAAGAAGACGATGGTCGAAGGAGAGGCAGAGGAACATCATGGAACGCACCGCAATTGCGTCGTCTTCCACGACAACGGCCCGTTTCACGACAGCATCCATGCTCAAAATGCCAGCATGCGGCTGATTAATAATCGGTACTGATAGGATTGTACCAAACACACCAGGGTTGTTGACCACAAATGTGCTACCCTGCATATCCTGAATGGTCAACTTGTTAGCACGAGCGCGCTGCGCGACTATATTCACCTGCCTGGCTAGTCCAGCTAATGTATACTGATCAGCATCATAGAGCGTCGGCACAACCAGACCCGCATCGGTCGCAACCGCGATACCCAGGTTGATACGCCTCTTGATGATAATCTTGTTATCTTCCGTCCAGGATGAATTGATAATCGGGAACTTGCGGATACCCTCGCAGACCGCCTTCATTACAAAGGGGACATAACTGATTCCGTACCCCTCTCGACGCTTAAACTCATCCTTATTCTTCTCAAGCCACTTAGCAATGTTGGTCATATCGACCTCTACCATCGTTGTCGCGTGAGGCGAAGTACGCTTGCTGCGCACCATATGTTCCGCAATCGCCAAACGCATACGGCTCGGTGTCACCACCTCTTCCTCTCCCCCAACATGCACAGGCTGCGGTGCTGCTACATCCGATTGTGGCACCACTGTACCTTGTAAAGTAGAGCTCGCGGCAAGCTGTGGTACCTCTGGCCTGACAGATGGTCTGGGCAGGGTTGCTACATCTGGTCGTGACGCTGCAATTGTATTGATAACTGGCTCACGTCCATGCTGCTGTCGCCGCTCCACGTATGCCAGGATATCCTCCTTGCGCACACGCCCATTCGCCCCCGTCCCCTGAATATGGCCGAGATCAACATCATGTTCACGCGCAAGCCGCCGCGCAAGGGGAGAAATGCGCTGTCGCTCCTCGTCCTCTACTCTTGAAACATTGGCATGCTTGCTTGCTCCATCACGTCCGTCCCTGCCCACACTTGTGCTGGCTTCAGCTTCCGTCATCACGGGTAATTTGGCCTCTTCGACACTTTTCACAGGGGCTGCATCTGGTCCTGGTGCCGCTTCAGCAGGAGGAGAGTCGGATACATCGGCACTCTCTTCGATTACGGCAATCTGTGTCCCTACCGCCACAGTCTCGTCAACGTTGACGAGAATTTTTGTCAGACGACCCGCGACAGGAGAGGGCAATTCGGCATTAATCTTATCAGTGATGATCTCAGCCAGCGATTCGTCTCTCTCAACATAATCACCAACCTGCTTCATCCAGGCCCCTATCGTCCCCTCGGCGACCGATTCGCCCAGTCGTGGCATCGCTACTGGTGTCGGCATACGTAAACTCCTTTGTTTCTATCCAATAAATGATGTCACCTAATATGCGGCAAGCTTTCTCGCAGCAGTAAGAATCTTCTCGGCGTTCGGCAGATACGCCTCCTCTAATGGAGGTGCGTAGGGAAAAGGAACGTCGGGTGCCGCCACTCGTGTGATCGGTCCATCCAGGTACTCGAAGAGATCCTCAGCCAGGATTGCCGATAGCTCAGCACCGATACCGCCCGTTAAAGTGTCTTCATGAACGATTAAGACCTTGTTGGTACGCTTTACGGACTCCTGTATGGATTCGATATCAAGCGGGGAGAGGCTGCGCAAATCAAGCACTTCAGCCTCAAGCTCATCCTCTTCCTCTAGTGTATGAGCAACCTTCAAGCACTGATGCACCATCGCACCATAGGTCAGGATAGTCATGTCCTCGCCTTCGCGCCGAATAACCGCCTTACCCAATGGCACGATGTAGTCTTCCAGGGGTAGCTCCTCGCGCAGTTCCGGTAGGCGATAGAGCAGTTTGTGCTCAAGATACAGCACCGGATTGTTGTCGCGAATTGCCGCCTTGAGCAGACCTTTCGCATCATAAGCTGTAGAGGGTGCAACGACCTTGATTCCTGGTGTATGGAAGAACCATGCCTCAGGGCTAGAAGAGTGGAACGGACCACCCTTGGTACCGCCACCAGATGGGCCACGAATGACCATTGGCACAGGCATTCCAACGCGCCAGTACATCTTGCTCGCCATATTGATGATCTGATCGAAGCCACAGGTAATGAAATCAATAAACTGCATTTCGGCAATTGGTCGCATGCCCATTAATGCAGCACCGACCGCAGAGCCGATAATCGCGGCCTCTGCCATCGGTGTATCAATCACGCGATCGGCCCCAAACTCTTCTAACAGGCCCGCGCTTACCTTGAAGGCTCCGCCATATGCACCGACATCTTCTCCCAGCAGGAACACGGCCTCATCTCGCCGCATCTCTTCTCGGATTGCCTCGCTGATCGCCTCAAGATAGGTTATCTTCTGAGTTTTCTTGTTTTCGCTCATCGTCCGACGACCTCCACGGGTTCGATGGGCGCAATAACTTGTGCCATCGTAGTAAATGGCTGCCCTGTACGCCTGTCAAGCGTATTGACATAGCGCGTATCGTCCACGCCTGGCTCACCAATAACTGCTATCGGGCCATCGGGAGCAAACACGTAATCCGCCACCGTAGCACCATCGGGCGCTGGGCTCTGCTCCGCGAAACGTACCGCGTCGTCAACCGTCTCCTTGACACGAGCCTCAATCTCAGCCTTCTTTTCAGGCGTCAAAACTTGCTTCTCGGTCAAATAGGCTTCAAAGCGTTGAATCGGGTCTTTCACCAACCATTCCTCACGCAATGCCTGCGACACATAATCAGCTTTATCGGCCTCGGAGTGTCCTCGCACTCGGAATGTCCTACACTCTACGATTGCGGGTCCCTTACCATTACGTGCATGCTCTACAGCACGCTCTACGGCATCATGTACAGTCAGTACATCATTGCCGTCAACACTCTCTCCTGGTATGCCATAGGCCAATGCACGGTCAGAGAGGTTCTTGATAGAGAACTGCTTTTCAGCCGGTGTTGAGTAGGCATAGCCGTTGTTCTCGATCACAAGTACCATCGGCAGCTTTTGTACGGAGGCAAAGTTCATCGCTTCATGGAATGGCCCCGTGTTGGTCGCGCCATCTCCACAGGAGGCAAGCACCACTGTCGAGCGTCTGCGCATCTTCATTGTCAGAGCAACACCACACGCGACCGGCAGCGACTCGCCCAGCATACTGATCATCGGGACAACCCCATGATGCATATCACCAATGTGTACCTGTCCATCGCGTCCCAGAGTCGGCGAGTTTCCACGAGCCAACCATTGACACATCACCGCACGCGGCGAGCCGCCCCGTACAAGATGCATCCCCAGATCACGGTGCTGCGGAACAATGCAGTCGCCGTGGCGCAGCGTCATTGCCGCCCCCACGGTTGTCGCCTCGTGCCCTTGAGCCGTGTAGACGCCGCCCACAACTTTTCCTTGCAAGAAGAGGATGCGCGTTCTGTCTTCCATAGCACGGGTGAGGCGCATAAAATAATAGATCTGAATGAGTTTTTCTGTGCTCATATGTGCTCCTAAACTAGTCTCAGAGCATCATATCACATTCTAAAACGCGGGAGTAGAGGTATGGACGTTTGGGCTTCGCTAACACAATGTACACTATCTATTAACACCGGTTCCTTGCTTGTCCACACACGTTATGGCCTATCAATATACATCTGATTGCACTCCTCATATGACCCTATGACCTATATATAAGACTCATTGACAAAGCTTATAGGATGTGAGTGCAGGAAGCGCTTATGAGGCGAGAGGCTCATGGGATGGCAGAGGTCTCTTGAACCATAGGGCTTCCTGTATAAAGAGAAGGGTATAATATATCTGAAGAAGACAAGGTAAATTCTTAACTACTCGTGTGAATCCTCTCAACTTCTTTTCACATCTACCGATACATAGAACAAGAGGAGAGATGTTTTATGCACGGTGTAGTATGCTCTCTCTTTGAAAACATATGATTACTTGCACTCTTCTGTCAAGCCTGTAGCACTGATACGCTACTTTAAACACAGGTATGAAGAGGTATAGGGGTATGATCCGTCTAAGAGTGAAAGAAGTAGCAACGGCAAAGGGCATCAGTCAATCTAAATTGGGACGTTTGGCAGATATCGACGTGAAAACAATGAGAAGAATATATAGGCAGCCTACCGAGCCTATCACTACAACATTGCTTGATAGACTCGCTAAGGCTTTAGAAGTGGACGCACGTGAGTTACTTGAAAGCGTACCGGATGAGGTCTAGTAGCAGCACATTCCCCTTACAAGAGGAATCAGGGCTGTTGCAAGATCGGGAATACTCTGCTGACTAGGGCATCCGCAAGGGGATGCCTCTCCCAGACACGGTGAGGCCATCTGTCATCGTTGTCTGGGAGGGGCATCCCCTTGCGGGTGCCCTAGACTTTGCAACAGCCCTTACAAGAGGAATGAGGAAGTATTGACACTGCAACGAGAAACCTATATATTACTTACAATCGTCGCATACTACATGACCCGACCCTCAAGAAAGTAAATCCCGTTAGAGTTTTCTTAGAAATTTTATTTGTTAGTGCTTTTCTCCTTGTATATTGGTAATTTATAATGTATAGTAGCGTAGTCAAAATAAATAGTTGTATTCTCTATTATCTCCTAATGTTGTACTCTAGATGAGGATATTCCTGTCAGTGAAGCAAACTAATACACTTATCTATAAGCGAAATGTGGGTCAAAGTACCCTCTTATCAATGTCGTATCGTAACCTCTTCTTATCGTTGGCCCATCTTTTTACCATGGAGTGCGCCATCATCTTCATAGGTATAATTTTACCTTTAAGCGGCCTCTTTTTTTATCAAGCATTCCCAGGAACACAACTGAGCCGCTGGTTACTTCTACCAACGTACCTTCTTTTTCCGGGCAAAGCAATGATCTCACCCGTGCATGATCCAAATGCGCCACCTGCCTCTCTCTCTATTGACGGACAAGAAACAATGCTGCTCCTCGTTGGCTTCATTGCTCTTTTCACACTCTATTTGCTGGCGATCCACACGCTCCCCAGGTACATTTCTCATCGTTATTTACTTCTATCTACACTCATATTAGGAGTAACATACGCATTTATTCCTGTCATCACCTCTCAAGACCTCTTCTCCTACATCGGATATGCACATATAGGAGTCATTTATCATCTCAACCCGTTAACCACACCTCCAACCGCTATTCATACCGATCCAGTATATCCATACATCTTCTGGGTGCATCAACCATCGGCCTACGGTCCACTGTGGGTAATCATCACAAGTGCATTGCAATGGCTCTCACTTCTATTTGGGTCAAATCACATTCTTTCTATGGTCTTGCTACTACGCGTCTTCGGGCTTGCTACGCATCTTGGCTCTACCCTGTTGATCTGGCACATTGGTGATTCCCTGCAACGCTGGAACGAAGTCATCTCCCCACATGCACGACTTGCCGCGACGCTAGCCTTTGCCTGGAATCCACTGCTTCTCTTCGAGGCTTGTGTCAACGCACATAACGATACAGCTATCCTATTTCTGATTCTACTTGCTCTCTGGTTTCTACAATTGCAGGCGAGGGAAACACAGCAACTTTACTTGCTGGCTGTCGCCTCTCTTGCACTGGCGGCATGCATCAAGATTTCATTTCTGCTGCTGGCACCAGGCATCTTACTTTTCTTGTGGAGCCAGCAGCCACGTAGAATAAACAGTATTGTGTTTGCAACTTTGGCCTATGCAGGCATTCTCTTGCTACTCTATGTCCCCTTCTGGCAGCATGGCAACATTTTGCAGCTCTTCCAAATTAACCCCGGTACTACTCGTGACATCAACAGCCTGTACGATTTTCTGATTCGCTTGTATGCCAGTATAAGAGGAAAATCTATTCCTTTTGTTAGCTCTGACACTGGCTCTCCAACAGAAATTACGACTCATCGAATAGGTACGGTTATTTTTATCATTGTCTATGGTGTGATATGCTTGCTGCCTTTGCTAACACGCGGTATAAAAACACTACCAGCTCTCATTCGCTGGATGGCACTCGTCTGGTTTCTTTACTGTCTTATCGGTTCGCCTTGGTTTTGGCCCTGGTATATCGTCACATTCTTTGGGCTCGCGGCGCTTCTCATAGCGACAAGCAGCGATGCCACTCTCGGTTTAGTACGCCTACCTATCGCTCTGCAACTGCTCACCTTCAGTATGCTCAGTGTCTACTGTTTTTTCACATGGTGGCCTCACATAATCCTTATTCCTCATCTTCCTTACTTTCAATTGTCATATATACGAGGGCTGTGGGTCTGGGGCGTCCTCGCGTTGGCGATAAACACGCATTTCCTCTCCCGATGGAAAGACATCTTATTCAGGAATAAGAAAGCAAAGATGCTTTCCACGACGGACAACCCTGGTGATCGTCCGCCGCGGGAAGCATCTGCTCCAATCATTTAGCTAACTGGCTTCTTTGCCGGGCTGGCGTTTTCAGCTACCATAATCTCCTGTCGCAGTTTCTTAATGCGTTGACGGTAGGCATCTTCGGGCTGGCGATAGCCTAGTTTCGGTTTATCTCCCATGCTCACATGCCACTTGCGAAATGCTAACCCGATCTCAGTTTGATAGAGAGCCTTTACTCGCTTCCATTGCTTGAAGCCACTGCTCCGTAGCACATGCCGCTCTTGCCTGGTACGTTGAAAGGAGTTCTGGAGCAACGCGTATTCATCTACCCTCACCACTCCATTGCTCACCTCGGACGCCAAAAACTCACGGATCACCGCCGCCTCGTGCGCTAACGCCTTAATCAGGAAGTAGAGCAACACAATCTGCGCTATAAACGGTGGAATATAGTCTCCAATAGTGGCAATGAGTGAGAACACCATGACACCGGAGTTATTAGGGCGCGCAAGCACAGTTGCATTCGCATAAATAGCAATGAAATCGAAGATACTATGCAGACCTACTGCGACAAAGTATCCAATCAGCGGCACTACGATTTGCCGCCAACGTACTCGTGTATGCCTGATATACCCCAGTGCAGCCCCAAAACAGACGGTAAAGGTGGAATGACTGAGCCATCCTAACACAATTCTTCCTACTATAAGAAAGAGCAGAAATTTACTCGAGTTGTTTGCGAAATACACGAAGTTTTCCACCATCGCAAAACCAGCACCGATTAACGCTCCATACACAATTCCATCGGTTATGTTGTCGAACTCATCGCGCAGCACAAAGAAGAGGAGCAACAGCCCCAATCCCTTCACCGTCTCTTCGGTCACACCCGCATTTAATCCTTGCAGGGCGGAACTCAGCAGGGTACTGGCATCCTGGCCCAACACCTTCTGTAGCAGATCATCTACCTTTAATTCTATTAAAGATGTAGGCGGAATAGCGATGATCGCCCCCCATAGGAACGCCGCCAGCCGCAAAAACCAGGGCTCACGCTCATAGCGATCAATAAAATTGACGAGTAGGTTGATGCCCAGCGCGGGAATGAGGGGAATAGTCAATGCCGCTACTATGCTTGATGGACCATTTCTTGCCAATGCCGAAAGCCCTATCAGACTATTAAGCACGACAGTGACGACCACGCTGATAATCAAGATTGTAATGCCTATCCCTGCGATGAGCCAGCGTGCGCGTGTACTCATACGCCGTGGAAGTGCGAACTGCATGGTGATCCCCGAGCCTAACGCGCTTCCCTCCTCGTCTTCCCATGGCAGTGCCGCCAGTTCGGGTTCTGGCTGCACAGGCAACGGCAAGGCAGGTTGTGGCACGGGTGGGGCGATTGCCTCCCAGAATTGTTCATCTCGAACTTGTTTCGCTGATGAGAGTGCCGAATGTCCATTCAAAGAGTGTGCTTGTCTCCGCTTAGTACGCGGAGGCGATGCTGCTGGTAAGATTTGTTGCTTTGGTATGGCTTTGAGGCGTGAGGAGAGATGTCGTGTTAACTCATCTCCACTAGCGTCCAACTCGCTCTGCTGTGGCGCGATCAATTGCAGCATAGTACTACCCAGTACCAGCACATCCTGCGGCTGCATAGGTAAACTTCCACCACTTGGCACCGCGCGCCCGTTTACGCGCACGATGTTGTGTACAGTTAAATTAAGCACGCGCCAGCCATACTCGTCGAACATCAGGCGAGCATGTTCGCGCGATACGGTGGGGTCCATAAGAATAATATCATTGTTCAGAGCGCGCCCAATAGTCGTCTCCTGGTGCGTGAGCAAATGTACCAGGCGCTCTTCCGGCAGCCAGCCGCTGGGATATCGCTCCTGAATATCCGTCGTCGCATTAGCGGGAGGACGCACACGCACAACCCGCAGCACACCATAGTTCTGGCTCATGCTACATTCCTGGCACAAAAAATTACAGCTACACAGATTTTATATCTCTATCTATTGTACTCTATCGCCTCCGCTTTGTTGCATAGGGTTGACCTCAGTACTGTGGCAATATACAAAAATTTATATATATTCCTCATCAAGTCCCACATCCATTACCATCTCTCCCGCATATTCCTCGACCATAGAGCACAACCGCTCCCAGTGCATCAGAATTGAGGCAAAGCGTTCCCAATAGTCGGGTGCCTCCTCCTCCACCTGTCGCCAACGCGTATAAGACGCCTGATTAGCAAACGTCATCGTCATCAGATAACGTCTCGGCTCACTCCCCGTCACACGCAACAAAGAGATCCGCTTCCCTCCTGGAATCCAGCGCTGCATCTCCAGCATACCCGACGAAGCCAGGTGCTCCACCTCTGTAGCAGAAGCCCCAGGTTTCAATTGCCACACACGCGTACAGTAGTAATCGCCCATACATCTGCCTCCCAACAAATTTAGCGACTACTATACATGGGATTACCTGGACTGGCAAGGGGTGAGAGAACAGGAAACCACCAGCAGTACGAAGGAAGGAGAGACAAGCATTCTTCGAGCGGTTACAAGCGTTGGAAGCACAAGAAGTCCCTTTGGTGAGCAAGTGAAGTTCCCTCGTTCCTTCACGTATCTACGTCCTAGTTCGCTAGGCAAAGTAGTAGTCGGGCAGGCACGTCCCAACGTTGTCTGAGTGAGTCAGTGCCTCAACCACATGTCAAGGTCATGGTTCCTTCGGGAACAGGCTATCGTACTGATGTTGCTTAGAAGCTCATCCCGTTTCTACGGGAGGAGAGTGCCACTGACCTCTAGCTGTAATATATCTGTGATGTATGTCGTCTCGGTGTGATTTCGTTGTGATGCTGGTACTGCATACTATGAGTGCAAGAGAAAAGAGAAATCTCTCCTACTTGCGAAAGAAGTATCGCCATCAGGAATTGTTTCTCCTTACATGAAAGGAAAAATTAGATGTTTGATCAACGAAATGCGACGTTTAGTGCAAGCATGTTCATTGCTGCGCTTGCGGGAATATGGACACTCGTTCATGTCATTCTGGGTCTTGCTGGTATAACGGCAAACGATTATTGGAATGTAGCACTGCTCGTCCTGTTTGTCCTCGCGCTGGTTTTGGCCTTCGTTCAGTATGCACAGGAGCGACCTGCGTTACAGTCAGTTTCCAGTACTGAGCAGTTCCCTGAACCCGCGATCTCCAGATTTTTCACCGGTTCAACCGGGTCTTCTCCACTGTGGTTTGTCGTGCGTATGTATGTTGGGGCCGAGTGGCTCCTTGCTGGCTGGGAAAAGGTTCTCTCGCCTGCTTGGGGAACATCTGGGAAGGCGTTGTCAGGGTTTGTCGCGGGTGCGCTGGCGAAAAGCTCTGGTGCGAATCCGGCTGTGCAGGGCTGGTATGCCTCATTCTTACACAACTTCGTACTTCCTAACGCGGGTCTCTTCTCCTTCCTTGTCACCTGGGGAGAGGTTGCCGTAGGCTTAGGTATCCTCTTAGGTCTCCTGACGGGTATCGCGGCAGGGTTCGGCGTGCTGATGAACCTGAACTACCTGTTAGCTGGTACGGTCAGTACCAACCCAATCCTGGGTATGATCGGGTTGTTCCTCGTCATCTCGTGGCGAGTATGTGGCTGGATTGGCCTTGACCGCTGGTTACTCCCCGCGTTGGGCCTGCCCTGGAAACCTGGAACCTTGTTCCACGCACAGGAAGCGAAAATACATGTGCCGAGAGCGTAACGCTCATCTAGCTCTAAGTTCAGGATGAGTAAAGCTGCACTGACGACTGTAAGAGTCGTCAGTGCAGCCTTTTATGCTCGATTTTGTAACAGTTCTACTATTTTCTAGCCAGGACTTTTGGTTTACCCGCTCTACCGCAATAACTCGCCCCACAGCAGTGCAATGCTTTTAACCCTTTTTCGCTTGCCAGTCGTGTACTGTGGGGCCGAGAGGTGGTTCAGGTGGAACCGCGGACTTTCAACAATCGTCAACTGAACCGTGATCTGCTCGCCGCCTGTCAACGGGTGAACAAGTTCCATCCACGGTTGCCTGATGGCAGACTTCTCATTCTATATGCGCCTTCCTTCCCATTTGGCTGAAACCCTGCATTGATTATGGCTAAAATTGTGCTATTTATTGTGATGAATGACACATACCGATGAAGCCCAATTATTGATGTGTCGTACGCACCCTGTACGTCTTCTCGGGGTCCAGGGGCAAGTGGGTGTTGTCACACTCCACCTCCAACATTCTTTGTGTAGAAATAGGGAATTGGAGGCTAAATGCTTCCAGGATGATTATGCGGACACGTATCCAAAACGAAAATGAAATCAAGCATTGACTTAATTAAGAAAATGGTTTATAATTCATCGTATGGATATGTTTGTTGCACTTGCAGATCCTACAAGAAGGAACATTTTAGAACTACTTGCCACCAGTGGTGAGTTATCTGCTACTGCTATCTACGAGCAATTTCCTGTCAGCCCACAAGCGGTTTCACAACATCTCAAAGTGCTCCGTGAGGCAAATTTAGTGGAGATGGAAAAACGTGCGCAAAAGCGTTTGTACCGCCTCAATCCACAGACTCTGACTCAATTTGAAGAATGGGTTACGCAAACGAAGCAGAGGTGGAGTGAACGTTTTGACGCATTAGATACAGTACTAGAAAGTGAAAAAAAGAAGGGAGATGAATAACATTCTATGACAGCACATACAACGAATATTAGTGCAGAACCGGGAAAACAAGAAATACTCATCACCCGCGAATTCGATGCACCGCGAGAACTCGTTTTTAAAGCATGTACGGATCCAAAACTTCTACCGCAATGGTGGGGACCGAGATACCTTTCAACCCAAGTTGACAAGATGGACGTGAGACCTGGTGGTCAATGGCGATTTATCAATCGAGACGCTGAGGGAAAAGAATACGCGTTTCACGGCGTGTATCACGAAGTACTTGCACCTGAGCGAATTATTGATACCTTTGAGTTTGAAGGGTTACCAGAAAAAGGACATGTGACTCTGGAGACGATGAAACTTGAGGAATTGCCCGGAGGAAGAACAAGGTTCACTGTTCAATCTGTTTTCCAGTCAGTCGCTGACCGCGATGGCATGCTCCAAGGAGGCATGGAAGAAGGAGTCAATGATACCTATGAACGTCTCGAAGAACTTCTGAAAAAGATGTAGAAGCTTTTACAGGAATCTCTTCTTGAGAATTAGGGAGCTTTCGCTCCCCAATTCTCAAAAGTTGAAAAGATCTTCAACTTTCACGTCAAGGATATCAGCGATTGTATAAACCAATTTCAACTGCATAGATCATCGCCTCTTGTATTTTGATTGTGCCATTGGATGAGTAGAAAGAAGCAGGAAGAAAGATGGATATGAAACTTGAGCTGGTGCCGGTACCGGTTTCTGATGTTGACCGCGCCAAGGCATTTTACGTTGAAAAGATTGGATTTCACGCAGACCATGATGTAGAGCCTGGTAACGGAATGAGAGTTGTCCAGCTCACACCACCAGGGTCGGCTTGTTCGATCATCATTGGGATCGGTTTGGGCGAAATTTCTGAACCAGGGTCGGTCAAGGGCCTGCATCTGGTCGTAGCGGACATACACAAGGCCCGCGAAGCGCTCGCTGGCCGGGGCGTTGAAGTGGGCGAGGTTGACGATCTGGGGGGTATTAAATATGTTTCCTTCAGCGACCCCGATGGCAACTCGTGGCTCTTGCAGGAAATGCCAGCTCATCAGTAACGAAGGTTTGAACGTAGCCGAAAAAGACTGCTCTCTCCGTTGAACGAGCGCTGGGTTACCGGATAGGTCTTATGGGAGCAGTCGTCCCTTCTTCCTTTCTTCGATCTTCCACTTATCCCTCCATTATTGTATCACTTCTCCGCATCTCCTTCCTGCAAGCATTTAGAGCAGGTGAAGAGCCGCCGCTTATTGCGCCATCATGCAGCCATGCCGCTACATCGGGTGCTACCGCTCTCAACTAGTTTAACCATGCCCCATGTACCAGTTCACCCGAGAAGGGCATCAGCATCCCCTGTTCGAGCGGACGCAGTTTAAGTAACATAGCGTAGAGATTGGCAGGTGAAGAGAACGATAGGTCTATCATGAAATAATCTCTCTCTTCACGTGTTACTCTCTACCATTGGAACAAGATCACCAGGCTTGTAGCTATCCGTGCGTGAAACGACAACAACAGCAGCCTGTAGTGGTGGATAGTGACAGGCGATCCAGGCAACACCTGATGCAGCATAGAGCCGGACGAGCGCGGTGAGCAACCAGGAAGGCATGGCTCCATCTATAATTACTCCGTTCTCTGTAGATAGAGGAGGAAAGGGAAGACTCTCGGCTTGTAGATAATCAAGATGTTTCTTAAGAATCTCGACTCTGAGTACCATCGTCTGCTCATGCTCTTGAAGTTGCACAGCTATTCCGGGTGACGACTGTGTGCTGATGCGAAGCGATGGCGGTGCAATCCACCCACCAGGTTCTCCCATACGAGGGTCAAATTGATAGAATGGTTGTTGTCCGGCATAGGCAGCCAGTGTACCATACAGCCAGTGTGGACCTTGACCATAGACCGAAAGGGGCGTATGCGCGGGAAGTCCTTCAAGCAATGCAGGAATCATCCTGGGTTCCCAGCGGTTCATATCAGGTGCGATAGCTTGTAGTGATAAAGGAAGGTGGATTACCAATTCGGTCGGAGCATGGTCCAGCAGATTTTTTTCTAAATCCTTCTTAGAATAAGAACTGAAAAGAGTAGCGATACGCTCAACCAGTTCGTCAAAGAGTAAACCCTGTACCAGTGTGTTGCGTTCCAATCCCCCCAGGATACCCTCTATCATAGGTACTTTAGAGGTAATACTTGATGTTTTATTGAGTTCAGAGTATATTTGAGCGAGTGGCAGTAAACCATTTTCCTCGACAAGATTACGCCAGAAAGATGCACTCGGTTGGTCATCTGATCGTAGTAGAAGGAGAGAATGAGTGCAATGTTGAAGAATACATATTTGCGACCCTTGAGGACGCCCACCCATGTCAATCAGCATGGGAAAGAGCCGATGCTCGATATCTCGACAGATGCGTTGAGTGAACTCATCTGTCCACGCCCCTTTAATGCGAATGAGACGAACCGCCTCTTGATCGATCTCTTGTGACCAGTTGCCCTCACCATCGGGACACGCCCGAATGGCATGATGCGTGATGTTACGTTCGCGTAACGCCTTTGTGAGACTATAGAACAACACCGATTTTCCAGCGTGGGGTGGCCCACCGATTAAGATAGCGGGTAATAAGTTGACCATACAAAGCCTCCTGTCATATGTCAGGTAGAATGAGTAACGTCGATGTCAGGATTGGAATATACACATGTATTATTGGCAACGTTGGGCGGACAACCACAAGTCGTCACCTTTACGCTCGACCTTCTCTTGCAACGTCATATTCCTATCAGTGAAGTAATCGTTGTCCATCCAGCATCACATGCACGTCTACAACACGCAATCCATTGCCTCAATGCAGAATTTGTAGGCAACTATTATCGAGCGGCGGGACGCAC
>JAABUQ010001137.1_pt1 | contig 59364 bp, 67 predicted proteins | sample 5560001 | NCBI WGS metagenome assembly JAABUQ01 (sample SAMN10711888, study PRJNA513371) | rock metagenome | isolation source: Antarctica rocks | place: Antarctica: Victoria Land, Finger Mt nord | collected 2015-12-18
TCTAACCTTATTAATTTTTATTAAATTATTATATAATATATTCTTTATTATTTAAAAGGAATAATTAATTATAGATTAATTTTTTATAATAGTTTAGAGAATCTTTTTAATTATATTAATTTTAATTAAATTATAAATATTAATATTAAATACTTTATTTCTATTTTTAAATTTATTTTGAAATTTATATTTTATATTAATAATATAATATTTAATTAGAACTTAAAATATTAATATATTATAGCCTTTTTAACTATAAAGCCGAATCTATAAATTAAATATAAATTATAAAAGAAGCTATTTAATTTAATAAGTTATTAGACTAATTTAACCTTATAAATAAATTAATATTAACCTTTAAAATAGTTATCTTTTATTATAATAACATAAGAATTATTATCTTAACCGAGAACCCTAAATTCTATTTTAAGATTAAATATATTAATATTAATTAATATTTTATTTAATTAGTAATAAAATATAAATAAATTAACTTAAAATTCTGTCTTATTAATAAGTAAATAATTAATAAATTTATTAAAACGCTCCTAAAGGATAAATTCTTAATCTTTAAGGTAATATTAAGCTTAAAAAAAGATTATAATATTTATTATTGAATAAAAATCTTAAATATTATATAAAAATATAAAAATAATATTATTTATAAATAATAAATATATTTTAATAAAAGTTTTTTATATTAAAATATATATATAATTATAAGAATTATATAGATTTATATTCAAATCCTTAATAATTATATATATATATATTCCTTTATTATCGATTATTTTTATATTTTTATATTAAATATTATTAAATTCTCTAAAACATTTATATACTTTATAAATAAGCCTTTTATTAAATTTGAATATATTTTATTAACCGTATATTATTTTATAACCTTATATTAATAATTACCTTAAGGCTTTATATATATTAAATAGCTTTGTATATACTTTTATTATATATAAAGCCCTATTTTAAAGATAATACCGAGCTTAAGAATAACTTAAGCCGACCCTAGAATTATTATTTAAGGTCTTATTATTATTTATTTAATTACTTATATTCCCCCGGAGGCCTATAGAATTCTTTAAAATTATTCTATATTCTTTATATATTTATATTTTATCTTTATAGATTTTCCTACCTCTTTTTAGCCTTAATTTGCCTAGTATTAATATATATATAAGAAAAGTTTTAAAAATATTATATTTAACCTAAAAATGATTTTATTATTATTAAAATAATAATATCAAAACAGTTAGAATTATTAATTTAATTATTTTAAGAATTTTAGTTTAACTATTTCTATTTATTTATTTGCAATATTAATATACTAAAATAAGAATATTAAAAAAGAATAATTTTACTACTATATTTAAGCGGGACTAGCGGCTTAGCATTCCGTAATAATTTACCTTTCTACCATAGCAATCAAATAAGTGTTACTACCCTACCAATTTTCATACAATTTGCGTAACAATCGCGATAACTTAAACTAATAAAAAGCGTACAATTATATAATAAGGATATACTAAAATATATTAATTATAAATTAAAAAGTTATAACTTCCTACTAGTAAGTTATAACTCAGGATTCTATAAGTATTATAAACGCGTTTTATATAATTTGAAATTTGAAATTTAACAATATTATTCTTACAAATAAATTACAATTTTTAAATATATTATATAAAATTTTCAATAATTTGTAAATTTATCAATAACCTTTTTTTTTATTTGACTTTTTATTTATTTATAATATAAATATTTTTTAATTGAATATAATTTAAATATATAAAAAAAATTCTTTTGGTAAAAACTTAATATAAAAAATAAAACAAGTTAACGAATTGCCAATAGCAATGGAATTGACAAATACCAAAATTAATCAAATGGTTTACTGCCGAATTAGGGCCAGAACCCTATATTTGTAAAATACATAACGGCCTTGAACGCGGGTTATTTGCAAGAACAAAGCGAAATACGAGAAGACTTTCAGTCTATAGGCATTACAGTAGAGATGATAGCGATAACTGCAAACAACAAAGCGCCTCGTTAGTAAATTAGAATCCCAGTTTCAGTGATCGAAAGGCAGCACAGAACCTAGTCCGCAAAACGCCAATGACGATGAGATATACAAGAAGTGGGACGATGCTATCTTAGCCCGAGGTAAGGTGAAGAGCGCTTATACGTTGGGGAAACGGGTTAGACGAATTGACTTCATTCTGTTACAAGCCCCTGTTCGTGTCATTATAGTGATTCTACATCTAAGATGTGGCTGGCCTGGCTGGCATACTTTGGCCTTAAGTTTTCGTTGGGCACTGTGTCTTTGGAGCCAACTTGTTGCAAGAATGGGCGATGAGGTTCAACGCTTAATAGCCCTGGTAGACAGTATTCGAAACAGCCAATTGCTCAATGTTGATAGTCTAGGTCAGGATGGATTAAGATATGTAGCGCCATTATAACGGACCAAGACCACCAGTGAACGTGCTAGAACTGTCGGCTGCGAGAGTAACATGACGGCCGCTGGCGTTACCGCGAAGGAGAAGCTGCTTCAAAAGAAGTGTGCAACAAGTCTGATGGTTGCCAGGGCACGCAATGCCAGGTCAGACTACAAGCCTCTCGTACCGAGTGTCTTGCCACTCTCTCAGAGCAATAGGACTCGTAGTAGGCCGAGTGTCCCTTCCCGTCTTCCTACTTTTCCTGTTCCTTGTGATGAGACTTCCGAAGAGCATGGCAAGGAACGAGGAACATGGAATCCGATTATTCCGCCCTTCCTTGCCAAGAACGTATTCAATTCGCGTGTCCTCGTGCCCCTTCTTACCAGGGTCTTTTTCACCCTCGTCTTCCATATGAACAAGCATGTTTACTCGTAATGGCTTGGCAAGGGCACCAGAGAGTGAGGCTCCCTTGAGCAGCTTGAGCTCTTCTGGGTGGACTCCAGTAAGGAGTGCAATCATTCCAAAGCCGTTGTCCAAAGGTACGGTGTACGAGACCCAGCCTGCAAGAAGGTGTATCGTCCACAGAATCGGCCGAATGGCAAGGGCAAGATACAAAACAAAAGACCTATTTAGTGTCTGCCTTTGGAAGGTAACTGTGTCGTTGGCAGGATAATATATTTCCTCCCTTTTGGCGGACATTGGAAGCGTGGGATCTACGAGCAATGATGGGTTCTTGTCGGTGCCCTAGCTGTAGAACCCGTCTGTAGCAGTGGCGCGAGACCAGTACATGCTTGCGATCAGGGTCGAAAACGACGTTATCGGCCACTGTGATTGGTTTCGTGTTATTGAGAATGGCCCAAGGTATTCTATCAAAGAACCCACGTAATAGTGCCCATTCTCGAATTGAGCAGAGGTGAAGATTCGTTGACTCGTTTCTGGCAGAAGACCACCACAGGATGCTGCTATGATCTGAACAGAATCGCGCGTGAGGCTCCATGTACAATGACAGGAGGCTCGATGGGTGGAAACCTGTTGAGCGTTCTTGTGGAATCTGTCCAATGCTTTATCCTGATTATCAATATCCGAGGGATCATCATAAAACCCTGCAAAGCACCACGTCTCGTCGTTGCTGGAATATTGGTTCACCAACAGGCCGAGACTTTTGCCATTGTGAATTTGCTCGTGATAAAGACAATTTGAGATACGGTTCCTAAAGGTATTCAAACTGGAGTCCCAGAACTTAGTCTGCTTGCGGTGGCTTTCAACGGAGTTATTGTACGTAGTGACAGTCCCATAAACGCTCGCAGACCTGATAGCGCTGTCCAATCCATTCAGTGTGTTCTGAATCGAAGTAATGTTTTCTGGCATAGGTGCATGGAGAAGAGCGGCGATGTGTTGCTGAGGAGCACGGTGTTGAATCCTTCCGTTGGCGTGTTCCTAGATAATTGAGGTAGTGGCTTCGAGTCATCTCGAGTAGACGTAGTCCACGGGATGCTTGCATTCACCATTAGTGAAATCCAAACAGCGGTTGCATCACTCTGCAGACCTGGAGGCTCTGTCCTTCCATAGTAGTTTCCCATGTTTGTCACCTGTAGCTCGCCGGTGCCATCCTGGATTTCTTTATATACAAAACTGAGACCGATGGGTAAGAGAATGAATCTGATTAGGTTGAGTCTCTACATGAAATGGGTGTGGGATCCTAATGTCGAATTTCGAAGTATGGCATCATAGTTCTGTAGAGTAGACTGGCCAAAACGCGCCGCAATTATCATGAAAATATTTGGGGCACCGGTGCTGAAGCATTGATTCATCACACTGAGAAGAAAGCCTACAAACTGCTGTTGGCGTTTGAATCCGACGTAATATGGTATGCTCTGCCATGGTCCCAGAATGATAAATGAAAATCCAAAACATATCCAAGAGAGGACGGCGGGAATTTCGACTGCGTCAGACACCGTTTTTTCACATGGAAGCCCTAGAGATTCAATGGGTAGATTCTCTGGCGGTGATACTTCATAGCATAGTTTGGTTGGGGAAAGCTCCGAGTCCGGGATAAGGTGACTGGAAACAAGATTGACAGTAGGCAAAGCGTAATTTTTCAAGCCAATAGATTTAGCACCATCATTCTCCAGCATCTTATATGCTTAGAATGCGCTTGAAGTCTTTCCCTTCTCGATCCAACAGAAAGATGAATCTGTGAAGCAAAACAAAGTAAACGCATTTGTGCAGACCCACTGGGATGGGGAGGTCAAGTATTCCTTTGCTCGGGCACAGCCCAGTCCCAGTGCCGCTGAAGTTTTTTCGAAACATGTAGGATTCTATTCCCTGCCTACAGGGCGGCGCTTACATAGAAAGCACCACTAATTGGTAGAGCTTCAAGATTGGTGTGTTTCAGGCGACCCTATCTGTCATGCATTGCAACTCGGCGAGTCGGTACCGTCGGTATGACACCGAGACGGATTTATGCGTCCAGCATACAATCTCAGTATTTCCTGTTGCGTAACAATTCCCAATTGAAGCCAGGGCTGAATGCTTAGTGGTCTCCTGTTTTGCCTGTGCCGTTCAGGACAATGCAGTCCCTCAGACGCCAAGAAAGCCTAGGGCGGCCATCAAGCTGAGTAGTCTGAGGGTTTCAGTCGCTGATAGGTGTAGTCTCTTATGCTTAAAGGGAGCAACGTTGTGGCATAACCCACAATACGCGATTTCCTCAGCTGCAGAGATCAACTTCCAGGAGACCGTGAGTGCAGCTAGCTGCACCCAGCAAGCTCAATGCACTTTTACGAGTAGGAGGTGCTATGTTGGAAAATGGCGCCACTAGAGTTGTGATGCAGTTGTAGCGAAGAAGTAAGTGATCAAGAGAGGACGTTTGGTACCGTTGCCATAGGAAGAAACAAAACAGGGCCCGTGGGAGCATAAGTAGACGTGTCTCAAGAAGTTGATTGCATAGTTGCCGCAGAAGGTTTCACGGCCCGGAAAAGAGATTGTGCGGCGTGCTTCAGGTCGACGATTAGTGATCAGTGAGACATTGCCCCTTATCCGCACAACATTGTGGTGGATCAAGTCCACATAAAGGGCCGACGGTATGGCGCGTAAACTCACTATGCTCAAAGGAACAAACGAATTGTCGACCAAGATATAGTTCACAGGTAGAAATAGACGTGTCACCATTTTGATCAATCTTGGTGGTGAACATGCAGAGATCGTGGCATACACCTGCAGTAACATCATTTCGAATACGGGGCCGGGATCATTTCCCGAGGGCACAGGGATGGAGCAAGGGATTTGGGAAATCTTCGAGGTGTTTTCCAAACAACAGAACCGAGGCCACCGGTCGGGCTTGGGATTCATGAGATGAACCTGGTATAACTACCTGCCTGAGAAAGAGAAGCTATCAGCTAAAGCCTAAGCTGGACGACTGACCGGCGTCAAACTTGTGAGGTGACTGCTTTCAAGCGATGAAGATGCTCTTGCTTTCTTCCGTCTCTCACTAGCACTCGCAGTGGTGCTTCCACGACGCTGCTTTCCTGCAGAAGACTTTTCTTCCGGATCAAATGTCGATGGAGTGCTGTTGCGAGAGGTAGTGCGAGAGTGTGACTCCGATCTCCCAACTACAGGCCGTCGCTTGCCATCCTTGTCAACATGATGCTTATGATGGCTTTTTTCAACATCGCCCATGACGCTTTCTTGCGCCATGCTTCTCGGAGCGTACCACCCAATCCACCAGAACCAGGCGCCATGCTTTCTGGCCGATTCGCGTCGCTGTTTCCGAAGGCTTTGCCTTAGACGAGAGCGCCTTTCGTTCTCTTTCTCCCAATACTCTAGTCGGTACAGTTCCCAATTTTCCCGGAAATCTGGCGAAAATGGCTTCGGCAGGAGAAGCAACTTTATGTAATCACCACCTGGTGAAAGGTCCTCTTCCTTTGTGAAGTCCTCTTCAGCTTCCGTTCCGTGCCTCGCCGCCGTAGGATCAGTATAGTGGTATGAGCCGCCACTCGATTGAAACAGGGATGAGTAAGGAAATAAGAAGGACATATGTCCCACCATCTCCTTCCACCAGGGTCCCTTGAGAACAATGATTTTTGCATTCACGTTCCGTAGTCCCCTATTCGCGACAGCGACCCAGCGGCGCGGCCACCTGACCCCTCGATCCCACTGCCCAGTGCCCCAAATCAGCATCGCAGTGACAATTCCACCCATCAATGCAACCTTTTCCGAGGTTTCAACGACCCAGTAGACAGAGCCACCAATTCCACTCCCATCCTCGCGAGGCCGCAGGAAGAGGAGGTAGGCAAACCCAGCGATCCATAGTATAAGCAGAAGGAGGAAGAAAGTATTTTGTCTCCGTCGATGGCGAAGGCTGAGATACTGGGACCGGAGCGAAGCCTCCAGAATGAGGAGATTGAGGTAGATCTGTGGGGGCGAGGAGGGAAGCGCAGCCAGAGGATCCGAGGGCTGCAAAGGGGTAGGTGATCTCGAGGGGGTGCTCTCCGGTGCGTCCTCTGGTGGGGCTGGGGAGGGCGCTCTGGAGATGACAGCGGGCACAGAGGTACCCGGAGGCGGAGCGCCCTTCACAATCTGATCCAGCCTAGAGCCGGACATGATTCAGCTGAATATGCCGTTCAGGATCGAGGACTATCTTATAACTTGTTGTTCTCCCCAAGTCGCCAATGGACAGGCGGGGACGGATGCGAGAGAAATGGTCATGCTACGTGTTCGAAGCTACTTACAGCGTCAAGAGATTTGGAGGGGTTCAGTAAGACAAGCAATAGAATTAATGATATGGCTATAGAAGTGCATCACCTCTTTGAAGACCGACGAGCTGAATTCGTAAGGATTGGGGTGCTGTAATTGACTACCTATAAATAGATACCTAGGTAGGCACGGGGAGGAAGAGGACAGGGAAAGGGAACTATGATGTTGCCTGAAGATAGTTGAGTGGAAGACACTTTCATTGGAGACGGGAAACAAGTTGCTCCGTCACCCGCCCTCGGAACAAGGGACTTTGGATTTCTCGATCATGATGCGTAATAGATAAAGTATTTCTGAGACACTCTCTACATTCCTTATTCAAATTCTTTGGCCTTGCAATTCATTCCCATCCCTCGACCCATACCGTGTACCGCAACCTCCTCACCTCATCTTCTCTCAGATTCTGCAACACCCCATACCCTCACCAACCCAACCTTTCATATCCTGGAGACTCGATTTCTTTTGACCTGCCTTCAACGCTTTCGTGATTTACCTACGGCCACAAGGGCTGTAAGATACGCTTGGATTCGCTCTTCTACTACTATGTCCACTACGACTGCCGCCTCTAGCGGCGATGATGGGATTCGGTCGAAGGGCCAGCAACCCATGCTTGCCTCTCAACGCGCCAAAGCACACAACACTCCCACAGAAGCGAACAGGACGGGCAGAATGGCCGCATATTTCCCCTTGGGCTATAAGGAGGGTTTCGGTCAATGGGTTTGTTAACGCCCCCGCCATCAATGAATCTCTATTGAAACCACAGCAGTGGGCGAATGTACCAGCGGCTGCCGCGGAGCACACCGTCATGTCCTACATTCCTTACCTCAAGCAACCTCCAACGCACACCCAGACTGGCAAGAGATTGCCTACTGAGACACCATCGACTTCCTCTATCTCGGAAGACCGCGATGATAAAGCTGCCGCGGTGAATACGAATTCGAATAGTGATCCGTACGGTCCTCGACAATGGCACTCAAATCTCATCAGACTGGAGGGGAAAAACCGGGCGCTGAACGAATTTTCTGTGGAGCGGTTGGGCGAACAGATCGATCAAAACATGGTGATGCTGCACGGGTACGGTGCAGGGCTCGGGTTTTTCTATAAGAACTTTGAGGGCCTGAGCAGAGTGAAAGGTTGGAAGATATATGCCCTCGACCTTCTCGGCATGGGTCGAAGCAGCAGACCGCCCTTCAGAGTGAATACCAAGGATCGGCAAACATCCATAACCGAGACGGAGAATTGGTTCATAGATGCCTTGGAGGAATGGCGTGTGCAAAAGAAGATTGATCGTTTCACCCTGCTTGGCCATAGTCTGGGTGGATACATGGCTGTTGCCTACGCCCTGAAGTACCCAGGCCACTTAAACAAATTGGTCCTCGCCTCTCCCGTAGGCATTCCCGAGGATCCATATGCAGTCAACGCTGCGATGCCCGAACCCGCCGACTCAACGATGGCAAATGAGTTCCAGCAAGATCAAGAAACAGGGACCAAAAAAGCTTCCGGAGAGCCGACAAGAACACCTCTGCCGAAATGGCTGACGTATCTATGGGACGCAAACATTTCGCCTTTCAGCGTGGTACGGTGGGCAGGTCCACTGGGTCCACGATTTGTGTCTGGTTGGACATCAAGGCGGTTCTCCCATCTTGAGCCTGAGGAGTCCCAAGCTCTACACACTTATGCATATTCACTGTTTCGGCAACGGGGCAGCGGCGAGTACGCTTTGGCTTACATATTGGCGCCTGGTGCATTCGCTCGGAGTCCGCTGATTAGACGAATCGCTGGAGTTGGTCGGCAGTATTTGCAGCCAGACGGCTCTACGACATCGACCGTTGAATCAGCATCGCGCGGGCGGGAAACCGGAATTCCAATTGTTATCATGTATGGTGAGAATGATTGGATGGACATTGCCGGCGGATATGCTGCCGAACAAAAACTGAAGGAGGAAAAAGACAAAATATTGAAGACGGCATCTGCACAAGAGAAGACGGAGGAAAACGGCTCCACCAAGGTCAAGGTGATTCAAAAGGCCGGCCACCATGTATATCTTGATGGTTGGGAGGAGTTTAACGAGGTCATGCGCGAGGAGATGGAGGATACCTCAAAACATTGCAACCCGCGAAAGACTTAAATAGAGCGTTCGATTCGCCATTTTCCGCGCCGATGTGCTTCGCCGGACGGGCAGGGTTGGACGAGTCTCCAGTGGCGTTTCGCCTCTACAGCATCAGGGAAGACAGATCTTGGCTGCACATGAAGGGACTGGCGTTGCTCAAAGCATCAGGAATTACTGTGGGCGTTTGAGCGTTGTGAAGAAATGGAATAGATTTAAATCTGACCCGCGAGGTCTTCCATCCTCCCTTACAATTTGGGTAACCGCTTTTCAAGTCGGCAAAGCCTTCTTCAAGTTTCGATGGCGTATTTTCCAGGCGCTTTGATCACATCTGATGAAGCCCTGTGGCCAGTTTTGGATGCCTTTTTAGTGGTGATATCCGGGGGGAAGTAGTGGCAGTCATAGCATTCTCAGAAGCCTGTCAAGTGTTCGAAGTAGTAATACTCAATGTTCGTGCGGAACCCTGTGAGGAAACAGAAGAGCTTGATGGCTTGTGACGCAGCAAAGCTTTCCCAATGTTGGCAGCATCTAACGCTGTCGTCGATTTAGACGATGGGCGTTGGCCAAAGTATCCCTCTGGACTTGCAGAGAGCGCTACTCCACTCGCGGTTGGTGTTCTTGTTCGGGAGCGCACAGGAGATACAGGAACAGGCATGGTGGTTAGGGATCCGGATGTCCTCGATCGATGATGATGCCGTTCATGCCCATCAACGATGGCCGGTAGCTCGAGCCGAGAGTTCAGGTTTGCCCACGCGGTATCTTCATCGTCTGATCCGGGCAGCCTCCATCCTCCTACGCCCTCGAAGTCTCTGGCTACTCCTCCTCCACTGTAGATACCAAGACCACTGGATTCGGGAAACTTTGGTGTCACCGACCCCCCGTTGGAAGACTGGCTGGCCACACTGCTTCTTCGACTCTTGCTCCGCCGTATGTGTCTGCTTCCGCGTCGAGCCGAGCTTGCATCGGCTGAGACTTGATTGCTCTTCGATGCAACTGAGCTCGTAAATCGGCTTTGGATGAGAGCTGCGGCCAGCTCTGCATACACAACGAGGGCCCGGATGAACAGTGTCGAGAAGGCAAGCATGGTTGTCAAGGTCGCGAAGAGTGTGAGGGGCACAGAGATGACTAATAATGTAGGAGTCATGAATAGGCAAACCAACCTTGACATCTTGACTGACAACCGAAGAGAAAGCAAGAGAAATTAGGAAACATATTGTTGTTTTCGCTCTTCCCCGCAATTTGGGGACTGGAATCCCGAGGCACGAGGGGGCAACCCCCACCATCAACATACAGCGGCATCGAGTATCTCCAGCAACAGCTTGACATGCAAACTTTAATAAAAGGCATCCCGCTCGCAGCATCGGTGGACTCTCTGGGATTGCGAGGGAAATGGCCCAGGAAAATCTTCTAGAAGAGGAGCCATTCCCCTGGCATCTAGGCGTATATGATGCCCATTGTCATCCAACAGACACACCAGCGTCCATCAACAACATTCCGGGCATGAAGACCAAAGCCCTAACCATCATGGCTACCCGAGGTCAAGATCAAGATTTAGTGGCGGGATTCGCAGCTAAGTTGGGTGTCACGAAGGATAGCATGGAGGCAGTGAACAAGGAGAACCAAGACCACCGACGATTCCTAGTCCCATCTTTTGGTTGGCATCCGTGGTTCTCTCATCAAGTCTATGACGATCTCATCCTTGGAATTGCAAGTAAAGAAGAGCACTACAAAAGAGTCATTTCGCCCCAACCTAATGACGACGAATTCAACCAATCACTCCCTGAACCACGCCCACTGTCTCGCTTGCTCTGTCAGATCCGTGGTCACCTTGAGCAACACCCAATTGCCCTTGTCGGAGAGATAGGCTTAGACCGTGCGTTCCGAATACCCGGAGTTGAAGCGCTAGAGAACGAGTTAGAAAAGGATCCATCGCTAACCCCCGGCGGACGAGAAGGTAGGCGGCTCTCCCCCTATCGTGTCGACATGGGCCATCAGCGCAGGATATTGAAGGCTCAGCTCCATCTTGCAGGGGAGATGCAACGAGCGGTCTCATTGCATGGTGTAGCCGCGCATGGTTTAGTCTATGATACACTCAAGGAAGCTTGGAGCGGTCATGAGAACATTGTTAAAAGCAAGCGAGAAAGAAAACGAAGGGTCAGTGCCGAGGCAGACCATGAAAACAACGATGCAAGTGAGCCAGATATGGCAAAAACCCTCCCCAGCGGCCATTCTCCTAAGCCATATCCACCTCGGATATGTCTTCATTCATACTCTGGTCCTCTGGATACTCTGAAACTCTACCTCCACCCATCTGTGCCTGTGAACATGTTCTTTTCCTTTTCATCCTTGGTCAATCTTTCTCATACATCGAAGAAGGCTTTCGCGGTTATTATGGCCGTGCCAGAGGATAAAATTCTCGTGGAAAGTGATGTCCACGTTGCAGGAGGGCGAATGGATGATCTCATGGAAGAAATTGTAAGAACGATATGTCAGATCAAAGGCTGGTCACTGGAGACCGGTGTCAAACAGCTCGCGTCCAATTGGAAGCATTTCATTTTTGGAGCGGACAATGAAAGGTAAGCTGCGATAGCCATGAACAAGTCAGAATCATCTCGTGCCTATGGCTTTTTCTCCTACTAAATTGTACACAGAGTCATCTTTTTGGAGACACAAAGTCGCCTTGGGTCTCCTGCCTTTCAACGAGCCAACAGCACACATTGAGTCTCGGGGAGAAGTCCTGAGCGCTGTCGAGAGACGACGGCCAGCATTTCTGGTAAGCCAGAGGCTGTTGAACAGGTGTATCATCATACCCTAATCAACATTTTCACAAAGATTTTAAAGCGAAGCATTAGAGACAAATTCTTGCTTCTTGAGGCCCGGGACCAAATACCATCTGCACGCTCTGTTTAAGGCGATTCTGCCGGAGGACGAAGAAGTCCGGACTCTGCCGGGGCAATTTTGTCGCTGGTGGACGAGGACATTGGGGCTCTTCCCAAATAGAATTAGAGTCCTCATCTTAAGGGGCAGATCGTGGCAGCGCATCAACTTGATATTTTGAGCTGATGGTCCTGGCAGGTCTCAAGGCCCAAACATGGAGAAGGCAGGGTTCCAAGGGGAGCAACGAGCGAGGGGCTGGGGCTTCAAGAGGCTTCTTAGAACAGCACTGAGACCTAGAGGATGGCACTACATCACGGCAAATGACTTTCGCGTTAAGAAGTCAGACAATTTGAAGTTTCTGGTCCTGTGGGATGTAATTTACCGTAATATTACCTTGGCAGCGATCTCCATAATACGCTCAGCGGCACTCGCGGTTAATTTTCTGAGAGAGCGTCGAAAGGCAAACAACACTTCTCCATTGACAGTCACCACACAACATGTTTGAACAATGTCCATGCAAATGGGAGTTCTCGTGAGTCCTCAAGCAGCCTTTCCAAGCATGGCATTTTTTCGTGACTAGATGACACTAGAAGTGGCCGACTGTATACTATACTTTTGCCCAGTCCCAACCAATGAACCTGGACCTGGCTTAGAGACCTCTATGCTTGAATAGCCTAAGGCAAATCAAGATGTAGGCCCCTGATTTGCATGAAAGCACGTCTGTGAAACATTCTTACGATCCAACACCTGCCAAGCACATTGCGACGTGGCTGTTCCATGTCTTTGATTCTTTGTTTGGCATTATGACTGCCATGCTTGCGGAATGATGCTCGAAACTAACCCGCTTGGTCCAGTTGAGCTTATGGCTGCCATGGTTTGAAAGAGATGCCTAATGTCCTCTTGCGCCAAGTTGTATTCACTACGAAGCTATTTGACTCCCATGAGAACGCTTCGTGGTAAAGGAACGATTGCTCTTCTCTGTACAATACTATCTGTACTATTATCAATACAGGCAGGTGCCTATAAGAGACAGAGGTGATGAAGCCGGAGAGGTTTGAGAGAGAAAGACTCGTGGACCATACATGGACCTGGATGGATGAAAGGAAGGAAGGAAGGGATGAAACACCCCAGCGATGAAAGAGATAATTGGAGCCTCTCGGGGGTGGCTGATTTTTTGGCTCTCATCGAAATGAGCATTTCCTAGTGCCATACGCTAGCAATGGCACCCACACAATCATGGAACTGTCGAAACACTCAGCTCGTGCCTCCATACCAACTTGCTCTCCACCATTCCACTCACCTTCATGATCAGACATTGATAGCCTTCGCCTTCATACCTTGCTTTGCTTTGCAATCATCATCACCGCGTCGAATAACCATTATGCCAGGAAAATTGCAAGACATGTAAGTTCGCGTTCATCCCGTGCTCCGCTTGTGAATCCCCACTCTTTGCTGTCCCTTGTCGTACGTGTCTATAAGCGAGTGTTTTTGGGAGTAGCACAAGACGTCTGATATGTAGTGCTGACATATGATTGAATAGAGCTACAATGAACCATTGCCATCTCACCGATGTGGTGACACGTATGGCCACTCAACATCAGGAGACGCAGTATGCTCTTCAGCAGTTGTGTGGACTTTTGAACCAACGCGCCGCTGAAGATGATACTGACTATGCCCACGAAGGGTACGAGGATGTGAGTTCTACATGCACTGTCTTGGCTACTCCACTTTCCTGATCATCCAAGCAACAGCACCGTATGGCGTTAAGCCACGAAGAATTGGCTCAGCTTCACCATAATCAGGCGATAAACAGCAACGACGATGGAACTACCAACGCTTTCTTTGATTCTGGAAACATCGTCGTCGATCCTGCTCTTGAACCCTATGTCTCATCTTATACATCATCTAGCCAGTCCGGAGGCTCTTTAGAGCCCTTGGCTAAGCGTGTCCGTACGGCCAGCTCGGCAGCTTCTACTGGTCGGTCTCTTGCTAGTAATGAACATGTTCTGACTCCTAGGTCATCTTCTTCTGCTGGAGGGTCTTCTACTACCGACGGCAGTTTTCCCACACCTACCTCGTCAGAATCTGCTTACGGAGCATCTGCTACTAACAAGCCTGCCGACATTGCATCCGCTACCAATAAGCCTGTCGACAATGTATCCACTCCTCCTCATGGATTCCAGCCTACCACGGTCATTCCACCCTTCCAGCCTATTAGCGGTGGTACCGCTTCGCTACTCAAGCGTACATACAACAAAGCTTTGGGGAAGACTAGCAACGGTAGACGTCTGACGGGCGAGAATGACCCCGAGAACATCGAGATCTTGCGTCTTCGTCAGGTAGAGAATATGGACTTCGAAACTATCGCAGTCACTATGAACAAGAAGCGTGCAATGAATGGCCTTGCGCCCAACCTTACGCCCAATGCCGTTTATAGTCGCTACAAGCGTAACGGACCACTTATTGCTGCTGCTAACGGCCAAGAATTCATGCCCACCGTTAAAGATAAGAAGGCTGGGGGCTCGTGCATTCCCTTCAAGAAGGTACTACCTATCATCGGGTGGAACGCTATTGAGGACGAATTGCTTTGCAAAGCTTACCAGGAGGTCACTGAGAAGTTCTGGACTCAAGTCTCCGACCATGTTGTTGAGCTTGGAGGCAAGGAGCACACTGCTGAGATGTGTGCTCTTCGCTTTGGCAAGCTCTGATCTGGGTGAGCTAATTGTCCATCTCCGTCTGTCAGTTGGCTAATACTTTTTATAACCAGACATTCATATCTGGTCTCATGCCTTATTGCATAGGCTAGACTGGCATGTCTTCATCATGTTCTTTGTTTGTCATCGTCAGGTAGTGTCACCATATCCCCGGCTCCCCTTCACCGCTTGAGACTGATGTCAACATAGCTCAGCATAGCCATTCCTCGACAAGAGAGCTCCGTTTCTTTGTTTGCTTCCGCTTTGCTGCAACATCTCCTTCTATCGGTAAGACCATTTGTCTCAATCCAACAGCTCAGTGCTAAATTCATGTGGGGTTCAGTATCCACTACCGCTCTACTGCACGACTCGGCAAACCATCACTCTATGGCATACAATACAAGAGGAGTGGACGACTGGAATTGCGGGATAGGACGTTGGAAAGAGGATGCAGTTTTCTTTTGTTCGATGGTGTTTGTATGAGCTGGTCTCAATGATCGCACTCGCTTTAAGTTGACTCTTTTACCGGGCAATGCCGAGGTTCGATAGGTACGTGTTCGAAGTGCATTGCAATGGTTACTCAAGGAGGAAACGCTTTGTACTTTAGTGGTCACATTAGAGTCACGCAATTTTCGTTCTCAAATACTGTCCCCATGCGCTACGGGCTATGTAAACAATCACACTCTAGAAGCCCCTCATCAAATCCTCCAGCGTGATAGGCTTTCTCACAGCATTCGAGAACCCTTCGTGAAAGCTGACCCACACCTTCTCATTCTCTACCTTACAGTCCGCCACTTGTTCCACACTTCCTTCCACATTCCCTTCCACATTCCCGTCCTCGGATCCAGGGCGGACCTTTGCAATGATCCGCCCAAAGAAGTCCCTTTTGACAGCAGCAAGCTTTGGCTTTTCCTCCGAAATTCTTTCCCTGCCCAAGCCTTGCGATTGCCCATCAGACTCGAGATTCCCACCAGCATTGTACCTAGCCTGCCGAGCATCTGCTCGTTGACGTATCAAGTACTTTTGATGTTCTTGATCAAGAGCCTGACGGATGGCGTATCTGGCTGGGGCGACCGGTTGCTGGCCAGAGCATGCCGTCTCGAACATGGCAAGGGTATCTAAAGGCCTAAAGTACTTTCTCAGTAGGTTCATTAGAAACGATCCGAATGCTGACTTACGGTTCCATGCGATAGATATGGCTGCTCACGCCACTTCGAGCGACATCCAGCCTGGTCTTCTCGAAATGTACGCCAACCGCACCCATGACGCCGACTGCACGCTGTATCATCTCCCGTTCGCCATGTTTCCGCACTCTTACTATGCCGCTCTGATCGCCGCTGCCGCCAACAACGATCGGCTTGACGTCTGGGGTCAACATCTTGATGAGATGCGGGAGAAGGTCTGTGGATATATCCTCAATTGATCTGAATGACCGGTATAAAGGAATCGTAAGTGATGACTGAAGTCCTTGAAGGATATATCTATTTTGCTTCATACCTTCCGAAGCAGAGTAGTCTGCTCGCGGTCCAGTGAAAGGCAACGGCTCCTCTTCAGCCTCGTCGTCCCATCTTTTCTGGTCATTGCCCCAGGACTGTTTCGCCGTAGAGGCAAAGAGGTGGTGGAAGCCCAGCACGCATTGCGAGAGATATGGACCCAGTTCCCATTCTTGGCCGATGTGGACTTTCGAGGATATGCGGTCGTGAAAGTGAAGCCAGTCGCAGGCGTTATTAGGCTTTGAGAGGAAAGTGTCGTCTTGGAAGGGACGCGATGGGTAAGAAGCGAAGCAGTCCGTCACAATGCGATCACTTTCTCCGCTTGCATCGACAATCTCCTGCAGCCTGTCTATGGCGATTCGCTTTGCAGTATTAGACACATCGACTGAGGCGCCATGCTTGAGACGGGAAGCACCTTCATTTGGCATTGACGGAATTGGCTTTGCAAAGCCAGCGCCTTCAATGAAGACTCGTTCAACCGCCTCTTTCGCACCTCCTCGTCCAATACCTCTAGTTCCACCACCACCGTGTGACAAACTCTCGATCATGTTCTCTTCAACCCATTTCTTCGTCAATCGTACGTCTTTCTTTGCTGACGCATGCAGCTTCGATGCTACCCATTCACCCACCACCAGAATCCCTCGCATGTCACCTTCACCGCTGCCGTTCGAATTTCGGCTTTCTCTTTTGTTGCTTATGCCCCAGGTGGCCTCGCACAGTCGCCGTACCCCATCACCATCACAAGATACGCACTCCTGGTCGAACACCGACTTGAGTCTAGCTACAACTTTATCCAGTGGTGGTCGCCGGATATGGATGTTCTCCGCCATGCTCGAAGATCGAAGCGGGCGTAAAGCTGGATGGTAGGCATCGTTACAGATGAGGACCATGGGTCGCAGGAGACGGAACATTTCTCCTTTCTTCGTCGCCCGGACTAGATTTGCGGAGGTCGATCCCAGGGAATTTGAGTTCTTCTGATCGAGAGTAGCGAGGTCGATAAGGGCCCTAATGAATCCACCCTCACCTCCACCACTGCTACCACTCACAACTCCATCGACCTCGTCCACAATCACACAGACTGGTCGTCCTGCTTTCCGAACCTTGCCCTCCGCTGTTTTTGTGTTCACTCCCTTCACGTTTTCCGTTCCCACGCAATCCTTGATCTTGCCATTGACCACATCCCTGCTTCTCTCGTCACTTGCGTTGATCTCAACGACCTCATAGCCCGCTTGTCTCGCACAAACGTGTGCCAAGGTAGTCTTACCAAGACCTGGAGGCCCAGTGATCAGTAGTATCTTCTTGTGTGGCTTTACTTCTGGATCTTGATCCCGAGAAAGCACCATTCGCTTAGCTTTGCTGTTGCCAGGGAAAACGATCGGGTCCCAGCCTTTAAGCCAGCGCAGGACATCTCGATGAGTACGTTCGTCACCAACAAGGTCAGTGAACCTACGAGCTCGATACTTTTCAGTCCAGAGTAAATTCTTGCTCTTTTTGGAATCTTTGTTGACGGCTGGGACCTCAACTGTTGGACGAGGAGTATCGATGCTTGGAGCATGAGGCGCTGCTTTGGCCTGCTTGGCCTCTTGTATTGCTTGGTCGAACATATTATGAATGTCAATTCCGTAGAAGCTCTTTGTGGCCTTGCCCGCTTCTTTAGCAGAACGGCCGGCTATGAGCCTCTCGTCGGAGAGGGGCTTGTTTTTGTGTTTTGATCTAATAGCAAAGGATTTGCCAGATGACGTCTGTGCGTGAGGTGACCGCCTCTCCGGATCCAACAACGCCTGGTACTTCGGGATGGGTGGAAACGGTTGTAGCATTGGCGGCTCTTCACTAGCCGTGGCAGGCCACGTAGGGGCTACGCTGTTCCTGTCAAAGGCATCATCTTCGTCATTATCGTCAAGGAAGGGCCCTGGAGCCTTCACAAGCGCATGAGTTTTACTACTTGTGGTTTCTAAACCAGTTGGCTTGATTGTGACGCTCGGTGGTATCCTGAATTGTGGGTTGCCAGTGTCTTTCCCGTTGTTTCCGAGACATACCCGCTTGGTTGGATAGGTTGGTGCATCTGCATGGCACCTTTTCTGGGACCCTGTTGCTTCGGGAGGCGAAGAGCTAGGAGGATATGCTATAGGGGAGGAGATGAGCGCCATTGTGACGAGAATTGCTAAGTTGATGAGGGTCTTGAAGCTTCAACCGGAGAGATGGGCTACGGCGTAAAGGCAGCTGGGAGAAGATCTATACAAGGGTCAATAAGCTGACACAGGCATGGGGGATGTTCTCGAAACCAAGAATGTTTTGGACCCGTCATTTGGTGATAATGCAGAGGTTCTTTCTGCTCATTTGAGAAGCCAGTCAATGCCAATAGCATTTTCTTTTATCAAGGTAAAGATGTATAATTCTCGATGCATGACCTACTTTTCTATGGAGAGAACGCGAGCCTCGAACGCGAACACACGCGCAACAAGCTAAGTACGGATAAAGCCGCCGCTAAGATTAGCTCTACGTTCGTGTGGCTGGCCTCGGGACTACGACACTGTGTCAGCCAGTCAGGGTCCACATCCACAGAAGTCGCGATTACAATCACAGCCACTTTCTTTCCAACCTCGTCACGACACATACTGTCAACTTGCACATAGTCTTTGCTCAACTTACCTTCGGTGTTCGACTGCCTTGTGAAACCACCCAGTCTTGGATGGCTCCCCATGGATACACCGCCTGACACACCTCCTGCCGACGGTCGCTCGTCGTTCTTCGACTCTCTACATATTCATTATCGCGACTTTGCCTATGAGGACAAAGGCCCTCATCGTATGGAAGTGACAGAAATCGCTGAGACGACTGCCAAAACCTTTGCCAAGTGAGTAGTCTTGGCCCACGTCTACAACTTCATGCACTAATATCCATTCATTGCGCCTCAGACTCCTGTCAGGACCCCTCATGAGTATCTACGTTGGCAAGGCAAAGCGCCAATGGTCCTTGCACCGCAATCTATTGTCATATCACTCCTCTTGGTTTCAGGAACAGATTAAGCAAGAAGTCAAAGAAAAAGGAGGAAAGGTCGATCTGTTCGACGACGACCCACGCGCTTTCGAGCTTCTGGTGAAATGGCTCTACCAGGGAAAGATCGAAGACGTCAGTACGATGTCGGTGGACAAGAAATGGGATTATGCATACGCTTGTCAACAGCTATATGTGCTTTGCGACAAGATCAATCTGCCCCAGCTGAAGAATGTCGCTATGGACCAATTCCGGAAAGGCTGCTACGAGGCAGGCCTTGTGCCGGGGGCAGAGGAGATGAAGCCAATATATGAAAAGACGTCACCGTCATCACCCTTCCGGAAGCTCGTAAGCAGGATCGCTGCTAGACAGATCATGGACCCGGACAGCGAACGAAGTGCTGCTGTGTATAGAGAATGTTTCGTCGCAAACCCAGACTTTGCAATCGATGTCGTCAACGCCATCAAGGAAAACGCGGGGGGGAAGCTGTTGCCTGACCCTACCGAAGGAGACGGTTGTTATTATCACGATCATCCCAAAGGTCAATCTTGCGATCCGCACCTCATCAGATGATCATTACCGAACACAAATCATCATCGCAACCTAAGAGCGGGCTCTTCAGAAGGCCCCGCAGCAGGCTGAGCCAAACCTCACCCCACGCGCAAGATGTGGAAGCTGCGAATTCGTCGTCCTTGGTAGATCGACGATCTTGCAGAGAAACCTAAACTTACCAAGCAGGAAGAACCTCCGAATCTGGAGACGAATGCCTCCGAGAACATGAAGTACACCATTTTTTTAATGCCAGGACATAAACTATATGGAATCCCCAATTCACTAGGAAGGCAAGTGGGTGCTGCTGGGTGAGATCTTGCTGGAAGGAAGAGACACGTTTATTTGACGCACGGGGGATGCCGCTGTATATGAACTCTATTGGCTTGGCATTCGGGGTTTGAATGCACCATATGCGTTACTGAATTCTGGGAACCTCAATTGTCCAGGACACTTTTGGACTAACGAGAGCTGGGGAGAGTTTCCTCTTCCTATCCGTCTTGTATCATAAGACCCACGCCACCCTCACGAAATGACTGTTTTGACAATACACTGAGCCTTACTTTTATTCTTGTGCGATGATGTATCTATCCTCCATCTCCCTTGGGGAGCACTTGCACCATCATCCAGCCCAGAGAAAGCCCCCCGAACTCTTTGGGTGAACAAGTCGTGCGGAATTATAGCGCACTATGGTGCTAGGTGTTGATTAATTGGCGGTGATTTGGATTTTTGATTTGAAATCAAGCTCTTGTGGCTGAAGCTTGTGCATGAATGATTTCGTAAGAAGAAAAGGCCTTTCATGGAAGTATTTCCAATCGCTCCACAGACAGCCCGTTTTGCTTACAGCATCTCAAAATTTGTGCCCACAACGGCAACTGGTAGATTTCAAATGCCTTGCGTCGTGTAATTGGGCAGTCATGCGATTGAAAAATACTCGCCAATGTTGATTGGCTATGTGCCTGAGCCTGACCGGGCTCGGTCAACTTCTGACTCCGCCCACATAAGGTACGTACCTTAGGAATACATACAAAAGAAGCTTCTTTAATTGCTTGATCTCCCTCAGGAGTTCACCAGATCAAAGTTTGCTTGTCCACCATCCAGATACTTTTGAACAGCAAAAAAAGAAATCATGTTGCAACCAATCACACTCTGGTCCCATGCTCACGGTAAGCCTCAGACCACTTCCCATATTACTCTTGCCTTAGGCTGACGGGTCAAGGCCCCAATCCCTGGAAGGTGGCAATCATCCTGGAGGAACTTGGGCTCAAATACACCTCCCACTTCCTAGACGAGACGGTGAAGGAGAAGCCATATACCGACATCAATCCGAACGGCCGGTCAGTTCTACCGTGATCATATATCTCTGACTCGGTGAAGACCAGCTGACGTTCATGCCTTCAGTGCCCCAGCGATCGAGGACCCTAACACCGGCCTCACTTTGTGGGAGTCGGGGGCCATCATAGAGTACGCAAGCTTTCACTTCAATCCATCCTTACTGGATCCATCACCCCAGGACCTGTCTCGAGTATCTACTGTACGATAGCTTGACAATGTCTCGAGATATCATAAATGCCAAAGCTCCGGTTTTGAAAATTGAAGTTGACTTTCCAAAACATCTAGGTATCTCGTCGAACACTACGACACTACCCACAAGATCAGCTTCAATACTCTTCCCGAGAGATACCATGCATTGCAGTATCTCTTCTTTCAAGCGTCAGGCCAAGGCCCGTACTTCGGCCAGGCAGTTTGGTACAGACCCCGCTTGCTATGTGTACGGTGGAATGCTCAGAACTGATGTTTTTCAGGTTCGTCATGTTCCACCCTGAAAAACTGCCCTCGGCAGTGGAACGCTACAAGAACGAGATCAAACGTGTTACCGGGGTACTCAACACAATCCTTGAAGGCAAGGAATACCTAGTCGGCAACAAATGCTCCTTTGCGGATTTGAGCTTTGTCACCTGGTATCAAGTAGCACCTAAGTTCTGGGGCGATGATGTGAAAGCTAAAGAAGAGTTCCCTCATTATGACGCCTGGATGGAACGCTTGTTGGCGAGGCCGACAGTAGTGAAGGTATTGGAGGATAAGGCGAAGGCCTCTGATCATTAGGGTCCTCGGGTACGGCGCCCATGTCGGACAGGATGGTCGGTTTGCTCTGCAACAAGCGGGTGTACGTCCTTGGAAGGACCAGACAGTGAAGAAAGGAACAAAAATGTGCCGTACATTTGCAAAGCTCGAATCACGTTCTGACACATCGGCACACGTAGGCTCCTACAGGTTGTTGACCGTCTGATATTGCTCCGTAATTTGTTCCACCACTATGCGTACCGTCATTATCTCCTAAATGTGTTTTCGGCTTTCGGAGATAGCCGTCGCTTCACTCCGTGATATTCCTCTGCAAAACGCATGTACAAAAGCCACAAGTCCGCATGTTCCACGGTCTTAAAAAGCGCGAAGGACACATTTCACATCTTTTGTGTTAATTTCTCACCATCCTCTGAATATCATCCCTCGAAAACGAAGGAGAACATCACCATCAAGAATGGCTACCCATCGTGCCGTAGTACTGTCCTCCATCGACAAGCCCATCTCAATAGAAGACGTTCCTCGCCCAATAGCCAATACCGGCGAGGCTGTCGTGCGTGTGCTCGCCACTTCCTTCGCCTCTTACATGAAAGACATTATGAACGGCTCTCGCCAATACCCCCTCTCCTTCCCCATCACCCCTGGCAGTTCGGCAATTGCCCGTATCGAGGAAGTAGGCCCCGACGCCGTCAGTCTTGTTCCTGGTCAGCTAGTCTGGTGCGACATCACCGTGCATGGACGTGATGATCCCAACGTTCAATTTCTACTCGGGGTTCATGGCGGGCAAACTCCTGCAACTCGAAAATTGATGGACGGACCGTGGCGAAATTCGACATTTGCCGAATTGGCCAAATTCCCACTCGAGAATGTATACCCGTTGAATGAAGAAGTGTTGGTCAAGCAGAGAGGCTACAGCTTTGCTGACCTGTGCTACCTGTCGCCATGCATGGTGGCCTACGGCGGATTGTCGGAAATCGACGTGAAGGCAGGCGAGGTGGTAATTGTGGCGCCAGCAACAGGGAAGTTCAGCGGCGCTGCCGTTAGCACTGCTCTGGCAATGGGCGCGACTGTTGTTGCTGCCGGGAGGAATCAAAGAGCCCTTGACGCGCTCAGATCAATATACGGGCGTACAGGACGGATCAACACGGTCAATCTGACTGGGGAAGAGGCCAAAGACTCGGACACTTTCAGATCTCTCACGCCGAGTGGAAGAGGCGCAGATGCATACATCGACTTCTCGCCTCCGCAAGCAGCGAACAGCACTCACATTGCCGCTGGCATTAAAGCGGTACGTCCGTATGGCAGGGTGGCTCTGATGGGAGGTATCGTAGGAAGTATCTCTATTCCTTACGGCTACGTGATGCACTTGAACATCCGATTGCAGGGCAGGTTCATGTATGACCGGGCCCAGATCTTGCAGGTGGTCCGACTGGCGGAGATGGGGAACCTCCGGATGGGAAAGGATGTGGTTGAGACTATTGGACCGTATGGGTTGGGAGAGATGCAAAAGGCTTTGGATGAAACGGCGGAGAGGTCTGCTTGGGGGAGTCATGTTGTTTTGCAGCCCAACTAGAGTGCTTCTAAATTTTTTCTTCTTGGGATTTTCTTTGTTCCCGTCATTTTTTCATCTTTCTTCTTTTGTCTTTCTTCTTTCGTCCTTCTTTTCTTCCTTTTTCTTCACCTGATGCGAGAACACATGTTCCAAGAAGGTTGGTCCCAGCACGTGTGGCCCCACATGTCCCGACCGTCAAGCCCCGAGGTAGTTAAGAGTTTCTGGTAGATATAGAAATAGAGGAAGCAAAAAATGAACATGGAGAAGGACAATGCTCCTTCGGCAAAAAAAACATGGCCTTTCACCATGGGAAATCTTTCTGGGGCCCTCAGTTGGTGCATCTAGGCCCCCGTGGCCCCCTTTATCTCCAGCCGGGTATCTAGAATGGTAAGGTACCCTAGTTATCTTATCTAGGTACGAGGCTTCATGAAAGAAGAGGTGGCCAAGCAAAATCTTGAGCAGCAAAATATTATTCTACTATGTTGTTTGTTTCCCTTCGAAACTTTGCGAGACTTAAATTACTAAGTTAAAATTATATTCAAAAAGAGAATATCTGATTTAGATGTATAAGTAGGCGTAGATAATTTTCCGAAATGCAGGCAGTTTGGTGGTTCTGGTAAGGCAGCGCCAATTTTGCTTGGCCACCTCTTCTTTCATGAAGCCTCGGTAGTTTGTAGCGGGTTTCTCCTCCACTACCCCACGCACCCCAATGACCCCCATCTATTATCTTGTCTCCTTGTCTGCTTGATCTGCCTGCTCCCCCAGAACTGTACTGACTCCTTGGATCATGACCAAGTACAAGGACACCGTCACCTTTACGGCGCCATCATCCATCGCCAACGAGAAAAACGTCGCTGTCTGTACATCCAGCCACCGCCGATAATAGCAGCCATTCGAGGGTTCAATATAAAACATCTGTCGCTGCATCAATTTCTCAGCAAGACAGTTCGTCCTACTCTACAATAAAATTATACCTGTCGTCCCTCCTCTCTTCTTCCCCCCCATCCTAGCGCCGTGAGAAGTGGTAGTGCCCATGAACGTATTGGAACCCAATTGCAAGACCACAACAATGGACAGCAATGACTCCCCCCCAAGCAGCTCCAACGATGCCACCGACTCTAAGATCACATTTGCCCAGCAAATTCCCCAGCGCATGGCTCAAGAGAACGAACAGGAAAACCATCGATTCCGTCCCCGTTGGCAAATGCGCCCCGACGATGACGACGAGCCTCAAGACTGGTGGTTCTGCTCCACAGCCATACCTCTCCTTGCCGCCACCAGCGGGCCCCTCGCCAATGTGTTGTCCATAGCTGCGCTCGTGACGAGTTGGAGAAACAATTATGATCCAGCGAATCCCGGTGTCGATTCGGATTCAATTGGGTATCCAGATCCGCATTGGTGTTTGGGGTTGAATGGAGCCAGTCTAGCTTGTGGCTTCGCAGGAAATCTATTTCTACTCTTCAACTTCACCAGGAAGGTGCGATATATTGTTGCGCTACCTGCTACAATCATTCTTTGGTACTTTGCTACGGGAATCGTAGGTCGAAATTTCTTCGTTCCATCTTTGCCCGCGATCTACTTTTGCAGTCTCTCATTTCATATCACTGCAACCCCTAGCACCCAGGATACACCACGCTCTGCCGTATCATTCTTGCCCGCCCCGCATGTGTGATGCAGCGTTTGCATTCTTCTCGTTGTCACAGGGGCCCTCAGTTGTGCATTGTATGGATGCAATGCCGTCCCAGAACCGTCCCAGAACGTGGAGAAGCACATGATTACACCCTCAATCTATACAGAATCCTAGCTAACAGCCCCAAGCTCATAGCAATTACTGCCTCAATGAACGAATACGTTCCTCCCCAGCAGCCCGACCAAACTTACAGCCAAGGTTTCTGGCACGCCATTATCGCCGCCGTCCTGTACCTCTTCTCTTCCATGATCCTCATGTTGAACATGCTTGGCTATTTCCTTGGTCATTACCCCCAGCACTTCGAGCTCTCGGACGAACAACGGAATTTGATTCTTCAGACCATGATGTTCTTTATATGGCTGGCTGGGGGTGCCGCTGTTTTTGCTAAGACCGAGGCATGGTCTTTTGTAGATGCGGTTGGTCTTGGACCGATGGTATCCAATTACGTGGGCTGACTTTGTGTAGCTGTACTTCTGTGATGTTACAATTTTGACGGTGGGGTTTGGCGATTTTCATCCTATTAATGATGTTGGTCGAGGACTAGTTTTCCCCTATTCTGTACGAGATTCCCTTGTGACATTCGCCAGCAATCTCTGATTCATTTGTAGGTCGGAGGCATCATCATCCTAGGTCTCATGGTGACTTCGATTCGTAATTTTGCCCGCGAACTCGGCTCCAGCCACGTAATCCGCGGCCACGCAGAGCGCCGTCGAGCCAACACGATGTCTCGCTCCGCAGCCTCGGAGTCCGAATTTGAAGAGTTGAAAGCCAGCATCCTAATCAGAAAACATCACGGGCATCACCAACATCCCCAAAGATCCATGCCTAAGGATCTTTCGAATCGGACTATGGATTTCGATGTCGAAAAAGCCAGAAACCCACCGCGGAGACACCACCACCAACACCATAATAAAGGCTCTTTACGCATGAAGAGACTGCGCCGGGTCGGGTCGAGGGAACCGACGATTCTGATGCTGAAAGAGGAGAAAGATCGGTTCGATACTATGAGATCGATTCAACATGGTACTTCGAAGTTCAAGCGGTACTACGCACTGACCATGTCAGTTCTAGCCTGTAAGCCTCCATTTCCCGTCCCCTATCCCTTCCGCCCCCCGGTCCCTTCTTTCCTCATCCAACCCCTGTAATTTCCTCACTGAAAATCGCAAAGTTGGACTCCTTTGGTGCGTCGGCGCCATCGGCTTCTGGGAAGCCGAAGTCCACACCCAAGGCCTCAGCTACTTCCAATCCCTCTACTTCTGCTATGTCTCCCTCCTGACCATCGGCTACGGCGACCTATCCCCGACCTCCAACGCTGGGAAACCCTTCTTCATCGTCTGGTCCTTGATCGCCGTCCCAACCATGACAATTCTCATCAGCGACATGGGCGATACCGTCATCGCGTCGTTCAAGCGGGGCACGTTCAAGTTGGCGGATTGGACCGTACTTCCCAAAGTGGGAGTTTGGCGAGATTTCTGTGAAGCGCATCCGTGGCTGTTGCGGTGGATGGAGAAATGGAAGCGGAGGGAGGAGGAGAAGAAGGAAGGGAAGCGCGTGGCTGGTGGATTCCCGGTGGGCCCTCAGGAAGAGGATTCGAATGCCACGGCCCCTACGCTCGAAGAAGTGGCTGAGCTCGACCGATTAGACAACCGGGCCCTCGCAAGGAAGCTCGCCATTGCGATCAGAAAGACAGCGACCGATTTGACGGTGCAGCCGCCAAGGATGTACACGTACGAGGAGTGGGCGGAGTATACGCACTTGATACGGTTCAGCAGGATGGACCCGAGAGAGTTGGAGGAGGCCGAAGAGGAGCAGGGACTGGTGGAGTGGGATTGGATCGGGGAGGATAGTCCGATGATGGCGGAGCAGACGGAGCCGCAGTGGGTGCTGGATCGGTTGTGTGAGAGTTTGGATCGGTACATGAGGATTTTCGCGCGTGAGGGGGAAGGGAGGAGGAGCATGAGTCGGGGAAGTGGGGGTGGGGGGAAGGAGAAAGAGAAGGATGTTTAAGGTGTGTGGGTATATATGGGTATATCAAGAGGCGCGCTTGGATAGGGTTTTTGATGGTTAGCGTTTGGATGACCATGAATCCATTTTTGGCAGACATGGTTGATGATCGGTCTTGCTTCAGACTGCCTATCTGTTTTGAAAGAGACCGTACAATGCCATGATCATATATATACGAACGATATACGGTACACATGAATCAAGGTCGCCCCCTCTTTATAAGTACTTGCTCAGCACAGACACCCTCGTTCGAGCAACCACATCACAATCGCTACTCAGCCCCAGAATCCCAATCATCTCCAGCAGATCGTTCTTTGCTCTCACGCGCATCTGCATGGGGTCCGTGGCGAGTATGTCCGCCTTGCTCTTCACCAGTTCCGCGATTATGAGCTAGATTCCTTGTCAGCACTTACATATTCAAGCAGCGCAAATTCTTCAGCACGATAGAGATTACTTGCCGCTTCGGAAAAGGCCCGATTCTGGAAATGATACCACACCCTCGCCTCGTCCTCGAATAACGTGTGCAGCAGGAAAAAGCTACTGATCGCCTCGTGTGCCGCATCAAGCGTGCGCTGGACATCAACTTCCAACTTCTCGTGCTCATCGGCGTAGATCAGCATCAGGCAGTGGAAATAGTTGCTTGTGAGGAATAATGTCTGTCTCGCCAATCTCCGGCTCCGGGTTGCAAGGTCGCATATGGATGCTTCGCTGAAGGTGCGAAAGGGGCGGGGGAGGTTGGTGTAGACGTCTTGGAAGGCTGTGACTAAACGGGCTCTGTCTCCTGGTGAGTGGCAGATGGGCATTGAGAGGGAGCGTGGCGTGCAAATTGTGGGCTGTACAAGGTTGGCGAGCTCCCACATGCTGGAAATGTAGGAGATGTCCGTTGCGCCATCCTCAGTCAGGGCGGGGTCGACTTCGGGGCCTAGATCTTCGACGCGACAGTCGCTGTGAGTGGCTGTGGGAGGCAATTTGAGGATGATGGAGAAGAAGGTATCTTGGAAGAGGACAGCTTGCCAGAGCTTGCGACGCTGTTGCTTCTCAAATGGGTGGGCGTTGGGTACTATGACCGATGGATCGCGGTTCAGACCTAAGGCATAGGCATGGCGGGTAAGGATTCCGGCAAATGCGAATGCATCCGAGGCATGGTTGTCATTCATGAGGAAGTATATTATGAGGACCATGGTCTGCATTGACCGTAAGGAAGGGCGGCCTAGATAGTTGTTGACCTTCAATGCCTGGTGCGACGCCGATACATAGAACTCGGCAGTCTGCTCTTTCTGATCCGGGGACGGTATTGCCACGAACTGGGTGCCCATCGCTAGCATGACAAAGATCAGGGCTACCAATGATCCATCGGTTGTGTGACGTTCCATCGGTGGCAAAGACCAGAAGAGGTCATAGTCTCCCTGAAAGGATTCACGATGGATCATAGGATAGACGGGATCGACTGCATCGAAATACTTGGACACGAGAATGTCGGCCTGATCTTTGCTCGGAAGCACTCCGATCACTTCAGCCAAGCCTCCCTGGTGCGTCCAGTAATTGCTAAAGGGGTGCTCGGCTTTGAAGACATTAGAAACGGTGGGGTGAGAAAAGGGAACATTGGAGAGCAGCATGGGGGAAGAGCCGGTCGAGGATCTCGAGGGCACTCGGTCTGTCGGTTGTGGTCCTGGCGGTCTGCCCCCTGGGGTCGACTCTGGCGCGTTGGACGAGGCATGATTGTTGTTCTTGGCCTTCTTCCGGGGCGAGTCGATGCCGAGTTGACGGTGAGATTCTTCAATCAGATCGGCCAGGTGGGAATATGTGCATTCTGACCGTCTCTTCACGCAAGCAAAGCAGACGGGTCTGTTCCGATCGCATTTGGTCTTCTTGACCGTGCAGGTTTCGCAGCTCAGACTCGGCTTGTTCCGTCGTCTCTTCTGTCTGGCCGAGGTGTCGGAGGTGGCGGGACTGGTTTGAAGATGAGAGGAGTCGGTGGCGGCGGCATTACCATGATGAAGGGTGTCTGGCTTTCTTGCGAGTCCATTGGCCGAGGACTCTACATGCGAAGTAGCAAGTGGAGTCGGATGCAACGCGAAATCCATTGCTGGCGGGAGGATGTGCGTCTGTGCTTCGGGGGTAAAGTGGGAATATGCCAAAATGGTGAAGTGGGTGATGGGAATATGAATGGGAAAACGGTCACGTGTTCATCAGTGCGGAATCTATACTGCTAATTGATAATTTGTTGTCACCGCCCGATTTGAAATTTGAAATTTCTAAATTTCCCAAAATCACTTTTCCATTTATGTTTAATTTTTATTGTTATTGATTTTTACTTTTTATATATAAAATAATAATTTTAATATTTTGAAAGATCAGAATTTAAAGATTATTTAAAAATTATGTTTATTTAATAAAAATTTTTACTGCTGTAAATTTTTTCGCTTTTTGAAAAATTTCTGTTAAAGTACTTTGGCAACTATAAAATCTAAACTTTTGATGAATTTGAAAAACATTAGCAAATCAGCAGGCCTGCTCAGGAAACCAAACGCAACTTTCTTTACGAAATCATTGCTGATAGCTAGCAAATAGTAATGATTTCGTAAAAAAAGTTGCGCAAAGCTTGCGTAAGGTTATAGTACCTAATAAAGGCGATAGGGCAAGAGCCTAATACCCTCGCAGCTATCGTTTTGGCCCGGTGGCCGAACGGTAGCGATCCTTACAGTTTGCCACGGACGCATTTAGCAAAGTTGGCAGGTTTAACTCTATTAGCGATATTTGTACTTATTAATAAAAATTCGTTATAATTACTTTTTCAACATTTAGCATTAGGAAAATCAACTTCGTAAGCAAAAAATTTCTTTCAATAAGCGAAAAAAATAACATAAATTTTTTTTAAATTTAAAAAAAAAAAATTCATTAAACCCGATTGAGAAAAATTACAAATTTTTACAATAAAATAAATAACTCGTTTAGATTATAACGCGATGGAAATATACGCTAATCCAAATCGGATTAAAAATTTAAATAATTTAACAAAATTTTATATCCGTATGTAAAGCGACTTTTTAGTTTATTAATAATTAATTTGTTTATTCCTATTAACTATTTTATTATTTATTTGGGATTAAATTCTTCTTTTTTTCTTCTTTTTTAAAAAAAATAAATGTTAAAAATAATAAGAATTGCTAAATGCGCCCAAGGTGTTTAAAATAATAATTATTGCTAAGTGCGTTCAGGGATTGGACATGGGCTAATCCTGCTAATCCTGCTAATTCCTGCTCAGGGCGCCCAGGGGCCGAGGCATGTCCTGGGCAGGCCTGCCGATTTGCTAATGAAAAGCAAAATTTAAAAAACAAAAAAATAATAATTATATAATAATAACTTTTAAATAATGATAAAAATTGATTCTTTTGGATTATTTAAATTACTGTTAAATATATAAAAATCAAAAAATAATAACAAAAATAACAAAAATATTGATAAATTAGTAAAGCAGGATTTTTTTTTCTGAAATTCCACCCGACCCGAAAACGGGGGGTGACAACAAATTATCAATTAACAGTGACCCGCATGGAACACTATTGAGGGAGCGTGGGGAGGAAGACTATAACAGTATCTATGTTAACTATTGAACGAAAATAAGTATGTAGACATAAAATTCATTGCTTCAATTTTTCCGTCATCTCAGGCACTTTTTCGAACAAGTCTCCCACCAAGCCCACATCCGCAACCTGGAAGATAGGCGCATCCGCATCCTTGTTAATGGCTGCAATCACTTTGCTATCCTTCATCCCAGCCAGATGCTGTATAGCTCCGGATATCCCGGCGCACAGGTACAGCTGTGGCGCCACGTTCTTGCCAGTCTGCCCTACCTGAAGGCTGTTGTCCGCGAAGCCGCTATCCACCGCTGCCCTCGATGCGCCGATTGCAGCTCCCAAAGCATCTGCTAGCGGTGGAATGATCTGGTCGAATTGCTCCTTCGACTTCAAGCCTCGCCCCCCCGAAACCACTCTATTGGCTGTAGAAAGGTCAGGTCTGTCCGACGTGGCTAAGTCCTCCGAGAGCCATTCGGTTTTGGTTTCAATCTTTGGATCTACCCCTTCGGTAATTTCAGCAGAACCACCCTCGGCTTCAGCTGCAGCGAAGGCTGTTCCTCGCACTGTGACGATCTTGATCTTGTCTGATGACTGCACGGTCAACATGGCATTTCCAGCGTAGATTGGCCGAACAAAGGCTGACAATAGTTAGTACGAGAAGCAAACCAACAGTAAAGGGTAGTAAAGCGCACTGTCTTCGCCTTCAATGGCAGTGATATCAGAGATCTGTTGCACGTCCAGTAGAGCCGCTACTCTTGGCATTAAGCTCTTTCCAAAAGCCGAATGACCGGCGAATATATGTGTGAATCCCTCCTTCTTGACGTTCTCGACAAGTAAAGGAGCATAGTTTTCGGGGAGACCCTAGAATCAAGTCAGGCTCTGGCGTGGGTCAGACTATACAGAAGGGGCAAAACACCCTATCGTAGGCGCCATTTTCGATCATCATGACTTTATCCAGGCCATTGACCTTTGCTGCCGCTTCCGCCACCGAATTGATACCGCTCCCAGCAACGAGGCCTGTGATTGAGCCACCAAGCTTCGAAGCAGCGGTGACTGCGCCAAGGGAGGCATTTTGTAATTGCCCTTCCCGTTGCTCAAGTACTGCAAGAGAGCTCAGAAGACGAGCGAACGCAGCACTCTGCCAGAAGAGGAGAATTCGAGTGGGGCGGAGATATTGTCGTTGTGCCTGCTGAAGCACTGATCTCGACTTAGAGTAAATCATGTTTAAAAGTAGATTGAAGGTCCAAGCCTCCCTTGTTTCACGGTTCTCTCATGGTAGAATACTGGTAGGCATTCACAAGAAGCTGGACAACAGCGAATGGGTTGTATGTGAACTGCAGTATTGACGTAGGTTCTCCTACAAAGAAGGGAGGGGCGAATGGAGGAACCTCGGAACGATGGAATATAGGAAGACCGGAAAACATGAGCCGCATCGCGCTAACAAAGAAGCTAAGATCTAATTAGATAAGCCTAAACCTTAATGTTCAACCACTCGTATTGGTGTCTTTTGCTTCTCAACTGTCAACGCGCTTGATACAAGGTGACATCCACATCGCTCCACACTTCACACTACTCATCCCTCTCGAGTCAATCTCCAAGCTTTGTAGTAAAGGACTACATAAGCATTAGAGGCTTCAAAGATTGTGCGCGACCAACAGGGGCCTCAGCTACCTCTCAGGAGTACCCTTTCAACCAATGCCGGGGCATCGCATTCAAGTCTCTCAACCATCGAAAGCCGTCTCACTGCATTGAACAACTCTTTCAGGTATGGAGGGGGAAGCTGCGGCCTATGGTGATGCTCCTGCTCCTACAGCGGAGCACGGTCGACACCCACAATGGGACCAGGAAACTGTCACTGCGAACGAAGCAGGTGAATGGCCATCAAAGAATTTCCAGTGATCATGGTCAGAGACTAATCATGGGCAGTCGTGATAGGTGATACAGCTGCGACGGACCCGGCTAGCCTGGCAGCAGCTCAGACAACCGAGCCTGCTCAAGAAGTTCTTGACTCTACAAGTGCTCCAGTACCAGACAATCCTTTAGACGCGCCAGAGGCACCACGCCCCGGCGACGAAGATGATGAACGAGAAGATGAGGAGATGGCAGGCACAGCGGACGAGCCTGCGGATGAACACGAAAGCCTTGGGAAGGAAGAAGACCAAGAAGCAGGTTCACCACAGGCGATCGAGGCCAACCAACGCCAAACAAAAGCCGCTTTGGAAACTTCGGCGCGGGCTCATTTGACCACGCAGAGATTCGCAACCATCATACCCAGCTACAGCAGTTGGTTCAATATGACTCACGTCCATTCCGTGGAAAGAAAGGCCCTCCCAGAGTTCTTCAACAGCCGGAATCGAAGCAAGACACCGGCGGTCTATAAAGATTATCGCGATTTCATGATCAATACATACAGACTCAACCCAGCTGAGTATCTCACGGTCACTGCCTGTAGACGCAATCTTGCGGGAGACGTTTGCGCCATCATGAGAGTTCACGCTTTTCTTGAGCAATGGGGATTGATCAACTATCAGGTATGCTCAATTGTTGACCATTTTTCCTTGTTGTTCACAGCATTTGCAGATTGATGCGGACTCCCGGCCCTCCACCGTCGGTCCACCATTTACTGGACATTACAATCTAGTAGCAGACACACCTCGTGGATTACAAACCTTCCAACCTACCCGCGACGTTAAATATGAGCCAGGCAAAGCATACAAGCCTACCGAAGATGCTTTGAAAAAGGCTTGGGACGAAGCGAACCCTGATATACGGGAGAGGTTTAAGCAGGACATGAATTTGGAGATCCGCCGCAATATCTACGACCAAAAGGGCAAAGACCTGGCCGCAGATGCCAAAGAAAAGCAACAAACTAACGGAGAGGAAACATCCGCCAATGGAAACTTCGCAGGCGACCTCACCAAAAAGACAATTGAAGACATAGCCAAAGAACCCAAGAAAGAAATCTTCTGCAGCTCCTGCTCAATAGACTGCACACGACAACGCTACCACTTTGCTAGAAAATTCTCTGACCCAGTCAAGATTAAATCCCTTGACGTCTGCCCCGCCTGTTTCCAAGAGGGCCGAATATCGCAAAACACAAATTACCTCGACTTCGTCCTTCTCAAAGAAAATCCGGACGAGATCCTGGATAAAGACGCCTCGTGGAACGACACAGAGCTCCTCCTCCTCCTGGAAGGTCTGGAGCGCTTCGACGAGAATTGGATCCAAATCGCTGATCATGTCGGTACTCGAAGCCGCGAGGAATGCGTTGTCAAATTTCTGCAACTCGAGATTGAGGACAAATATTTCGAGCCAGATGTCAGCGGGCCAGGCTACGGCGATTCCGACGCGGGTCGTATGCCCTTCTCCCAGGCCGACAACCCCGTGCTCTCTGTTCTAGGCTTCCTAGCAGGGTTAAGCGAACCCTCCGTCGCAGCCGCCGCAGCTGGAAGATCCGTCGACCAAGTAACCAAGATATGGCGGAAGCGGATCGAGAACGGCGTAGGTGGCCCAGCGGACGAGACGAGCAAGCCCATGGAAAAAGCGAAGGCGGACGGCGCAATGGATGTCGATATTGCCGATAGCCCTCACGCGACCGATGGTAATCAAGTCACCATATCCTCTAACAACAAACAAGGAGACGCCATGCGTGACATCGCGAATACCACCTTCGCTACCTCCGCTGCGCGAGCCGCCGCTCTCGCCTCAAACGAAGAACGCGAAATGACGCGCCTTGTCTCCGCGGCGGTCAACACCACACTCCAGAAATTCGAACTCAAATTGCAGCAATTCTCGGAAATGGAAGCGATGCTGCAGGCTGAGCGAAGAGAATTGGAGAGAGGGAGACAGCAGCTGTTTCTTGATCGATTGGCGTTTAGGAAGAGGGTAGCGGAGACGCAGGAGGCGCTGCAAAAGGCGAGTTTGAAGGGGGGAGAGGAGGGGGCGAGGATGGCGCTTGAGGTGCCGGTTGGGGGAGGGGAGAGGCTGGCGTTTCAGAGTGAGGGAGGGGGAGTAGTGGGAGAGCCGCCGAGTGGGGGGGTGAGTTATGAGATTTGAGGGTTGGAATTGCGGATTTGATGCTTAGGGAAACGCCTGCAGGGGCATAACTTAGTAGGAAGGGGGCCACTTGCCATCCTAAGGCAAGTGGCCTGATCTCTGGAGAGTGCTGATGAGTGAATCATTATGGTTTAGAGAGGATTCTTTTCATTATGAAGTGTATTATCAGGGTCTGTCAATCTAGTTTAGATGAAGACTGAAGCTGGTGGGTATTTGTTTACGCTTTTTTCGCTTACCCATCCCAGTCATGCTGCACTGATTTTCTCGAGCTTATCCGTCACTTCCAGCTTCCTCACTTGTTCCATCAGTCGCAACATATGCCCTCGCAGGCTGAGAATCGCTATTCTGTGGCTTCCCCTTATCAAGAGACGCTTCATCCTGAGAAGATGCTGCAGATTCGTCTTCCGAGGTCTCTACCTCCTCGGCTAGGCCGTCGGTGCCAGCACCATCATGCCCATCCTCGCTGCTTTCGCTTTCGGTCATGGCTGGAGATGACATATCTTCAGCTTCAGATTCTGCACCCTCCTCGTCCTCGTCGCTACTTGACAGGCCCGTAGAATAATACAACCCCTTTCCAGGCGTTCCGATCTTTCGATTCTCCACAAATTTACTCGCAGGCACAGGAGAAAGGTTCGTTTCCCATTCCGCTGCATAATCAAGCGAGTCTTTCCAGTCAACCAGGTCTTCTTTACTTTTGAATGGAGGCTGAGGATTGTCCGGCAACTTTATATCTTGTACGTCCATCTTCTCATCTGGATCTACGCCTAACGCTTTCCACAGGCGTCGCTCCTCCTCTTGCGTCGCCTGTTGGTCTAGGGTTTCCATGTACTCGTCTTGTTGCTGCTCCCGGTTGCGGAGCTCGCGAGCTTGGTTTTTGTTGGATTGATCTGGTAGTTTAGGGAAGTCTTCCTCGGAGGCTGCGATAGATTCCGGATCATTAGTCGAGTTTTCTTCCTTTGCGGCGTCTGACTCATCCGGATCTTCCTTTGAGGGCGATGCAGAATGATTCTCGTAAGGCGCAGGAGACTCGCGGTAGTCCATGGAGACCTCTTGGGCCAACTCTTCATGACTCAGTATTCTTTCAATATCCTCGTAGCTGTACCGTTTCCCTGAAACTGTTCTATGCCGAACGTGGTCATATACTCGAAGTTTGTGTCTCCTCGCGAGCTCAGCCCAGAAATTTCGACACTCAGACTTCATGCCCAACATATCGAGAGCTGCTTGTACATCTCGACGTCTGACATGGTGCTTGGGAACATAGCCAGAACCAAACTCAACAGCTCTCACCTTCGACATGGCGAAGAACAAGGAAGATCGCATGAGGCGTTTGGTGACACTGATTGCTAAAGTTTGAAAGTCCGAGAAGGCAGTGTACATCATATTGGGACCATCCCTGCTTTCCGTGTACGAACACCAATTGCCTTCCATATCGCTAGAATTCATGAAGAAGCGCTTCGATAGTCGAAGGAAATTACCCAATCTCAGTAACGTAGCCGCGGGTACCGATTTCGACATTTCAGCTTCGGCCTTTTGGTCATCATCAATGCTCTGATCAATTTGTTTTGCAGAAAGAGGCGTCAAGAGCCAGTACTTCCCATGTTTCTTCTCCTCGAGAAGCTCCTCCTCATGCTGTTGAAGGTCTGAAAGTGCTTCCCCCGCGAGACTGAGAGCATCATCACAACTTTTACCGATCTCCGTGGCAGCATCAAGAGCAGAATGGTCGAGGTACCGGCTGCGACGATCAGCATATAGGTCTCGCTTAGCTGTTTCTTTCTGAAGAAGCTTGAGATAGACATGAATCTCGGACTCGCTTTTCGTGGTCATAGAGGCGGCGATGCCTCGGAGATCATGTCGACCCTTTCTGGCGAGGATATTGAAGAATACTTCTTGTTCTTCGGTAGTCCATATGGTGGCACCAACGTGGACTGGGCGTAGCAAATCATCCTTCTCCACGGACCCAAGTTCCTTGATAGTGGCGTTGAGCAATTGGCGATATTTGTCACTGTATGATTGTTTCGACTGTTTCCTCTGTAAGCGGGTGTCCCTCTTGGCATCGGCCCTCTTGCGTTTTCGTGTCCGGTTCTGACTCTGTGATTGTCTCGGAGAAGATGACGATGGCCCCTCTGGATGACCAGAGCCATCCGAAAAAGCAGAAGCGTTTGCCGAGTCTACTTCCAGTCCATGGGATGGACCAGTGCGAATTCTGCTCTCTTCTTGTTCAGATGGGTTGTATTCGGAAGTGGACATGCTTGCAGTGGCTTCGTGGTCATAATCCAAACCTTTTTGATATTTGCACAATACATCGACTATAGGGGCGGATCATATTCTCTAGTTCAGCAGTCAAATTATCAATCTTGTCATGACTTGGTAGATTAATCAATACGGTTTATACCTAGTGAAGTAGAAGTTGCTACCTAGTCTAGTGATAGACGCTTAATCTGTGGTGAGTGCCGGGTAGCAAAGGGGTCACACATCCGTCCGTCGTTTCCACGAGGCACGAGCGAAATCTTTCCCCATCTCTCAGATGACAGACTCGACATGAGGCATGCTCCGAGTTTCGCGACGCTTGCCTGCTTTCCTTGCAAGATGCTCACAATGGCACCACCCTTTGGCAGTACGACGCCTCGCAACTGTAGCCTTTGCCAAAGAGTCCGAGATCGTCCCCGTGCCGAACGCCTCCATTCGCCTCCGTAATTATCAAGAAGAGTGTATTCAATCTATATTATCATACCTACGAGACGGGCACAAGAGACTCGGGATATCGTTAGCGACTGGTAGTGGCAAGACTGTAGGCTTCGTATTGACCCTGTATTGGGCGCTACTGATCGAACCTAGATCATCTTTACTCAATTGATCGATCGGATCAAACCTCCAAGGAGCGATGCTACACAAACCCTCATCCTCGTCCACCGTCGCGAGCTCGTTGAGCAAGCCGCCCGCCACTGTGCCAGTGCTTACCCTTCGAAAGCCATTGAGATTGAGATGGGAAATACACATGCAACTGGTGCCGCAGACATAACTGTAGCATCCATCTGGAGCATCATCTCGGGAGACCGTAAGACAAAGTTTGATCCGAAAAGGTTCAAGCTTATATTGGTCGATGAAGCTCATCATATAGTGTCGAAGAGCTTCATGGAAACACTGGATTACTTTGGGTTACTGAAAGATTCGCTGGGAGAGGAGTCACCTGCTCTAGTAGGAGTTTCGGCCACACTTTCACGCCCTGATGGCCTCCGGCTCAGCGACGCCATCGACCACATTGTCTATCATAAGTGAGTGGACTGGGCTGCTTTGCATTTCATGCACTAAGAACAGACAGGGACTATGTGGATATGATTGGAGAGAAATGGCTTTCGGATGTCATATTTACAACCGTGCGGTCCAAGGCCGATATATCGCGAGTCAGAAAAGGGCCTACGGGAGACTTCCAGGTCGGAGATCTGTCAAAGGCTATCAACACACCTGAAATTAACGAGGTTACCGTCCGCGCCTGGATTGCTCGAGCTGCTGATAGAAAGTCCACGTTGGTGTTTTGTGCGGATCTGAAGCATGTCTCAGACATTACTGCAACCTTTCGTAGACACGGGTTTGAAGCAAAATTCATTACAGGCGATACGCAAAAGAATATTCGTGGTGACCGACTTGATGCATTCAAACGAGGGGACTTTCCCGTGCTCGTCAATTGTGGGGTCTTTACCGAAGGCACTGACATTCCAAACATTGACTGTGTTCTACTCGCAAGGCCAACTAAGTCACGTAATCTTCTCGTGCAAATGATTGGCCGCGGCATGCGTCTGCACCCAGGAAAGGCCAATTGTCATGTGATTGATATGGTCGCCTCCTTAGAAGCAGGAGTTGTCACAACACCAACTCTCTTCGGCCTCGACCCACAAGAACTTGTCAAGGAAGCAACCGTGGAAGATCTGAAGTCGCAACGGGAACGCAATGAGCTTGAGCTGGACCGCGAAAAACACGCTGTAGACGCAGCCACGCCTCAACAAGCCCACAGACCCAAAAGAACCATCACATTTACTGACTATGATTCAGTCTATGATCTGATTGATGATACGTCTGGAGAGAGGCATATCAGGGCAAGTAGCCCTCTCGCCTGGGTCATGGTCGACCACAATCGTTACGTATTATCAAGTCAGGACGGCTCGTATCTGACTATCGAGCACTCTGTAACAGATGCCAGCACAAAATTTGTTGTTACATATGTCCAGAAGATGCCAGAGGGTTTCAAGGAAGCTTATAAGACAAAGAGCCCATTCATGCGGCCAAGGATCATTGCTACATCCGAGAATATTGGGGACGCAGTTCGTGGAGCTGATACATTTGCTGCTCAAAAGCTCACATGGAAATTCTTGCACGCAGGGCAGGCATGGAGGAGAAGTCCTGCTACGGACGGACAACTCGCTTTTCTCAACAAGCTTAGGCCTATCAACGACCAATTGAAAGCAGACAGCCTAACGAAAGGCAAGGCTGGGGATATGATAACAAAAATCAAACACGGTGCCAAAGGGCGTTTCAGTAAGATGGAGGCTACGAGAAGAAAAGAAGGCAGGGTGGCAGAGAAGCTCCGACAAGTAGACAACTTGAGACAGCGTGAACAAGTTAGGGTCGGACCAATAATACAATGATCGACCTACCCAACCATTCGAGGATAACAAAGGTGGTCAAGACACTGTCAGTTGAAAGGCTTACACGTGCCCGAGGGTGTAGACCTAAATCAACAACTTGGTAGCGCCTGCCCCTTGATTCAAAGGCCTCGGGTATACGCACGTTGTTGTTAAATTGACTATGAGGATACTCGAAGAATAGTTTATCCAGCCAAGAAAGAATCTTCTATCAATATCAAGTCCTTTTTTTCAGAAGATTCTTGGAGCATCGCTAAATTCTACTGCATTTGCCTAGACTTGACGTGAAGAGTGCTGTGTTTTCTAGAATGCGCTGAAGTAACCTAGTGTTGCTGAAGCAGATTCTTTCATTATGTCTATGGAGATATAATCACTTCTTTCCTAATTACAGACGAGACCTTTTTTTGATCCTCCACCATCTCTTCCTACCTCAACAAACACCCACCTCTTCACTATCTCTTCCTACCTCAACAAATACCCATCTCAGCTTCACAGAAAACCACCTCGGCCATCAACCTCTGACTCTCAAGCCAATCCACTCATACCACCAACCTCTTGCCACCTTTACCGGTACCCCTTGTACTCGCACATAGTGCAGTCTATCTATCCTCCGCCCACCTCTACAACCTCAACGAGCACAGCAGTGGACGGCCTCACTACCGAAAATTTTCTAGCAAACACAAGCCACCGTCCTGCACATCGCCAACTCGTTTCTCGAGTCCGAATCCCACCATCCAATCAAAGAATGGCTCCCAATTGGGGTCACTGGGGCCAAGAAGAAGAAATGAAGAAGCGCTCACACGAAGCGGATATGCAGCGGCGCACCGAATTGAGTGCTCATGAGCTGGCTCGGCGCGCTGAGCTGAACGCTCAAGAGGTGGAGCATAAACGTCATATTATGAAGCTTGATCGGGAGCTGCTCGACTTTGAGCGTTCGCACCCGGAGAAAATCCATGCCCTGAAGCTAGAACATGAACAAAAGCTGGGGGAGCTTGCGGAGGCGAGACACGAGGCTGAGCGTCGTCATGATAGAAACATGTATGATCTGCGCCATCCTTCTGCGTCTGGTTCACAAGGGTATCACATTGGAGGGCAACTCAAGAGTATTGGAGGATTAACGGCGATTGGGAAGTGAGAATCGCCAGAGGATTGCTGCAAGTGAAGGAGGAAGCGGAAGGATTTCCAGATCAAGCAAGGGGTGAAAAGGGTTCGAGCATGATGGGGGAGAAAGATGGAGGCCTTGTTGCGGTCGATTTGCGGATGCGCTGGAAGCCGTAGCGAAGGTGGAAGTCTGTTTGTAAGTGAGAGGGGCTCCTGAATAGCACATCGCTCTCGGTCTGCGACTTGCTTTCAAAACGAGCTTTCCCCGTTACAATAGCTATGAAACCAATGAGAGCCATTTCACATCTTAACCAGTACCCATCAGAACTACAAGGCACTGACTGCATTATCCATTTTCTACGATCCTTCCTCTCGTGAAGCAGCAGATTTTCCAACATTGCCTTCATGGTCCCCTTTTTTAAGCACCTACCCACCCGCACCATGGCATGAGCCAACAGTGTCCGCCTTGTCTTCTTGGGTGGAATATTACGCGAATTCCTGCCAGTGCTGGAACATCTGGCCGTATGTAGTAGCGATACACGCAATGGGCATTTTGGGAATATGTTTGTGTAGCGGACGAACTTGCTAGGGTGGGAAGTGATAGATTCTAGTACTGTACTTTAGGCTGGCATCCTGGGAAGGATATGCAGGAGGACTTTGGTTCCAGGCGTATAATTTCGCACCAGTCGCTCTTGCCCGTCTTACTGCAGTAGTACCTTCTTGTTTAGGGGGAAAACACCAAACAGCCTCAACGAGCTTATCGTCCTTCACTCCCTCAAAAAGACAGTGAACTGTGTCAGCTTCAGTCTTCAGAAGATACACGGTTACTCCGTGCATTTTCTACACGCTCGTTACGGAGTAGTACTTCAACCAATTGATCTTGAAGCCTCGGGAGGCTGGTAACAGGCATTGGACCCTTGACCACTAGCCGCCACCACGCCAAGCCTCGTACTGTAGGTCCCTATTTACGCCAAACAAGGCTCGTCCATCAAGGTTTCCTCAACTGCTCTGACCCTGCCTCACATCGAGCGCCACAGTCTGCACTTGCAACTAGGTGTGTGGTTCAATGAGCAGAAGGTTGTCGGGCTCCGCCGAGGACACCGACAACTGCAACCCGCTTACCGCCCACTCTCCAATCCCCTCCAGCCATGGCGAGAAGGGGAGCTTTACTTCGGCCAAGTATGAGATGAGAAACAAGTCGGATACTTTGGATAGACGGAAATTCGAGAGGAGCATTGGATTCACCGACCTCCCTCCAGATGGGCCCACTCCTTCCCCAGCCAATGCGCTTGGAACCACCAAGAGATCCCTACCTTTTGCACAAGGGCAATCCATTGAAAAGATGCTGGAGCCGCGAGGCTGGCGCCGGACACGCTTACGAAGTCCATGGGCGTGCTCTTTACCGACGTTGATCGCCACGGCCTTAGCTATTGCCCTCCTCGTTTCCATCATTCATGCCTTTGTCACGCGGCAGCTCGATCCCAAAGGCTGCGATATGTGCTGGTCACGACCCATATACATCAAATTCTCCGACTTCGATACGGAGCATACACGCTTTGCTAGCAAGTACCATCTATATCTGCACAGGGATGGAGGTTTTGATGAAGACCCAAAGGTGGGAGAATACTGGATGTGGGACTCGTGCCAAAAGCTGACTTGATACAGGTCAAAGGCGTCCCTGTCCTCTTCATACCCGGTAACGCTGGAAGTTTCAGGCAGGCACGATGCCTGGCCGTCGAGTCCGCCCAATACTTCCAGAGCATGCAACAAGAGCCGGGACCAGCCAGAGATGGTATGGCAAGCCTGGACTTTTTCGCCATCGATTTCAATGAAGACCTGTCCGCATTCCATGGGCAGACTATTTTGGACCAGGCGGAATACCTCAATGACGCAGTGGCTTACATTCTGTCGCTATATCACGACCCTCGAAGATCTCAACGGGACTCCAGCCTACCTGATCCGAGCTCTGTCATTCTGGTGGGCCATTCCATGGGGGGTGTCATTGCACGAACCATGCTCACCATGCCCAATTACCAATCGAACTCCATTAATACTATAATAACAATGTCCGCACCGCATGCCCGAGCGCCTGTGTCAGTCGATGCTGAGATGGTCCACACATATCAGCGGGTCAATGATTACTGGAGGCAGGCCTACTCCCAAAAATGGGCAAATGACAATCCTTTATGGCATGTAACCCTAGTGTCTGTTGCAGGAGGAGGCTTAGATACTGTCGTGTCCTCAGACTATGCCGGTCTTGAGTCCCTGGTTCCGAGTACCCATGGTTTCACGGTCTTTACCTCAGGAATCCCAAATGTCTGGACTGGCGCGGACCATATTCAAACGACCTGGTGTGTACAGTTGATGATCCCCATCGTGAGATCGATAATGGACTCTGTCGATGTGCGAAGACCTAGCCAGACCAAGCCTCGAGCTGAAAGGATGCGAATTTTCCAAAAGTGGTATTTGACGGGGTTGGAAGATGTGGTGGAGAAGACCTTGCCACGACAAGAGCCATCTACTGTATTGACATTAGAAGACAACAACAACACCGTGGTGCCGCTAGGACGGAGGCTTGTGATGAGAGATTTTGGGGATGATAAGAAGCCAAAGGCGTATCTTCTGCCTATACCGCCGCAGGATCGCGCGGTGACGAGGAAATTCACGCTGCTAACAGAGCAGAAGATCGATCACAGCGGTGACGGCCTCGAGGTGCTCTTCTGTAATGTCTTCCCTCTACAGCCCGGCCAATCTTCGACATTACTTTCGATGAACATGGATTTGTCAGGCGATACTTCTGGCTCTGGTCGATTGGCCTGTAGGAGTGCAGCATCCGATGTTATCCATCTACCGGCATCACTCAGGGAATCCGTTCATCCGTTCGACAAAGCTCCGCCTTTTTCGTATCTACAGTATTCTCTATCAGATCTGGTAGACTACAAATTTGCTGCGGTAATTGACAAAACTACAGAACCCCGTCGTGGGTGGGCGGTTACAGAATTTAGCGCTACGACAGATTCCATCATTGAGACCAATGTTGGTTTGCGACGGCTCTTAGCTTTTGGTCTGCACTTCAGACTACCTGCAGATAGGCCGCTAGTCACCGAAGTCCGCATACCGGCTCTGCACTCAAGCCTCCTTTCCTTCAGCTTGAGTCTGGGAAAGCAAGCTTGCGGTGAAGATGTAGAGCTTTTTACTCCGCTGCTAAGGCAATACTTGCAGGAACCTCACGAATCGAAGTTTTTCGTCAATGTCAAAAACGCCAACATCAGTCTACATGGAATCGCGCCTTTCATGCCGCCACCTTTGCGAGCACATGGTGCGAATGACGGCGTTTCGCTGCAATTTTGGACCGATCCAACGTGCAACTCTTCGATTGACGTATCTCTCAAGGTCGACATACCCGGAAGTCTAGGAAAGTTGGTTATGCGCTACAGGACGGTCTTTGCGGCCTTTCCATTACTCATCGTGGCTCTGGTGCTACGAAAACAGTTCAAGCTGTACGACGAGACTGGTAAGCAGATATCTGAAGTCGACTACGATACGTGCTAACGAGGGCCAGGCATTTTCATCACATTTGCAGAATCCATGGATCTCTGCCTGCGCTCCTCGCTCCCACTACTGATCATGGCGTTGAGCTTCGCCGCTTTGTCACTGGCAATCTCAAGCACAACACCCCCTAAGCCCTCATCCAAGGGCCTATTTGGCTGGGGTGGTAATGCTACCGAATCCGCTATTGACTTCACAAAGAATGATCTTCTGCTGGGCTCACAAGATCCGATTTTCTGGTTTCTTGTCCCACTCTTTGGATTGATTAGTGTTGGGGTTTGCGTCCTCGTCAACTATGCAGCCCTTGCGTTGACAAACCTATTCTACCTTCCGTATAATTACTTGACCGCCAGACCTGCATGGGTGAGAGTGGAGGATATCAGGTATGCTGGCCGTCCGCCAGAGTGGCCGTTCACTTGCTGACCGTCGCAGTGGAAGGTCCATTGCTCCCGCGTTTGCCCCAAGCTCGCCCAGGAGACGCATAATTACCACCTGCGTCCTCCTTTTCTTAGTATCAACATTCATCCCGTACCAATTCGCATATTTAGACGCTGTACTTGTACAAATAGCAACCTGCACACGAGCTTTACGACTGGTCCGAGCATCCGTAAGCCCCTCAAAACACATCCTTTGAGAATTTTACTCACAAGCATCCAGCACTCTCCGGCACATCATAATTTCTACAATTACACCCACAGCATCCTAATCCTCATGCTCTGGATCCTCCCCATCAACCTTCCCGTCCTCATTGTCTGGGTCCACAACCTCGCTATCCACTGGCTCACCCCCTTCTCCTCTCACCACAACCTCCTCTCGGTCGCCCCCTACCTCGTCCTCGTCGAAACGCTCACTTGCGGGAAAATGATCCCGAGGGTTACGACCAGGTGGAGGCACGTGACTAGCGTGGGATTCTTTGGAATGGCTGTTTATAGTGCGGTCTATGGAGTGTCTTATGCGTATATGTTGCATCATGTTGGGAATGTAATGTGTCTGTGGTTGGCCGGGGTGCACTTTTCGCAAGGGGAGGTTAGTTGGGGAGGGTTGAGGAGGGTGCTGGAAGGGGAAGAGGGGGGCGAAGGGGGAAAGAAGCGGCCGTGACGGTACAGTAATGGGAGGTAACGTGGCTACTGCAACGCGTGTCTTTTGCATTTTCATGACTGGGAGAGCGGGCGTTTGAAGCTGGAACTTCGTTAGCATAAGGGCCGGCATAGCATGCCTGGCTCGATGGCCAGAGCTTTGGGCATCGTTTAAAGGGGGTTTCGCTTCTTGTGATGTAAATTACCACTCGTGAAAAGACTTGATGTGAATATGTATAGTGCCTGCCTGCACGCACAAAATCGCAGCCTCTACTCGGAGACATCGCACTCGCTAGTCCACGCCTTCAACTTGGCGTCTAAACCCCCTCCCCCTTTTATAGATGCTTCCTGTGGCCCGCTGTGCTATACGCGTGGGCTTCCAGAAGCGCGCCAAATTGTTTAATGTGTCAAGTATCCGTCCGGTACTCGGCCTGTAACTTGGCTCATGGTAGGAAGGATACTTGCTCATGTTAGAAGGGGATGGCGGGGTGGGGAAAAAGGGAAAGTGTGGCTTGGATATGCGGTATCCACGATCTGCGATCCTTTAGGGATTTCGGGGGGGGGGGAAGCGCCCAGATTGGGGGGGGGAAGCCTAGCAGGTACGGTTGAGTGGAATTGAGGGAGAGCTTAGGGGAGGCAGGGACTGTGCTGTATGTGGAAGAGGGTTGTTTTGATACATGTGAGCTTTCATTTATCGAAGGAGGAGATTGTTTCGGGATTCCGGTAGCGGGATTGTGGTATGAGCACGGATCTGGTATTGTCTATCGGCCTAGGAATCTATCATTTGCCGCCGTCATCATCAAACTAGCTAATCGCATAGCTAAGGGGCCGGCAGTGACCCTGTCCTTTCAAAATTTCCTTCGTAGGCGCTGCCGTGAGCGGGCTGTCTGAGGATGTCAAACGCCGTCGATGCAAGTGAGCTCCCACGCATGGTCCTCCGCCCCGAAGAGATTTCTTCTGGAGTGACAAAACGCCTTCAATGCAAGCACAGGGGGGGGAGCCATCCAAGGAGCCACAATCGGAGAGGAGCAATGCAGGTTTGTAACGGCACTCCAGTTGAGTCACGCCGTTGTCGTCAATCGTCACCACGCAGCATCAACGCCATCTCCCCTCTAGTATGATTCTCCTCGAAGAGATGGAAGAAAATCAGGAATCACTCCTGTTGCCCCCCCTCAAGTTCCGAAACCACCCAGTGACCCCGGAACTGCCTTCCCCAGCACCCGCCGATGCGGGAGTAGAATGACCGCTACTCCTACTGCTCCTCCTGCTGCCCTCGGGTCTCGTGGCCTGTCTTGCGCTCAAAGGGGTAGAGGGTGCACCGTGACCGTTCGGCCGCTGGTCACGCGCTGACCGTTCCTGAATAGAAGGTCCTGAGAAAGAGCCGAAACGAGTTTGGAGGGGTGCTCGCTGAGGTCTTACTGGCGCAAATGAGCCAGCTGGTAGCTGGTGTTGTTGTGGTTGTACGAATTGTCGCGGTTCCGGATATTGCGGGTAGCCACCCGGTACATAAGGTTGTTGCATGCCTGGTTGAGAGAAGGCGCCGGGCATGGGCCGCATTTCGGGTGTTGCAGGGGGTGAAGGGGCGTTGTTCCAATGATTGGGGTTGGGGTGATTTGGGAAAATGGGATTGAAAGGATCCTGGGTATGGCGCGGGGACTGTTCGGGAGATCGGGGCGCGTTGGCGTTTGGTCCGGCGTCTCGGGGCATGATGCCCTGGCGGCAATGGGGACACGTATCATGCTCCTTCAGCCAAGCGCCGGCGCATTCGCCGTGGAACCAGTGTTTGCAGGGGAGAACGGTAACGGAGTCACCTATCTCTACGGGGTCCATGCAGACCGAGCATTCGGCTTTGCCATCGGAGCCGAGCATGCTTTTGTCGACTTGTTTCTTCGGCAGAGCGGCAATGGCGGCGGCAGAAGCAGGTCCGGGCGCGTGAGAAGCGTTATTTTGATCCATCATTTGCCCGATGATGCGGTCGAAGGCTTCTTGGGTATAGACTGCGTCGCCGTGAACAGCATTGGCTGGGTCATGGTTGCCTCCGAGGAGTTGAGCGAGGAGGAGGCCAAAGGGACTTGCCTCTCCTGATGCAGCAGCCTCACGGATATGCGGTGGTGTGTCCGGGCCGACCTGTACTTGCATGCTTTGAAGCATAGTTGCCATGACGGCGTGGAAGTTGTTCAGAGGTTGGTTGTTCTGGTTCGGGTTCTGTCTTGCACTGGGCAAATCTTGTGGCCATATCCGTGCTGTGGCTGTGTAGGTTGTTCGACCTGTCCCTGGGTTGTTTGTGCGCCATGGGCCTTGTGGGTCCATGATATTATGATGGCCCGGTGGAGGGAATGGGTTCTGTATTGCAAAGCCCGGCGGCGTATGTAGAAACGCTTGAGTATGGGGGCCGGGCATGCGTCTCACTTGACCCTGGCGCATTTGCGCACCGCCTTGCCCTGCCACAGCGCCTCCTAGCATAGAAGAGAAGGTTTGAAAGATAGGGCCCATGATATCGTTGCCATTTGGTGATCCGGAGTTAGCTCCTCTTGATGAGGAAGACGACGACCGAAACGACGTTCGCTGGAAATGGATGCCTGGGGCTGGACTGAACGCCACATGTTCAATATCTTCTTCGTCTGGATCAGGTGCCTCCCGGTTCCAGGGGTTGTGATCATGGAGAGGATTGTAGGGAAGCGTATCAGGGTTATGGTTGATTTGGCGTGCAGTGGCTTGGAGGTCATCGTATCGTGGATCGTTGTTGGGGTCGAACTGCCAGAAGAAGGAGGGATCAGTCAAATGTACTATGGGGGCTTCAATTTGTCCTGCTTACTATTTCACCAAAATCCGAATGGCACTGCGGGCATTCAAGACCATGCTCATCATGCCACCATTCATTGTCACATGCATGACATAAGACCATCTCTCGTACTCCCGGGGTTGGACCTTGTCTGTCTGCCATTTTGTGCACCAGGCGGATCGACAAGCTCTTGCAGCGAAGGGGTTCTCATAAGATGTCGGGGTCCACAGCGACGGTAAAGATGGAGGGTTTCAGCAGTGAGGTCTTTGTCTTAGTATGTCGTAGAAGGGATAGGTGAGAATTGAAAAGAATTGTAGAATTCAGAACAGCTTTTAGGTTGATAACGGTTTGAATGATTAGGGTGGCGATGCGTAAGCAGTAGGGTCGTGTGATGAAGACTTAGGCTTCAATTTAATAGCGATAGATGAGATGTGATACCGGCAATGAAATGAATGGCGCTCAATGCTCACATGCCTGCTCATATGCCTGATTATAAGCCTGCGCTTGCAGCAGACGTGCAAGTCCGGAAATGGTGATGTGGTGAAGGCTGCGCGGGATGACGTCGCAGAAAGAGGCAAGTGAAAGACCAGATGTGGCGTGAATAAGAAGTGGGCGAGTGCCGATGTCAAGGTATAGAGGTTTTGAATCTTGATTTTGGAGATAGATGGGTATGGAGTGAATGAGAGTTGAGAGGCATTCATTCACTGAGACGTTGCAACACACAGTGGCATAATCCGCCTTTCTAATGTCGCAGCCAAAACACCATACGTTGCAATTTCAAAGGAAGTGCTATATTTAAGTACATGTGTATAGTGAATGTGAATGTGTTGTAAATTCATTGATCCGAAGAATTGCTGGTAACGAACACTCTGTGAAACAAGGCCCAGTGACCTCCTAATGTTGGGAGTCCATAATCCATACCTCCATATTCACCATCCTCGCCCCCTTACCTCCTCCTCGCTCCCCTGAATATCATGCCTCCAACAACGCCAGCCGCAATAGCTAACCCTCCCACAATCGCAACGCCCACCATTCCCTCTTTGGCCACCTTATCATCTATCAATCCTCGAAGGCTTCCTGCCTGCATGTTGGCCGGTTCATGATCGAGAAGTAGATCGTTGTATCTTCGTGCCTCCGCGTAGTTGCCCAGTTTGTAGTTTCCCAGCGCCAGATAGTAGAGGCATTCCCTTCTCCGCTCCGGTGCGTTTCGGAATATGTCCGAGAGTAGACGTACCCCTTCTTGCTGCTCGCCCCGCGCGTTCGATTTAATAAGGCCCTGTGTTGTCTTTAATACCATCATCGCCTGAGAATCTTACGCCTCTGACTGCCACATACCCATGCATAGTTGAATTTCGTCTGTATGCCCACGTATTGCCCCTCTTTTTCGTACTGTGCTCGCAGGACTCCAAGCTCGTCTGGTTTGAGAGGACTGCGCCGTGGGCGTGTCAGTGTCCTGGATGCCCTCTGCCCGGCTTCATATTTGTGCTGACCTGTCTGCGTCCGCCGCATCTGGTAGGGAGCAGGCCATGTCAGTAAAGGAAGACAGTGTCTATGCTGAAGTCTGCGAGTCAAGACAAAAAGGAGAAGTTCATACAGGGCAAGTTGGATCCCATGTCGGAGACTTTGTACCACGGTGATTTAGGCGGTGCGTCAGTCAGGTACCTGGAACAGTGACACAAAAGAAAATAGCAAATGGCTCTTGAGGCTTGTAAAGGTGCTGGTAAAAAAGTTGAGCATACACTGCTACGTCAAAAGTCTGGGCCCCTACCCTATTTTACACCAAAACCTGTAATTTTCTTAAAGAGTCTAACTTTTTTTCCAGGTTACAAATTTTTTTGAAACTCGAAAGTATACAAGATAATTATTCAATAAATATTCTTATATATTATATTTTTTTAAATATTCTATTAATATTGCGTATTTTATTTACAAAATATATATAAATTAAAAAATTAATTTTCCCTATAAAATTCGATCGTTATTAAATTTTGTTTTTCAATTATATAATATACGATAAAAAAGTAATTTAATTATAAACGTAAATACGCAATAAATTAAATAATATAAAGAAGTATTCTATTTGAATTTTTTAGAATATTAAAATTTTATATAAGGGTTAAAATATTTACGTATAATGTACAACTTTTGGTGTAAAATAGGGTAGGGGCCCAGACTTTTGACGTGGCAGTGTACGAGCTTCCTCAATCTGTCATGCGTGGCATTCTGTGGCGTACTGTGGCAGTGCACACTAGCAAAAGACCCTCAGCCCTACGAACTATCGATTGTTTACTTTCCTCCGCTTCAATAATTCTTCCTTCCACAGCTCCGCAAGCACTTCGCTAGCCTTTGCAATCCCTGCTATTTGTAGCGGCATTCCATTGTAATATAACTACGCTGCCTTTTCTCACGACTTGGCTCAATACTGCTCAGAGCTATTTCGCCCAGCATGTTGCTCGATGAGGAGCCCGCAGAGGTAAGCGCATTGAGAGCCCCTACCAACAGAGGCAATGCTAATCATATGGCATAGTTGATCCATGTTACCATGGACAACTTCAATACACAAGTGGACAAGACAGCCATCAAGCGCATCAACGAGTCACTTTCTAGTCTCCAGCAAAAACGAGATCGCAAAACACGAGAGGCTGAGAACGCTTTGAAGAGTATGCCATGCTTGTTGAAGATCTCCGAGAGGTGCATTTGCTGAACGGAGTACCAGAGCTCTCCCGAAACCTGAACACTCTGTCCCAGCAGCACAGCGAGACCATTATCGCACACAACAGCGTGGACCATGCCTCCCAGATCGTCGAGTCGGACACACAGAAATTTCGGATCGCCAAAGCAGCATCAGATCTTGAGATAGAAGGCGAAAGATTGGAACAAGAATTGGAGGTACTGAGGGGCCGACTGCATGAGCTGGATGTACAAGGAGTGGAAGGCGATGATATGGCAAGGGCGAAGAGAGAACTCGACGACCCTACAATGTAAGCAGGACAGACACATTTGCAAGGAATTGGAACTGATCGCATCTTTCTAGACTTAAGTTAAAGGTCTACCGATCCCTTGGAATCGATGTCGAGGCCGATGAGGCTGGAAATTATAACAAGGCAGTGCTGCGGAATACAGCAAAGGGAGATGTGCATGTGGTGAACATGGATCCGAAATTCTCGAAGTTTTTCTATTCAAATTATCTATGGCATGGCATGCAGCGATGATGATTTTGCAATCATTTGGGGTCTGGCGACTTATGCACGTGGAGAGGATGATTGGGCGACCGGATTTGGCGTTTGGGGACCCTGCAAGCACAATTGTGAAGCGGAAAGCGCTTTCGAGGACGGTATCAGGCCAACATTGCGAAAGTCTTGTATTTCGGGGGCACGCATCTCCTTGTAATTTGTCGACCAGAGACAGTGTCTGCACGTGGTTATTTTCCATTGTGAAAAATCCTGTCGAATGATGCCCCACCTCCGAGCAAAGCCGTTACTGTGAACCTTCACAGACATGCAAAGTAGATGACTGTAAAAGAATGAAACTGTTATCCAGCATTGATCATCCTGACTGGACAAGTAATCCCGAAACAATATGATGGGCAAGGATGGAACAATGGCAGAAGAAGACCGGACATCATCAATTACCTTATTCAGCCGCCTGATCGTCGACGGAGATGGCGGCGGTTCTCTCCGGAAAGCCTCGGAGGACTTCAGTAACTCGTCTCGCCATAATCACTACAGCAACAGCATGCCTCGACAGAGACCTCCAACTTCTGGCTATGCTAGAATAGCACAGGCTGATGAAGAAAGCGGTTATCTCGACGAATCCGACGAAGATGACGCCCATCGCGTGCCCCGTACCATTTCTGCAGCCTCAGCACCGCGCTACGCTCCTATTCAACCTCAACCCCATGGACCTATGCAAGCAGATCCTATCGACACATACTCTAGGCATCAAAGACGGCCGAGTGGAGGAAGACGGAGACCGCGAAGGAGCTCTTCCGGGGTGGACATCAAAGCCATCAATGCTCGCCTGGAGAGATGGGCGGAAGAAATTGCGTCCAAGTTCAAAATAAACAGAGTCAAAGGGAAGACGCAAGAGGAAGCACAACTAGAGATCAAACATTCGGTATTCCAGGCTCCAGACGGCTTCCGGCCTGCCAGCGCAGAAACACTCGCTTCAGACCCTGCAGAATCACAGGGAGATCGAATGACGAAGATTGGCTTTGACGATGTGGTGGAAAGTGTCAAAGTTGCCATAGAGCTCGGTATGCACCCGAAGATGATCACTCAGGGAAGCTCAGGGAGTTATTTCGCTCGCAACGGCGAAGGTAAAGTTGTAGGAGTCTTCAAACCCAAGGATGAAGAACCTTATGCATCGCGAAATCCTAAGTGGACCAAGTGGATACACCGAAACCTGTTTCCCTGCTTCTTTGGCAGAGCGTGTCTTATACCCAACCTGTCATACGTCTCGGAGGCGGCGGCGTACGTTCTGGATAGCAGGCTGCGAACCAATTTGGTGCCGTACACCGACATAGTCTACCTCTCCTCCAAGTCATTCCACTACGACTTTTGGGAGAGATCTGCCTATTACAGGAGACGAAAGCCATTACCAGCAAAGGTTGGAAGCTTCCAGGTCTTTCTCAAAGGTTTCAAGGACGCAAATATTTTTCTACGAGATAACCCCTGGCCGGATCACTCGAAGTCTGGCTTTAATCCTGAAGATGCACCACGGTGGAGGAAAAAGCCATGGACAGAGACTTGTCGGCCTGGCAGCGATCGTTCAGACGACGACGACGAAGCGATACGAAGCGAAGTCAGATCTATGAATGGACCTGAAAGTACCGATGCACATGATAGAGGATTTGTATGGACAGACGCTATAAAACAGTCTTTTCGGGAGGAACTGGAGAAATTGGTGATTCTCGACTACATTATGAGAAACACTGATCGCGGCCTCGATAATTGGATGGTCCGCGTGGATGAACATACACAACGGGTGTCAATCGTTTCGGAACCTCCGAAGATGAATGGTAGTGGCAATGGAGAGGAACGGCCGGCTCCAATGACAAAGAATAACAGTGAGGGCTATAAACGCCAAAAGGCAATGTCCACAGCGAGCAGATCAGGGACGCCTTCAAATTCGGACAATGGACAGAGTGCTACAATCTCCCTGGGAGCCATTGACAACAGTCTGTCATGGCCATGGAAGCATCCAGATGCCGTAAGTTTCTACAAAGGTTCTTGGGGGTGGAGACTAATTGATCTATAGTGGCGAAGTTTCCCATTTGGCTGGTTGTTCCTGCCTGTGTCTTTAATTGGGCAACCATTCTCCCAAAAGACCCGCGATCACTTCCTTCCCCTGCTGACATCCACTCAATGGTGGAGCGACACTCAATTAGCCTTACGAAGGGTATTCAGCCAAGACTCTGACTTTAAGGAGAGGATGTTTGCCCGCCAGACTGCTGTGATGAAGGGCCAGGCGTGGAACGTTGTGGAGACACTGAAGACGCCGGATCATGGCCCTCTCGAATTGACTCGACGAACTCGTGTTTGTGTTTGGGATGACCTCGTCGAGATTCCTGTTGCCATCCCCATGCGTGTGCCATCGTCGGAAATGCGGCGGCGCAGAGAGCAGGACATGCGGAGAAGTGCTGAGGAGGAAGAAATGGACATCAGTGCGGCTAATGGATCGGCACCACCGCCCCAGCAAGACCTTCTCGGCTTGTCATCCCCGACCGCCGACCTGCCGAATCCAAATAGATTTGATCTGTCACGAAACAACAGCTCCTCGGATCTAGGGCAACTGAACGGGCCTCCCTCGCCTGCCACTATTCATGGCCCGAGCCTGGACCTCGAACAGGACATGGACGAAGCCAAGATAATATACGCTAACAATACTAGGCCAAGTACCACGCGGTCGAAGACTCGGATTAGCTTCGAGGGTCCGAAGGGGAGTGGTCCACGCCGACGCTTCTCTTTATCAGGCCGGCATGCTGCTCGCGCCCTAGGGGGTGATGCCGACGATCTTGAAGGGGATCTGGGATATTCAGCGGCGGAGGGCATGATGGGAAATCAACGGACGGTGATTGTGGAGAGGCTGGAGACTGTAAAGAGCAAGAACCCTGTGTTTACATGGTGTTGAGCATTTTTGCAAGGATGATGGCTCTGTACCGAGTGGGTAGCAACCCATGGCTCGAGGCGTGTTCAAGCTTTGGGGGAAAGGTGTCAGGGGAAACAGAGGGCGGCAGGCCTCTGCGTATAAAAACCCTTCATACAATGCTACTGCTGCAGGCATGGACAATGAAAACAAGAGATGTTCTCACCATAATTAAGCCGATTTGTGCAGTCTTTAGAGTAGATCTGGCAATCTCTCAAGCACCTATTTGGCAGGCAGGCAGTCCCGGTAGTACTGCCGAGGGGCCGAGGAGGCACTAAAAAAGCGGGCCTGAGGCTCAAAAGCTTGGCATGTATGCCGGCCGAAGTGGCTTAAAACCGACCTGCCCGAAGACCCTCTTATGTTATTAGCGCCAAATTGATTATCAATGAGGTGCTGATTCGCCAGACCGTCATCAGATTTCATCAATTGTCTCTTCACTCTACTCTACACCAAGTCCAAGCACTCTGCCACGCGACTTTATCCTCACCCTTGCCTTTTTGTCTCATCATGGTACTTTCATTCGTCCCACCTCAGCCTTTGCATTCTTCTGTTCCTCACCTCCCCCTGGACGTACCAACAACCCACTTCGTCGCTCACCATGGATGACTCGACAATCTCGATACAACTCTCGAGTCATCCTACACACGCCATGGCATCTTCGCACGGCGTGAACGGGTACCCTGTTTCATCTGCAATGCTTATAGACCCCACTGCCATGAAGAAGCACTTTGATGGTACCATCAATTCTCACTTCAGCCCCCCCCCTTCTTGCACTCGTGGTGGCAGCGAGCCTCCTAAAACCTCCACAGCGTCTTCGATGCCTCAATTTCATTTTGATTTTGCAGCACCTCTTGCAAAGGATGATACTTACAGTTTCTCACAAGACAAAAAGAAGAAAGCTGTGAACGGACGATCTCCGTTGACAGACCCCACCCCCGCAAGTCACTTCGCTCGACAGACGCTCGACCCCAAAAGCTTTGCAAACGCACCGCATCAGATACCTCCGAGCAAGAGCCGTATGGCTTCCTTATCGCAGGGACCCACCGATTCCTCCCATCTCGACGCCACTCTGAGCCCGTCTCCTGGGCCCTCGTCACTGGATAACAACACATCCAAGCGCCAACGTGAAGAATCCGAGGGACTTGGTATTGGAAGCATGATCGAGCGTATGCATGGCGTTGTGCCAGGTGACGAGCGTCCTCTCAAAAAGCAAAAGGTCGAGGCAGACCTTGATGATGCCAAGAAGGCCAATTTTCAGGGTGGCGGGAAAGGTGGCGAGCTTAGCACCTATGTCAAAGAAAAGAGGAAGGAGGGAATCGATGAAAGTGGTGCAGCTCCGAGCTCGATCGTGGATCTGACTGGAGGTGAATTTACCCTGTTGAATCCCAAAAGTGATTGGGCTTACACGTAGAATAGTTGATGATGAAGAAGTTGTGTTTCTTCATGACAGCCAGGACAAGGAAGTATGCTACGGCCGAATCGACAACACCAAAGTCTCAGCTCACCAGGTCCCCTGCCCGAGTGGCAAAGCCGTGTATCTCAGCAAGGGCGACTGGCCCACCATGAAGTTACAGCTCAAGAGGTACCCTGGAAAGGACAATATCATACGTGTGCTTGATCCAATAGGCAAAGACTTTGGCAATGTCGACATCCGGACTGCTCAGGGGCTAGCAAAGGTGATGGATAGTAAGAATCCTAGATATCGCACCCAAGCTAGATTGCCATTGCGCAAGAGAAAGAAGGACGAATACCCCGAGAAGGAATGCTCAGAATCGATTCCAATGACGATCAATTTGTACGGTCCAAAATCCAAGGCTCACTCGGTTGGCAAATGGCTTAGTCAAAGACAAATTTTCCTTCGGGCTCCCATGTCATCGGACGTCAATGTTGAGGTCTTTAATCCGCACCAGCTTAGCACGGCCCCTCCTCGAACTTCGAACGGTGGCTCCTATGCCCCATCAGCTTCAGGAGGTGCTACCGGGTATGTCATACGTACTGCGGAAGAAATACGTAGCGACGTGATTGGCATGTTCGACTCTTTGGAGAAGTCTGAGACCATGCCTGAGCAGGAAGCTGATCCTCGCATTACAACCGAGCTCTTGAGTCACCAAAAACAAGGCCTGGTAAGGATTAACGCTTTCGTCAAGTTTTTTGCACGCTAATCACTTTTTATAGTACTTCTTGACTAGGAAGGAGAAAGAGCGAGTCTTCAGCGACAACGAAGAAGACAACAACTCGCTCTGGCGTCTGCGATACAAGGACAACGGAGAGAGATTCTACTACAACGTAATCACTGGCCAAAAAGAGAAAACGAAGCCACCTGAGGTACTAGGAGGGATATTGGCAGACATGATGGGATTAGGAAAAACGCTCTCTATGCTTTCTCTTATCGTCGGCAGTGTGAGTCAAGCTGATGATTTCGGAGAGCTTCCTTGCCCAGAATTCGATGACGGAAAGCTTCTTCTTCGCAATTCAAAGACAACGTTGCTCGTCGCACCATTGAGCACCATGGCCAATTGGGAAGATCAGATTGCAAGCCATATCGCACGAGACACATTGAAGTACTACGTCTATCATGGAGGAAATCGGATTTCCGCAGTCAACGAGCTGGCAAAGTACGACATTGTCATCACTACCTACTCCATCGTCGCAAATGAATGGGGGCGCCCGGGCAAAGAATCTCCTTTGTTCCAAACCAATTTCTTCCGTATCGTCCTTGATGAGGCCCATATGATCCGCCAGCAATCAACGAAACAGTCGCGAGCCATTTGCGCATTGTCTGCTCAACGTCGTTGGGCTGTTACTGGCACGCCTGTTCAAAATCGACTCGATGATCTGGGAGCTTTGATCAAGTTCCTTCGCATCAAGCCCTTCAGCGATAAGGGTGGGTTTGCGCAACATATTCTGAGTCCTTTCAAACTCGCAAATCCTGAAATCCTTCCAAAATTACGACTCCTAGTCGACAGCTTCACCCTTAGACGACTCAAGGATCGCATTGACCTTCCTGGTCGCCATGATTCAATCGTCCAGCTCAAATTCAGCGAAGATGAGCGACGTCTGTATGACTGGTTCTCAAAGGATTCGCTGCAGAAGGTCAAGATGATTGCAAATGAACAGAAGAAGAGCCTAGGGGGACGAGCCTACGCGCATATCCTTCGAGCAATCTTGCGGCTCCGGCTGATCTGTGCGCATGGACGAGAATTGTTGAGCGATGAGGACCTCAAGATTACAGAGGGTTTCAGTTTGGACAACGCCATCGATCTGGAAGCTGATGAGGATACCGAGAACAAACCTTCTTTGACTCCCCGTCAGGCTTATGAGATGTTGATGCTGCTCAGGGAGACTGGATCAGATACTTGCGCCCAATGCATGAAAACTATTGAATCTAAGGAGAACGAGGACACTGCCAACTACGACGAAGTCATCGGCTGTATGCTGCCCTGCTATCAAATCCTGTGCAAAGACTGCACTCCTGGAGTAAAAGGATCTCTGGAGGCCAGATCCATCAACAACCGTTTCAAATGTCCCTTCTGCGAGATCAGCAATCGCCTCTCATTCTTCGAACTGACGAGAGAAGGAATGGAAGAAGCAGAAGACGCTCGCGACCTCGCCCGGCAGAACCCTCGCCAAGCAAAAATCATGGGCCGATACGGTGGGCCCCATACAAAAGTCAAAGTGCTGTTGGAGGGCCTTCAGCGATCCGCGAAAGAGAGTGAGAGCCTTCCGGAGGGAGAGCAACCGATCAAGAGTGTAGTCTTCTCAGGCTGGACCTCGAACCTCGACCTCATCCAAATCGCCCTGGAAGACAACGGCATTAATTTTGTGAGATTGGATGGGAAGATGAGTCGCAAAGCACGCAACTGCTCCCTCGACGCCTTCCGTGACGACCCCGCCGTGTGTGTCATCCTCATCTCCATCACTGCCGGCGGGCTCGGGCTGAATCTCACCTCCGGGTCCTGCGCGTACGTGATGGAACCTCAATTCAACCCCGCCGCTGAAGCGCAAGCGATCGATCGTGTGCATCGGTTGGGGCAGAAACGTGAGGTCTTTACGTACCGGTTCATTATGGAGGATAGCTTCGAAGAGAAAGTATTGGAGCTGCAACGCAAGAAGGAGAATCTGGCCGCGCTGAGTATGACGAGTGGGAAACTGGATAAGACGGAGGCCGCGAAAAGGAAGTTGGAGGAGGTGCAAGCTCTTTTCAAGTGAGGGTCTTGCGCTTGCTCAGGCTTTTGCATGTGGGCTGCAAGGGTTGCGGCGCGGATGCCATGCATGCTGGACAGACAGTCTATCTTCTCTGAGATTGACCCACAGAGCAGGTTGGACATCTCACCGGACATCGATCTTTGATTATTCAGCAGCTTGGCATTGCTTGTTTTCTATTTGGACCTCTTACGAAGATGAACGACGCAGCATGAACGATACAAAGTCGCTAACACCGCAGCATCCCACTTCTCATACAGCCTATGAGCATTGCTGTTGGGAGCGAGGCCAACACTGATGGAGGAACGGATGTCCAGGAGGGCAAAATCAAGCATCTGGATATCAAAGGGAAGATCTAGCGGATGCTTTTTGATTTTATGGGTGACTGCCCAGACAGGTCATGCAGGACACGGTGGCAGACATTGCTCCTAGGCTAGATACCCACATGGTAGCATAGTGAATGAAATGAATTGAGATAGAAAGGATGATTTAAGCGTCCACGATTGGTTTTGATGGGTTTGTGGTACCACAAAACACCTAGAGATGGTGCACTTAGTTGATGATTTTGGCAATGCTGGCTCATAAATACTGCGGAGTGTGGAAATCCTCTTAACATCCAATGGGTTGAGTCCTCAGCCAACATCCACAGCGAGATCCTCCTCGACATTTCCCAGGGAAATTACCTCCCCGTACTCCCTCCAGACACAAAACCCCACCCCTCTAAGCTTCCCCCGTTCCTCCTCCTGGCCCTTTTCCCCCACCCCCCAGACCTACCGCCTCACCCCAACCAAAGTCCCCTCAACCCTCTCAACCCACAACCTCCTCACCCCCTCCGCCTCCTCCCTCTCCCTAATCACCCCCCTCAACTCCCCGTCCAACTCCCGAATTCTCGCCTCCTGCTCTTCCTGGCCCCTTCCCAGCCCGGGGAGCGTGTTTGCCAGCTCCTCGATTTGTTTCGTCTTGAGGATGAGGTCGTGGGCGAGTTCGCGCTGGGC
>JAABUQ010001138.1_pt1 | contig 59331 bp, 39 predicted proteins | sample 5560001 | NCBI WGS metagenome assembly JAABUQ01 (sample SAMN10711888, study PRJNA513371) | rock metagenome | isolation source: Antarctica rocks | place: Antarctica: Victoria Land, Finger Mt nord | collected 2015-12-18
AACACCACCACCTCCTCGGACGATCTCGTACAAATTCTCTTCTACCTCCCTTCCTCCCCTTCCTCCTCCAACCAAGCACCTCAACAAAACCAACAACAAAAACACCAGCAGCAACACCACCGCTCCACCGCCTCAGCAATCAGCTCATTCCACCCCCCAGCACAAGGCCGATTTCGCCTCATAATCACAAAAGATGGTGAGCTTGTGGGCGCGAGCTGGCGCGCGTATCTCCCCCTGCAAGCACTTCGAGAAGAGGGGAAGACGGGTGGGGAGGGGAAAGGAGAGTTCGATCTAGTGGTGCTGGGGGAGGCGCCTAAGGTCGTTTTCGAGACGGGGAAAGGGGGGAAGGGGAAGGGGGTGGGTGGGGGCGCGAAGGAGCTTGGTGAGGGGGGGGAGGGCGGGGAGGGCGAGAAGACGTTTTTGCAGAAGTGAGTGTGTTTTTTTTCTTTTACGAGGGGGAGGGTTTGGAGAGTGTGTGGGGTTTGTGCTAATGTGTTGGGATGCAGGTACTGGTGGCTGCTTCTTGGGGTTGCGGTGTTGGCGTTGACAATTCCGGGAGATAAATAGGGACGGGCCGTGGATTCGGTGGCATCTGTAGGCACGGCTGGTAGAGCTCGAGGGTCGGAGATGCAGTCACGACTCGCATCGCTATTCTGGACTTGAGGAAGGAACATCATGCAGTCGTGATTCTGGAGCGATAAATTCATATCACTACGCAAAGAGCACGCGCCGAATGTTGGGGGCACCGGAATGGATACCTTTGCGCTTCTGATTCTAATACCGCGTTGCTATGGATATGTACAGGAAGGAATAGACGATGGCCACCGTTGCGTATCAATAAACGTACAGAAAAGAATGCACGTCGCTCAAGCCGCATTAGTCAATATGTTCAAACGAAGAATAGTCCTCGAACTCGACCCTTCTAGACCGAGCCCGTGTCAAACACTGCCTTGTCCTCCCCTCCATCCTTGACAGCGTCGCTGGCATGGCTCTCGCTAACATTCCTCACGAGGAAGGACTTTGGTAGTTCTACTTTCCCGAACTTAGCTCTCAATGTCTCAATGACTTCTTTCCAGTCGCTGTGGGCTGTGAGGCTTCTTCTCGGGGCGCACCCAATCGAGTGCTTCGAGTCAAGCTGAACGTCCAAAGGGTCGAAGGTGTGACAACCTGGTGTGATCGAAATGCGGATGCTGTAGGTGAATGTATCGGCATCCTTGTCCTCTGATTCGTACAGCTCGAACGTGATGTGGGAGAGGTAATCGAGCTCGGGGATGGCATTGCGTTCGATCTTGGTCTTGATGCCGCCTTCGAGGATGCAGTTCAGTAATGTGTAGATGTGTGATTCTTTGGTAAAATAAATGAAGGACTTGGCGTCATCCGAAGCTTGGACTTCTTCAAGGTCGTGTACAATTTCTTTCAAGAGAGGCAGCGAAGTCAAAAGACCAATCTCCAGCTTTTCTTCGTTGCTAATGCCGTACTCTTGTGGACAGACGAAGTCAAAAAGGACCTTGGCCAACTTGTACAACTCGCGGAGCTTTTCGAGCGAGGCGTCCTGCTTCGCTCTTGACTGCCCAGTACCGGCATAGAGTTTGAAGTATGATTCTTGCTGTTCAAATTCTGGTTTAAATTGAGGAGACGCAAGATTCATCCCTGATTTCCTCCGCAGACCTATCCGCTGAGCAAGGTTCGGATTCGAATGCTTCTCTGGCTTTTCCGTGGCCTTCTCTGCCGCCTTCTCACCGCTGACACGTCTCATTTCATTCTTCAGGAGATTTTGCGAGCTACGTGAAGACCTAAGTTCCGAAGGCGTTTCGGCGGCGTCCTTAGGCTCCTCTACAATGTCATCCTCGGTAATACCTGGACCGGGTGTAAAGACCCATTCCAGGAATTGTCGATTGTGCAGAGCGTCGAATTTCATTGTGTCGTAAAGCTCGGAGATCTTGCTCGGATCGACCTTCTCAGAGTCACAGAATTCCGAGAACAACTTCTCCCAACGTTCTTTGAATAGCTCAGGGTCTTCCCCACAGCACCATCTGGCTTGGATTTGTGAGGTGCTGTGCGCCTGGGCAAGAGATCCGCCATGCCCCAAAGCCGTTGCGGGTACAGTGCCGTCGGCCGTCCTGTGTAGGGCATTCAAAGACGCTGCTGCACCGCCATTTATCCTCTTGAAGTTGTCACGCATGACCTTTCTGTGGAACACCATGAGCTCTGCCACCTGTCGGACCACCACCGATGGCTCTGGTGTATTGCTCGGCCACGCGAATTGGGGTGGTGCTTTGTGCCCCTCTCGAAGCAAGAGTTTAAGCTTCTTCTTGACTTTGTCCATCACATCCTTAGCAGCGTTAGAGTCGTCAAGAAGATCTTTCCTAACAGTGATGGAGGACTCGGGGAATTCATCCTGTTTCAAGAATGATGCAGCCCAGATTTGCGCTATACCCAATCAGCAAATTAGACGCAAGGGGGAGACCTCCTTCTTACCGCTGGTGCTTACTCGCCGTTCAGAGCTGGTGAAAACGTGTACCTCTTCCAGCACTTCTTTGTTCATCAACATGAGGTCAGCTCTCATATTCTCGCCGAGGTCTTGAGACTGATAGCGAGCTGCATGAGTAGGTTCCCCTCCCCATTTCACAATGAGCTGTAATTTATCAATAATTAAGTCATGCTCAGCAGCAGAGAACCGGGAAAGAGTAGTCGCAGTCAAAGAATCGCTCCTTGACTGGAACCTTGATAGAGGTGCCTTCTCCTCTTCTTCTGGATCCTTGGTCAATCCACGATCTGCGATCAACTCATCCGGTCCGACGTTTTCTTCGCCCTGAGGGCGTACGGTCTCTTGAGGCTTTCTTTTGCGAAACATTGGCTTGATTTGGACTTTGGTCCCTGTCCATGCGCCTTTCCGAACCAAGGAAGTTCTGAGTATTTGCAACTTCTCAGGGTCTTCGACGCCCTCTTTCATGGCTACCTTGACGGCTTTCAATACGCTGTTCAACGCTGCTTCTCCTTTCAAGAGAACTTCCTCACGGTGGCCCTTGAGCAGCTCAACAAATGGCTGCGTGTGGAACGTAAACTTGAACTTTTGTTTCGGTGTCCGATCTGCATGTCTGATGACTGACACCATGCCTTTGAGTTTCCAGGAATGTTTGGACGCGGGCTGTGGAACAGAGGCTGCATTAGGAGGCTCGGCAGAAAGAGAGGTCTGCGCTGGATTCGGACCATCGGAAGAGAGTGCCGGTGCAGGCAGCCTTTCAGCATTGGCGTTAGGTGAGGCAATGATGCTCTCTTCCTGATTGCTCGCAAATGTTGGTGGTGAAGATAAGGGCGTCGTAGCTGCTGCGAGATCGGGAGAGGCCACACTTTGAGCTTGGACACCAAGATGATCCTTGTGCCCTCTGAGCTTGGACATGCTGGGGGACTTCATGAGTTTTGAAAGCGTCGAACGATGAGTCCCTAGAGTATTTTTGCGGTAAGCCAAGCCTTTGTCGGGCTGATGCTTATCCAGTGGAGGCTTCTCCACTGGGCTTAAAGGGTGGGCCTCAGCCGTGGGCGCTGTCCCTTCATGCTTTTGCTTCGCTGCAACGAACATCTCCTTCATGATAGATGCACACTTGTCGTAGTAAGCATTGTTGTCTTTGACAAAGCTCCAGCCGTTGACGTCAATAACGAAGCTTTGATTTTGTACACGCAACATATCAAACCCACAGATACGCTGACCGAAGCCATTGGCAATTTTTCTCGCAATTGTTCTCTCCTCTGGGCTCAGGTTGCATATGTAGCGAATCTCCTTGCCATGTAAGTTCCGACGGACAAGCCCATCAACCACAGGCGAGGTTCGAGTTTCAGCGTGGCAGAAGTCTGGCCCAACTGTGTATGCCTTTATGTCCTCTGCATTATCAACATGCAAGAACTTCTCATATACGTAGCTACTTCCTTCTTCAGTCACAGCCCGTGGCACAATAAGGTCCTTGTCCCATTCTGAGCTTTTGTTCCCAATTTTGCGGAAGAGTCTTCGGCCACCACCCCCTTCATGGCTTCTTGGGAAATAGATGTGAATGTTGTGATCGTCGCCACTGATCGGTTTCTCGACAAAAGGCTTCTTTAGCACGACACCATCAACAAATATGCTATCCCCTTCATCACACAAAGAGATATTTTCAGTGCGAGGGATCCCACCACCAGTGCCATCAGCGGCACCCTCCAACCTGACTCCGCTGAAGGCGTAAAGGTGCTCTGCTAGATGCTTCGAATCTAGAGTTGGGCCACCGTCTCGATTGACTTCAACGCGTTTCGGTGTGGGCACGCCCGTACTATCAAGAACTCGCAAGCAAAGCCTTCGGTCCCAGAGAATCTTTTGCATTCGCAGGTCGTTGATTGAGAAGGTTTTGCGCAAGTCGTTGTACGCTATCGCCTTGTCCAGTGGAAATCCGTCGGAAAAGAAACATATCAAGAAATCGCAAAGAGGCCAATTTTGAACATCCTCGTCCAAGATGACTTTGTCGCCAAAAATGATCACGTCGAAATCCCCGTTCGACTGCAGCCGAGTCAAGATGTTTCGACATGCTTTGCTACGAGCCTTAATGTCAAGTGCACAGACGCCAACCACACCAACTGAAGCAGCTTTCGCTCGATCGCTACTGTGCGGGCTTCCAGCACTGCTCGCTGCAGTACTACCACTAGGATGCCGCTGACTCTTACTACGAGATTGGCGTACGGCGGCACTTGGCCTCGGTAGAGGTCCAGAAGCCCACGAATCGAGGCTTTTGGTGGTAGCACTTGCGGCGGGAATCGAGGAGTCTCGTGGAGTATTTAAGGGTACTTGATGGCTTGGCTGAGAATTGGCGTTCACTTGAACCGGATCTGTGGCCGTTGTAGCTGAAGAAACCGCTTCTCCTTTCGAAGCGCCCAACGGCGGAGACAGAGGTGTAGGAGCAGAAGCAGGGTGCTCAGAGGCGCCACTTTTGATAGATCCGGCATTAGAGCTTGCCGCGCTTGGAGGAGCGCTACCAACACCAGCCGCTTGATTGTAGATGGCGGAACCCAAAGAGTACAACGATGAAAGGGACAGGCGGTCGCCTGGCCTATTCGAGTTGACTTGAGGAGGCTTTAGACTCGCTTCTGGTAACGCCGATGGGCTTTGGCCTTCGGTCCCAATGGCTTGGAGACTGTTATGGCTTACACTTTTTTGCAATTCTTCGAATGTCGCAGAATCATTCACCGGCTGCTCTTCTTTTGGCCCATCCAATCCGAGTCCGACTGGCTTTACGTCCGTGTTATTGGGAGCAGCAGACGGATGCCGAGACGTAGCTGGCCTGTAGATAGACGTAGGTTTTGTTGCTGGAGGTGGCATAGATATGCTTGCTCTTCCTACGTTTCCACCCACTGTGTTTGCATCGGCAAATCGACTCTTCCGATTGTTGACTGAAGGGCTTGGCGAAGTCGAAAGTAATGAGTGGGAAGGAATTCGTCCAACCGCTCCCAATGGTCGTTCTGCTTTCGACCCGTCTGGCCTGGGAGATGGGGGACCTGACATGTCCGCGGAGTCTCCATCTGCCGAACCAATCAATGACTTTGCCTGTGAAGCAGCGCTTTCCAAGCTGGCGGTTCGAGATATTGTCGCCATATTCTCGATCTGTTGTAAGACATAGGAGTGTCAGACATGGGGTCTTTGGGTCAGCAGGGCATGTTGAGGAAAGAACGAAGGTAACACACGCAATCGTGCTAGCCAGATCTCTTTGTCACAGACCGTGGAAATATAGATGAGTCCCTCTGTTCTTACCAGCAGCGAGAAGAAATCATTCTTTCATTTTCTCCGAGAACGGCATCCAAGGGGATGTTGACTTTCGGGGCGGGGTTTTTTAGGAGATTTTGGGAGGGGGGGGGTGGGCGGAGGAAAAACCTCCCCCGCAGCCCATCCTGTGATAGCCGTTGAATTTATGCGGGCACCTGTTCCATCCTCCTAAAACGCAGCTCGCAACCAACGGTCATTGCAAGAGGGCGGGGAGTTGTTCTATAGAATAGCAGTGATGTCGAAAGGCGCTATTGTCGATCCCAACAATGGCCCCATTACCAAGCGCCGAAAGCTCACAGATGGCTCCGCTAATGGGAGAAAAATTTCGAGGATTTTTGCACCCTTCAGAGTGAGTGCTCCGGACCAAGAGAAAGCTCCAGATATGCTAACGACCAGAATTGCAGACCGTAGGACTTGTCTCGTCCACCCCTGTACCCTTTACGTCCCTCCCGTTCGGCAAAACCACTTTTCAGATTTCTACTTCTGTCGGCAGATGCCTGCACACTTACGACCTACGGAATGGCTTAAACTTGGTCTTTCTCACACGGCCTCAGACACCAGCAGACATCACAGCTACATGTGCATGGAAGGATCGAGTTTTTGCGGCCTGGGGGGGTGACGGTACAAGCAGCGGAGCAGGGGTATGGGTGTTTAAAAGGGGCAAGAAGGTTGGGGAATTGGAGATACCTAAAAGCTCATGCGAAGCTGTGAAATGTCTTATAGTCCTTGGATCATGGATTGTTGGATGCTGCTCAAGTCGAATTGAAGTTTGGAAATCCTGGACCTATGAGCACTACACATTCCTTACACCGTCGTCATCGAAACATTTGAAAGGGGGCCTTTTATCAGGAGTGATCTGTACTTTACCTACGTTCTTGAACAAAGTCTTCGCTGGCAAAAGAGATGGAAACGTGGAGATATGGAATTTGAGCACTGGCAAGCTCATCTACACCATTCTACCTCCGGCGTCTACGTCTGGAGCAGTCACCGCTCTTGAACCGGCACCGGCCTTGTCATTGATCGCAATTGCACGCTCGGATGGATCTATTACCATTCAAAATGTTCGCACGGATAAAACGATTTTAAGTCTCAATACCAGAACGTCTCATGCTTCGAACGTTAGCTCACTCTCGTTTCGTACGGATGGAGCTGGTGCAGGAGATGACGGTAGCAAACAGGGTATCATGGCTACTGCGGGTCTTGGCAGTGGAGATGTTACGCTGTGGGATTTGAATAATGGTGGGCGAGTGAAGGGCGTTCTTCGAGGAGCCCATAATCCTGCTTCAATAGGTCCTACTGGAGAGGATGGCGGCATTAACAAGGTTGAGTTCTTACCAGGTCAAGATGTCATGGTAACAAGCGGGATGGATAATGCTCTGAAGTCATGGATTTTCGATGCCAATTCGCTTACACCAACGCCACGAATATTACACTCCCGTTGCGGTCATGCTGCAGCAGTGACGAGGCTCGAATTTGTGCCGTCTAATGCCGATGGGTCAGATACCAAAGGGAAATGGTTGATGAGTGCTAGCAGAGACCAAAGCCTGTGGGGTTGGAGCCTCCGTCGCGATGGACAAAGTACTGAATTAAGTCAAGGCAATGTCACCAAGAAAGCAAAGAAGCTGGGTCTGCTCGGGAAGAATCTTGACTTGGAACAATCGACCACTATGGAGGATTTAAAAGCCCCAGAGATCATCAGCATGGCCTGCTCAATGAACCGCGACGGAGGTATGGGAGCGGCCGCTGGTGCAGGATCAGTGTGGGCCAACACTTCGACGAAGAAGGGTCAAAGTGACGCCTCTGACAGCATCACTACTGGTTGGGAAAGTGTGGTGACAGGCCACCGAGGAGACAAATATGCTAGAACTTGGTTCTGGGGCCGGAAGAAAGCTGGGAGATGGGCTTTTGAGACTGGCGATAGGACAGAAGTCACGACTGTTGCTATCACAGCATGTGGTACCTTTGCACTGGTAGGCTCAACTGGTGGGAGTATATCAATGTTCAATCTTCAATCCGGAATACAACGGCAGAAATTTCCTTCCGTGTTGACACCGGCGCAGGCCAGAAAGCTGAGGATGAGTCTAATAGATGGCTCCGACTGGCCAAGCCGATATGCGCCTGGTGAAGGAAGACATAGAAAGGCCGTGACTGGTCTAATGGTGGACGATCTCAACAGGGCTGTCATAAGCTGTGGTTTAGATGGCAAGATCAAGTTCTGGGCTTTTGCGACTGGCTGCCTTCAAGACGAGATCGACTGGTCTCCTACCAGCGCAATCACATCGTGCCAATATCATAGGCAAAACGATCTGATCGCGTTGAGCTGTGACGACCTCTCAATTCGAGTAATCGACACAGAAACAAAGAAGCTGGTCCGAGAGCTCTGGGGATACCTCGGCCAAATCAACAGCTTCTGCTTCTCAAACGACGGCCGCTGGATCATCGCCGCCTCGATAGACTCGGTCATCCGCGTATGGGATCTACCCACAGGCCACCTCATCAATGCCCTCCGACTCGAAAGCCCCTGCACAGCCCTTGCCTTCTCAGACACAGGTGAATTCCTGGCCACCGCCCACGCTGACAGCGTCGGCATCAATATCTGGAACAATCGGACACTCTTCACCCACGTCCCCACACACATGCTCTCTGAAAACGAAATCACTCCTGCCATCGCACCCACCTCATCTGGAGAAAACGGCCAAAGTCTCGTCTCAGCCGCCTTCGACAAATCCCAAGAAGCAACCCCTGAACCCTCAGACATCAATTCCCCACCACTAGATCAGCTCTCGACCTCTCTCCTCTCCCTCTCACTCGTCCCCAAATCCCGCTGGCAAACCCTCCTCCACCTAGAAAGCATCCGCCAACGGAACAAACCCAAAGACCCTCCCAACCCCCCCGAAAAAGCACCCTTCTTCCTCCCCTCCCTCGAAACTGCAAAGCCCCCCTCCATCTCCAACAACGCACCCATTCAATCGACCCCATCCTCCCGCTCCCACATCTCAAAGCTCAACCCCGCAGCCATCGAACCCACCAACACCTTCACCAGCACCCTCCTTACCGCCGCCCACACCAGCGACTGCACCCCCTTCCTCCATCACCTCAAATCGCAGCCCCCCTCAGCCGCAGACATCGCCATCCGCTCGCTCAGCCCCGGCGAAATGATCCCCTTCATTAAATCCCTCATCTTCCGATTGAGGCAGAAACGGGATTACGAGCTTGTGCAGACGTGGATGGCCGTGTTCCTGCGAGTGCACGGGGATGTTGTGGGTGATGATGAAGGGTTGAAGGGGGTGTTGAGGGAGTGGAGGGATGTGCAGGGGGTGGAGGGGAGGAGATTGAATGACTTGGTTGGGTTTTGTGGGGGGGTGGTTGGGTTTTTGAGGAGTGCGAGGTGACGGGGATGTTGGTTTTTAAAACCCTATAGCTGGGGACCTTGTTACTGAGGTTTCTCAGGGGGGTTCTTAGTCTGGCCTGCTTGACTTGAGGCTGGACGGGCAGCCTGAAAGCCGTTTGAGAAAGGAAAGGTGCCGGTGCTGGTGCTGTTGTGAACTCGAGTGACTTATCGTACGTTGTGCTTACCCGTCCAACAACCAACCATCTCAATTACAAGGATGCATACGATTACTCAAATCGACAATGATACAGCAAATCTCGAATGAGGCATGGTGTGTACATCTACCTAGCAGGCTTCCGGAATTTTCCAATGTACCTTATCTAAAAGTGATACATTATGCTAGTGTGCTTGGGTTTGGTGATTGAGAGGTCAGTGGACTAGAATCGGGGAATATTTGATTGTAACACTGCGCGTGACAATATACTATTTCTAGGCTATCAATACTGGCAAATTCATAATCAGAGCCGGGATGCCGCAAGCCCTCAAGCCTTTTCCTACCCCTTTACCTCCGAACGTGTTTGCCACTCCACTTTGTTTTTCTCGCCCGGTTTGTTATTGTCCTTCCTTTGGTACCATTCATGACCCTACCATGAGCCTCGCCAGATTGGCTCCGAACTTTGTCGTCCGTGATTCTGACAGCACTGCTGTCCGTTTCTTGTTCAATCGATTTCTTGGAGGCATTTTCACCACTTCCGCCCAGTGAATCCCGTGCCATCTCGTCCGTGCTTTTCCAAGACCTCTCGTCCATTCATCCAGAGCGGAATCGGTGATTATCCCATCAGAACCCTCGTCCATTGGCCTTTCCTAAGCACCCTCATCTACTTCTTCTAAGGTATCTGCAGAATACTCATCACCAAGAATCTTGGCTACCAAGTTGAGAAAATCTTCCATGTCCAGGTCCTCCGTCAACGCCGACAGTTCGGAATTTGAAGGCATAAGCTGCGCAATCTGGGGCAGATCCTGTAGGAACGCAGCGAGATCTGAAAGCTCTGGTGGTATAGTAAAGGGAGTCGTCGTGATGGCGTAATCTAATATTTGCTGAATCATACGTAGAGAGTAAAGCACAGCTTGGATTTGGGCGGAGAGGTGAATTTGCTCCCAGTTTGGTTGGGAGAGGGGAAAGCCTGTCATTACTGCTAGCATCGTTGGTCTTGAAGGAGTGACATTTCCTGTGTTGAGGTACCAGCGGTAGACATCTGCGAGAGCGTAGGCTCTCCATGAAAAATTGTTCGGGTATTCGGAGAATGCGTACGTGAATGTTTGAAGTTGGTCGAGGACTTTGCTTGCGTGAAAGACTGTCTCTGCCTCGGTGAGAATTGTAAATTGTTGCGGACGAATCCTTTGCCCTTTTCGATCGTATTCCTGTACCGCCTTGGTCTTTGAGTTTCCTTGATCCGTCGACTTGAGGATAGAATATACGAAGCTACGGTGCTCCGTGGATACTGACCATGCCGAAGATCTGGATGGATCGTCAACCAAGGTTGGGAGGTAGACTTCAGGCTTTTCCTCCTTCTTCACAACAACTTGCAACACGTACTCTGACACGCGGGGATCTAGGTTTGTCTTGGACCTATAATGGTCTACGGCTATTGGTAGGACTCTCTGTCCTCGGAGGTCGAAAATGTCGAACCTATATTCATTAAGGAAAGCGAGAAACCCTTTAGTAAAACCACTGGGCGTGTGGTCAATCTCCTTGGCCCTTGCAATCGCCTCGGGCAATGTGAAAGTGTGCTTTCGCTTTCCGTTTTCTTTGTAAGCGTATGCCAGCGATTGGATTCTCATGAGTCCCAACCGCTGTGCAATACTCTTTGGTTGGAAGATAGACAGCCCGAAAACATCGCAGGGACTCAGCTGTCCTGCCTGCTGTCCGTTGACGTCCGAGGGAAAAGTGAGGTCATTGAGGAAAGCTACAGATCCATTTGGACCCAGGTCGTAGACCAACAAATCCGAGTCATTAGTCAAGATTATACCTCCGTGTTGCCTAGCAAGTTGAGCACAGTAGACGTCGGCCTCACCAGGCACTATAGAGCCAACGACGCGGAACTTGCTTTGACTTACAGCATCCATCAGAGCAGGCACTAGAAACGGTAGAGCTATTTGTCGTCCTGAGCGATATATCATAGGAGGCGAAGGAGACAACACTAGACTTGGTGAAGACAACTCTGCATCCCAGTTGGTCTCAACCTTGGCTTGGCTGTTACGTGAGGTTTGATTGGATTTGAGGCCGAAGCGTTGCTTGATCGTGTTCTCAAGCCTTTCAACCCGGATTGCCTGCTTTCGAGTCGGAAGACAACCGTCGAAAAAGATTTTTTCTCTGAGCAGTATCAGCAAGTCACGTCATCTGCACCGAGCATGTACCTACAATCTTACATTTTCGTTCCGTAATCTTCCAGTGCACTTAGAAAAAGGAGTGCAGCTCTTCCAAAGTGATGATAAGATGGTAATGCCTCGAGGCCGTCTGCGTGGCCTGGACGACCATGGTAAAGGCGATAGTATATGCAATACGCAAGCGCTGGCCCATCAATGATGACACTGGCTTTCTGATCATCTTCCGTGAACAGATGGTGCATGCAGCCCGATGTTCCACAGCCGATTGTAGTCGAGACGGCATACGGCTGGAGAGCTGTGGACAAGCCTCGTATGCCCATCTCGAAGCGGGATATGCACAATTGAAAAGTGGAGCAAACTGATTTGTGGAAGACTACAGGCGATATAATGTTTCATAGATTCCATGGTGATGATTCTACAAGGACTTGAGAGCCGTTCAGGATGAGGTTCGATTTGTTGTTCGAATGTTTTAGACGAGGGAAAGGGAAAGCGCGATTGGGCTGATAGTAAATCATAATGTATCAGGAAAGGCCTTCCGACCAGACTCTCAACAAATCCCCTGCTGAGTACCCCAACATGGCCCCAATTTACAATTCATATGCCTCCAATGCCAAACGCCCCGTGAACGCTCCTAGATGTTCTCCTCATGAAACATACTTCTCCTCTCTGTCGGACTGTCACCCTGCTTGTCGCCCAAGCTATCTTGCTTTGCTTGGCCATTGCCTTCCTCGTGAGGCCTTGGACTAATCCCTCGCAGCGAGCTTGGCTCCGCTTCATCACCAAAAGGATCGATGTGCTTGCCCACCTCGTCATCGTATCTCTGATCCAGCCCATGCTGGCCGCCCCCAATGTAGTCTCCATCCCGACTCAAACTTCTGCCACGACCCATCTCTTCGTGTCCATAATCGGGCAAAGACCCATTGCCTCCATAACCACCACCCGCATAGTCAGTCCTACCGGGAGGTCTCAATCCTAGCTCCTGCTCTTCATAGTAACCGCCGGGTCCGTAGCCGTCTGCCTCCGCCCCAACCCTCGCATCCCAAGCTCCATCCGGATCCAAGCCTCGCCTGGCACCAGCACCAATGGGTTGCTCGTATGCCCCGCTTCTTGAACCACCGCCCCTCAGGGACTCAAACTTGGACTTCACCCATCCAATAGGACCGGTCGAGGCAGGATATATCTCCGATGATCGCTCTTGCTTTTTAAAAGGATTGTAGGATGAGAGAGGCGGAGGAGGAAGACCTGCTCGTTGGGCTCGGATACGTGCGTAGAAGATGTAGCCAGCAAACGCGATTGGGATTAAAAGGATGACAACCTGTGGGTCAGTCAGCTTGCGTTGTTATCTTGAGTGAGCCGAAGTGATGAATTGGAGCTGACCAGGACAAACCAGCCCCAACCTGACATAGTCTCCCAATCTTGTCAACAATCACCCATTCGTTTCTATGATAGAAATCTGGAGGTCAGATCGATAAACAGAGATAAAAGCAAAAGACGTTGGTGCCGACCAAGACAAGTTTCAGGGCTGACAGTCGCTTTGGCCCTAGTCTCAATCTGGAACAGGGTCTTTTAGCAGCACCACTTATGTTAAGCATTCAGCTTCTGGCTTCTTGTTCTATCACTGCGATATTTCGTACCTAGTGGTAATCCCATTGGAGAGCTCAATGGCTTCTCCTGGGTGGTACCATACCGATGGCCTCCTAGATGGTCAGACAGTGAACTATGATTACGATTCGCAGAAAGATGGCGGCCGCCTAGTCATCATATATGAAGATGGCCGGGAGAAAATCATCCATAATCGCAACGTGTGTGGAATACTGACCCATGGCCATGCTACTGACGAGGAAGACACTACTCAAGAGTCGACGATCGGTCTTGTCCTCGCATCCGAGGAACCAACGTCAGAGTCGTCCAAGGGCAAGTATCACTACAAAGAGTTGAGAGCCGTCAATCTTCCGTACTCTTTTGTTGATGGGCATCGTATTTCACACTTCATTTCATCTCTCTCTAATTCTCAGTTGCCTGAATCAACTCCAATCCTCTATGTTATCATTTCCATTCGCTCAGGGTCCGCCGGAGCCCAGCATTATTTCGATAGTGTTGTAGAGAACGCTTTCAAGTCTTTTGGCATTCCGGACACAACATACGAAGTCCACACGACAACCTCGGAAAAGTCTATCGAAGATCTTGCTCAGAATGTGCTGCTTCCTCATGCGAGATGTGGCCACAAGCAAGTCATCTTACTGCTCTCGGGCGACGGCGGCGTTGTCGACATTCTCAATGTGCTCGCAACATCAAAGCGAAGCAAAAAATACGTCAAGCCCGTCATTAGCCTGCTGCCCATGGGTACTGGCAATGCTTTGGCGAACTCCACTGGGCTCAATCAAGATTCGACCAAAGGCCTGAGCCATTTCTTCAGGGGAACGCCCCATCCTTTGCCGACCTTTACGGCGACGTTCTCTCCGGGATGCGAGTCCTTGGTTGATGAAGGCAGACGCAGGGAACCACTGTTGACCAATGGTTCTAGCACTGTTGTGGTATATGGCGCTGTGGTTTTGTCATGGGCTCTTCATGCTTCCCTGGTAGCCAATAGCGACACAACTGAGTATCGCAAGTATGGGAGTGATCGCTTTCAAATGGCTGCGAAAGAGCTACTGGTCCCTTCCGATGGATCTGCGTCCCATGTGTACAAGGGCAAGATTACACTCACAAAAGGGCATTGGGATGGCCAAACTTCCCAACAGGTACTAGACCGTCAGACCCACATGTACGTTCTTGCAACATTGGTGTCAAATTTAGAGGAGAAGCTCGTCATCTCTCCAGATTCTTGGCCCCTGGATGGTCAAATCCGCATAGTGCATTTCGGTCCTGTATCGAGCCCCGATGTCATGAGAATAATGGGGTTAGCGTACCAGGACGGAAGCCATATCGAGGACCCAGCAGTAGAATATGACAGCATTGATGGAATGAGAATCGACTTTGAAGAGGCTGATGAACGTTGGAGGCGGGTCTGCGTGGATGGTAAGATTATACAGGTCGGCGAAGGCGGCTGGGTTGAGGTGCAGAACAGCAAGGAGGATGTTCTAGACATCATGGTTGATATGAAATCATGAGATCGTCGACCATACTCTTACGACGACATGGTCACACGCTGCTGCTTCAATAGGGGAGAATATTGCAATTTGCAAATGCCTGCCCAAGGACCGTGATGCGAGAGCTATTAGATAGAATAAGGACCAGAATTGCATCAAGATACAATGTACTATTAAGTCCCCACTCGAGAATATAAACAGATGGACCATCTATTGAGCCGTTCTGATTACTCGTAGCCTTTTGGACGTCGATGCGTGGAAAACCACGATGCACACGGCATCACGCGCCCAGTCCCCACCTCCAACCTCCATGTGTCTCTTACTTTCTCCTATTCCTAAGATACATTCATGTGGCATAAGAAATCCTTCACACAGATTCCCACAATGCCAACCAGCCAAACCATGGCTGCGCCCTTCTGGCAAAATCCCTGACTGGGAACACATGGCATCAAGAGCATGCCACAACTCTCGTGCGAATGCTTATCACACCGCGCACCTATAAGCAATCTCAGGCACATCGGGGAAGAACTGAAGCTGGAACCTTTGGCTTTGTTCCAGCGGCTGGGTGGAGTGTGTCTCCGGATTCCGTCCAAAGTGCATTGAAGATGTTGCTTGTCCATCAGGTAGGCTCTCTAAGGATTGGGGAGGTAGTCCGGTAGGTGCTTGTATTACTGTGGTTGGCACTTGGATGCTCACAAACTCTAGCTATACCCTTACGTATACTCCCTCCCTAGACCGTATCCTTCCCTCTCCGGCGCACCTGCATGTCAAGATCAAGAATACGTCCGCCATACCATTGCGAGCTGCGTGGGTCCATGGCCCCTACACTCTCTACGCAGCGACCTATCCAGCAACTTTCGACCCAAACCAAAAGCGTGAGGAATCGTGGCAAGATGGTGTTCCGGAATTTGAGCCAATGCTCAAAGCTGGTGGAAGCTGGATGAGCCGCCTCACTGTGCCTGAGAACATTAGGCAGACAGCAGGGGACGCAAACGCTAGGGCTGCTGATGGAACAAGGCCAAGTGGTACATGGATTATTGAGATCTCATCGCAGGTCATATTCTCAACGTCTGCTGCCGTACATTTCGAACTCTTGGTTGGAAGGGATGAAAAGTCGATAGAATTGGGGTTTTCCAGTTTGATGGGTCAGGGTGCACCCACACCGGGCCAATTAGAAGATCATCAGCAATCTAAGAGAAGTAAAGACGGTCATCACAGTGCCGCTCAGCCAAGAGGAGTCTTTTCGCACGCAGTCCAATTGGTGGTTGATGATACCGTAAGCTTGTGGAATAAGCCTACTCTGCCGGAATGGAGAGACGAGGGCAAGGATAGGGGTGGTCACAGTAGGGAGAAAAGCCATGAAGAAGAGTCTGTCCGTTCTGATGGGGCAGGAGCAAGGTCGAATGAGGCTCAATCTAGGAAGAGGAAGAGGATACATCTGGTGGTGCTTACACATGGTCTTCACAGCAACCTAGGCGCCGACATGCTCTACTTGAAGGAGAGCATCGATGCAGCGGCGAAGGGAGCACGACAAGCTGCACGCGAGAGGAAGCGGAAGGAGAAGGGTCAATATACTGCAGGCAAGGCCAGGGACAGCACTCCGAATGGAGGCACAGATACTTGGGAAGACCGCCCAGAGGCCTCTACAGCGCCTCTATCAGGTGGTCAAGACGACCTTGAAGAGGGAACAGGTACCAACGACAGCGATGATGAAGAGGAGGTGATTGTTCGAGGCTTTGCCGGGAATGCAACTAAAACGGAGAAAGGTATCCAGTATCTTGGCAAAAGACTCGCCAAGTGGGTTCTGTCCATGACCTATCCAGATCAGCCATTCTTACCGACTAAAAAATCAGTCAAAAAGAAGCTTTCACGTGTACTTACTGGAGAGGGGGATGGAGAGGCAAACAGTCCTCAGCACAGCCATAGCAGTATCTACAAGGCATCCAAGAAGCCGGAAAACCTGGCATACAAGATTACCAGTATATCATTCATTTCGCATTCTCTTGGTGGCCTGACCCAGACTTACGCCATTGCCTATATCCATAAACACTCACCTAACTTCTTCGATGAGATCAAGCCTATCAATTTTGTTGCTATGGCCGCCCCTTTTCTCGGTCTGAGCAACGAAAATCCACTCTACGTCAAATTTGCGCTGGACTTTGGGCTTGTCGGAAGGACGGGCCAAGACCTTGGTTTGACATGGAGACCTCCTACAATGGTACGAAGCGGTTGGGGTGCAATGATCGGTGGAATTGGTTCGGAAGGTCAGCATAAACAGAAAAAGCCTGATCCAGGATCAAAGCCTCTTCTACAAATTCTTCCCACAGGTCACACGCATCAAGTCCTTAAGCTATTCCGAAATAGAACCGTTTACTCGAACGTCGTCAATGATGGCATTGTGCCATTACGAACTTCCTGCCTCCTGTTCCTCGACTGGAGCGGTCTGGGTCGAGTTGAGAAGGCCAGAAGAGAGAATGGTTTGGTTGGAACTATGGCTGGATGGGGATGGGCGGAGCTCACCGGTGCGAACCACAGCGCAAGCAAAACTCTGCGCGCCGAGCAGGATGGTGAGGCATGGTCTCAGACAAGCGCAAGCGGCGACGAAGGGTCGATGACATCTCGAAGACGAGAAGAACAAGCCAAGGTCCCTCAACCGGCAGAAAACGCGGTAAAAGACGATACGACTGGAGAGGAGAGTCGGGATTCAAAAGCACATCATCTACTTGATGAGCAGGGGAAGCGTTTGCAAAATGATCAATCTAACACTGAACAGACAGAAGCCTCTTTCCCTCGACAACCACCTAATGCACTGGCTGGCATTCTGTCTTTCCTCCGTCCTCCAAGAAGCCAGCATCAATCTCCCAAACAGCAAAAGATGTTCAAGCGGAGTCAGACCAAGAATCGAGAATTGGATGATGCGCCTAACCCTCCTTCGGAAGTACCGGCTGGGCTTGGCCACCCTCCGCCTACAGATCGTTCTCTCAATGTGAGGGGCGACTCCATGTTGGAAGATCCGGAAAATGCCTATGCTCCACCCAAAACCACCATCTTCGAATCAGCAGGTGATATACTGAATCCTCCTCTACCATCGAAGGAATGGCTCAACGATCCCAAAACCCGACCCCGGACCATATTTCATGACCGAGTCTACCATCCAGAAGACATTCCACCCGCACCTACCAGGAAAGCTCCTGGACTCTCCAGATCCATTTCAAGCGACTCAAGGAATGGTCCATCCCGATCCAGTAGCACCTCTGGAGATCAACCTGATAAATCTGATACAAGCAACATGAAAGTGGAAGAAAAGATCGCACGGGCCTACCACTACGGCCTCACATGGCGCAAAGTGCTCGTTCGACTTGAACCAGACGCTCACAACAACATGGTCGTCCGGCGCATGTTCGCCAACGCCTACGGCTGGCCAGTGATCAAACACCTTGTCGACACTCACTTTGCCGACACCTACGCCGCGATCACAGCAGACATCCATGAGCCCAGCGAAGAACGCGCCAAACCAATCAACGAAGCGGTAGGGGACCACGGCGAGGAAGTCCGCCCGCGCCAGCACAAGCCGCACCCACGCACCACGAGCGAGCTGCACGAGGCCCAAGACCACGTCCCGGCTTTAAAACGCCCCGGGAGTAGCCTGAGCAGCAGTATGCACCGCGCGCCCATCTCGAGGCAGGATTCGGCGCAGTGGGACGACGCGCTCTTCGAAGGCACTGACGACGACGAGGATATCGACACCCCGGTCGAGGCGCGGCATCGCCATCACGACGGGTCGGGGGACAGCAGGAAGATGCCCAGTTCTGCTTTGCCCCGGGGTACCCCTGCGGCAGAGATCGCCGAGTTCTTGACCCGGGAACCCCCGGAGTTGGATCCCGGGGAGGAGATAGCTGCGCCGAAGAGCATGACCTCCGTGGGCCTGGGCAAGTCGGTGCAGGAGCGGATGAGCACGCCCGGAAGGCCGAGGCGTCGGACGTTGGAGCAAGGAGATGCATCTATGGGGGCTGATTTGACGGAGGAGGTATCACACATCGGCATCGAGGACGGGGGACAGTGAGGTCTTGGCATTAGAAGGCGACAAAAATCTGCCCCCAGCTCACTCGAGGCTCGCCCGGGCCCTGCCGCTTTAGCGAGCGCGCCGGGTGAGCAGGGGTGATACGGCACCCGACCCGGGTGATGTATTACCCAAGCTGGGTGGTATATACTCTACTATTACCCTCCCACTCACCCAACCCCCCACATTCGAGCGAAGAGATGCGCGCGCGCTCTCGTACAGCCCGATTGAGGTGGCCCTCAGAGATGGCCGCCGAGGTAGGGCATAAAAGGGAGCGATGCCCCCCCTTCTTTCCTCCTCCGTTTTTACTCTGCTCAAACGAAGATCACGCTTATCTCCAGCTACTACGCTTATCCCCGACTATTCTCTTGAGTCCTTGCGACCATAGGCCGGCAAGAGGTACCGCCGGAAGAGCTATGGGAAAAAGCTATCGCCAACGGCTACAAGCAGGGAACATACCGGGCCGAGGATAGCAAGAGGGACAGTACGACGTACGTACCAAAGACCCTGAAAGATCAGAACGGTGCTTTGAAACGCTATAAGAAGTAAGTGGAGGTGTTGGCCCAACCCATCTTCAATGCCTTTGCTGACTACGTTGAGCAGATAGGTAGTTCTTGTCGAGAAACGCAAAGACGATACGAGAGAGGCAGCGTCCGATAAGTAGACCGCGGTCGATGTCTCCTACGCTACAGGAGCTCAGAGTCTTCGGGAAGGGCTACCTCCTCTCGATCTTGCGACCATCAAAGACTTCCTTCGATTTATCGCCTCCGTTAGCGATAGGATAATCGACGACAAAGACGAACTCGTTACCGCGGATTCAATGAATACCTTTGCGGAGTGGTTCTTCGCTGGATTCGCTCGGGTAACCGGCAACCGTATCGAAGAAGAAGATAGATATATAGTATATAGTATGAGTATATTCCGACTTGAGATCTCAATTCCAAGCTGATCGGGAGTATACTAGTAGGTAAGGAATACCTTGACTAGAGAAGGCTTAGTCGTAAACAAAAAGAAGCCGAAATATTTATTCGGTAGAAAGGAGCTAGTCCAGTTTACCGTTATATTCTGAACCGTTGATAATAATTATTTTACCTATTTATATAACAAAGTTCAAATCCCCTTTATTATCGCGGTCTTCTGCTAGACTGGGGCGCGGATCGGCGCGTTTTTCCCTGATAAGAAAGACGATAATAAGAAGGGTCTTCAATACCGGGTAAGTATTGATGCGATTATTTGTAGGGAGTACCGTTAACTTTTTATAAGATATCGAACTCGTTCTTAAACGTATCCCGAGCGGTAGGTAGAAAGTGATATATCGAGTTGATTAACGTTAAATAAAAAATAATTATAACCTAGAGAATATAATATATTACTCCTTTCTGTTTTATCTTCGATCTTCTAGACTGATAATATTTTGCTTTAGTAGATATGGCGTATTTACCAGTTAATACGGTACGCTATTCTACGATAATATTTAATATCTGCTAGCTTTAGCTCTCGCAGACAAGGTTATTTAGGGTATCGATTCCTTTAACGATTTATAGCAATTGCAAATCCCTAACGACAACAACGAGCTTCCTCTCCGATAAAACGATTCCGTAAGGGCTTTACCGATCCTGCGCAATATTATAATATAACAGGGTATTACCGATAAGCCGCTTCTAAAGAAAACCTTCGATTGGATCCTCAAATCGGTACTCAATCTCTCGGGATACTTTGGGAATACGATAGTATATACAATACGCCGTTACCTAGGCAAAAAAGTCAATAATAAGTAGTTCCTAAAGGCAAATCAATTGCGGTCTTATTAATAATCGAATTCTATAAGGAGGTATACCGAAGTCGAATAATCTTAATATATCAACCAGACCGATCCTCGTATCTACGGCCAAAGCTATATAGCGAATATCTCCTCTGTCTGTAGTAAATCGGCTTTTTTAGGTAAAACGGCCCAATATAACTATATAGACTGCTTCCAATCCTTTGCGAAATTTCGCAAAAAGGGCTTTTCTAGCAAATTACCCGCTGAAGAAGAAGCTGCTATCCGGCGAGATCTACAACTTCTGGAATTGGAGTCCGAAGTCCAGCGGCTTAAAAAAAGAGGAAGCTCCGCCTCCGAAATCAAAACTGCCGGGAGCAAAGCCCGCGTATATCAAGCCCGCCTTATCAAAAAAAGATTGTAGCTATTCAAACTCAAATAGGTCCGGGAGCGGAGGGATTGGAAAGTCAAGACCTATAGCAAAGAGCGTCCTGATAACGAGAGAAAACCAGACCTCTTGGAGATTCTATCGCAAATAATACCAGAACGCGGTCGCCTTATATAGACGACGATTTCGGATCGAGTCGTATCGGAAGAGGTACAAAAAGGAGCTATTAAGGATCTGTATTGCCTGGCGTCCCAGGACTGTACGGTCTTGTACCGTCCCGGACAGAAGCCGATACAAAGGCTCTACCCGGTAGAGAGCTACGGTCTGTTTATATCTAGGTAATACCCTTTCCGATATATTTCTTCTGCGGAATTCTAATAATAGCAGCTTATACAAACCCTACCGCAGTACTTATATTTATTACTGTCGCCAAACCGAACTGGCCAATACGCTTAAGCGATTACCCTCCGAAATAAAACACTGTTTTATATACTTCGATTGGTTTGTAGAAGAGGAATAAGACTAATATTATCTAATATATCTAGAGTCAATTACCTCCAAATAGTATATATCGATTATATACTGCAATATACTCTTCCGTCCTGCTTTCTGCCTATTCTATATAAATAACGATCGGCTCCTACTGTCGTCCTAATAAACCTTATAAACCCAAGAAGCCAAACTATAAAGTTACCTCGGCAAGTATCTAGAAACGTTACAATAGCCTACGAGTTACCCTTATTTATTATATAGCCTATAGCTCTAAGACAAAATATCTTTCCTCTATTACTTGAGCGATATATACAGCTTACAAATAAGCCTATATATAAGAAAATCTTGGCAAACCTAGTACGATTCGAAGCCTTTTATTTACTAAATATTTAATACTACAAGCTAGAAGCAGAAGCAGCAGAATACCGACGGACAGGAGCTGCCGCCTTCGAAGCGAAAATATAACTTTATTTAGACCGGCAGGAGCAACAAGCCCTTTCTATATCTACCGCAGGATCGAAATAGGCCCGATAGGATTTAGAACTTATTACCTAGGTCGTCCGAGGTCTTATATCTTCTTTTAACTACTAGCGATAATCCCTAGGATCTTCCGGAGTTAACTAATAGCGTATCGATATTACCTTCTAATATTAATAAGTTCCTTTTGCTAGACGATTTAAGTTCGAGCAATAATATTTAAGAGACCGGGCTTTGCAACGAACGCGAATAGATAAGAGATTAATTAAGGTACTTTATATATATAATAATATCGCCTATATTATTAGAGCTTTACGCCAGTAAGTATTCTAAGGAACTAGTAATTATCGATACCCAAGCTACGACTATTATTATAAAGAATATATAGGCCCTTTCTATCGAATAGGGAAAGAAGGCAGAGGATATTATCGGTTCGAAGTATACGTAGCCTCGAGCGAAGAATGCCTGCCGGTCGCTATATAAAACAACAGCCTCCTTGTTCGACCTATATACCCCAGATCCTTGCTTTCTAATCAGAGAGACCCTTAAAATAAGTATAGACTTGGAGAAATCTTCGCCTGCTCAGGAAGATTATATCGATATTATAAATAAATTCGACTTCTTGCAATTTATATACTCCTAAGCCTTCTCCTATATACTAGACCCTAGCAACAAGAATAAGAAGATTGTTATTTCGATCAATCCTATCGAGTTCGGCCCTTTTATAAAGGACTTGTATTAGTTAGTAATATCAATTAAATATCGACTTTATAAGATAACGGTTTTAATAATCCTATTAAAACCTCGTATTAGGTTTATATTGCGCGGGCCAAAGCCTTAACAGAAGCCTCCGGTCTTGCGACTAAGTCAGCTAAAGCGAAACGGGATTCGAAAGCCTGCTCGCCGAGGCATCAAACGTTCGGCTTGACTATCAAATGGCCTATATCGATCAAAGTCATACGCTCAAATAGCCTGTATCGATCAAAGTTACACGCTCTCACAGTTTAGTTCTTATATATAGTCTATAGATTGCACTATCTAATGGCGATGACTGGACATGCTGCTCTATTTCAAGCTGAGCCTTGTTCGCGAAACTATCCACCCGAGTCGGCTTATCTATAGACTATTATATGTCTCAAGAAATCTACCGTTCTTGCCAGGTCCTGTACTTCTTGCTCTCTATTTTACTTGTTTATCTTAGTTATACGAACAATAGAATTTAGTCGAGCTATTTCTCCTTCAGCCGGTCGCTTTAGCTCTATCGCTATAATTGCCTGATAGTTTTAGTATAGAATATTATACTTATATAATAGAAGTCAGTTATAATAGTATAATAAGCTATATAATATCCAATATCTCCGAAGCTATCAATTTGAGCAGATCTTTGGAATAGCAGTTTGTATATAATAGCAATAGAATTATAGTTATATTCGTAGAATACCGGAGGTAGCCGTACCGTCTTTCGCCAGTATATTCTATTCTTATACTACAGGATAGAGCTATTTTGAGCAAGACAAAAATAATAGCAGAGGAGAGATCAGCTCTTTGAGGGGTGTAGGATCCTGGAAATCTTAAGAGTTTTCGATTTACGACCTTCTGGAGTTTACAGCCCCCAGGAAAAGTCAACTTTTCCGAATTCGCAGCCAATTGGAACTCCTAGCCCCCAGAAAAAGTTAACTTTTCCCAATTCACAGCCAATTGGAATTATTAACTACCCTCTGGGTTCAATTTTTGGATAGAGCTAGACATCTCCGTTGTTTGTCTCCCCAGACTTCTCAACTGCCTCAGACAGATAACATATCTTGAGAATTCCTTGGGTATCTGCACCTTTTCCAGCGTAGCATACGTGGTATTCGCTGAATCTCCTGTATCTCCTACGCTGCATACCTGTTACTGCGCCCTGTTCGAAGCTGCTTATTCGTTGGACAGTACAGCGTACCTTCTGAAGGTTCGAAGTGTTACATTGATTATCTAAAAGTGATCGAGTGTTCAGAATCTCAGCATCGTCGTAGACGAGGTGCCGTCTGCCTGCGCAATACGCGCGTCTAAAGTAGCGACTTCAGGAGGCTCGCTCTTCGGGTGCTTCTCCGTGACTCGCTGGCTTAAACTATGAACATTTATTACATTATCGTTGATAATAACATATTCAATCTATTATCTCTTAATCTTATCTGATAGAAAGGTACTGCAAGCCGGGAAAAGCGCTCTGCCTTCAAAGCTAGAGCACCGTTAATTATAGAGTACCCGAGATAGCCGCTGTCCAAAATTAGACCAAGATACATCGTATTCTTCTATGTCCATCGACTTGCCGCTCTCCAAGTATTGCACGAGAAACCAGAAAGACGAGTAACAGACTTTCCCGGAAGTCCCGTTGTCAAGGTGTTAGTATATATTATTGAAGGTGCGTACAAAGAAACTGGCAGATTTGTATATGATAAATAATTGCGATATACGTAGAATCAAGAAAGATAAGCCACCACTTTATAAAGCATTAGAACAGGAACGGACTCGCGCGAGTTTAGATATAAAGTCTATGAAACGCTACTCCGCGGCCATCCAGACCCTCGAAATTGTATATCGGGCACCGAGGTAGATCTTCGCTCTCGACCAAGTACTATATGTCAGATGCACTCAGGGCTAAATCGTCTGATTGATAAATAATGGTGCATAGCACCCTAATATATATGATGATGAGGCCCTAGATAAGGGCAAATAAATATTCCTAGCTCTGTTTTATACCAATTGCTTCGCCTGATAAAGTAGAGAATAGGTAATATAATAATAGTATTTTGGTAGTATAATTAAGGGTCCAAATAACCCTAGAGAAAGCAAAATAGGAAAATACGGGTTAATAAGGGAAAATAGGGATAATAATAGCTAATATACCCCCCCAGGATAATAGCAGTCTGGCTATTATTATAATTCTATTTAACTAGTAGATAAAGTTATATAGTTATTCAAGTCAACGAGTTATAATATACGAATAAATTCCTTATATTTCTAACGAGGAAAAAATTTGATAAAGCTATTTATTAATATTTTGGCTATAAAGATTTATTTAATAGTAATATAATTATTCTGAACTTCTTAGCAAAGCTAATATCGATATATATCGATATATTTAAGGCGTATAAATAACTTAGGAATAAATCGATTAACGAGGTCTAATATTTACTAATTATTATAAATAATAATAATATTTTGGCCTATTTAAAAATATATATATTCGAAAAATCTGTTTTATTAAATTATTTACTAAATTATTTTATTAAGAATAAGCAATTTAGCTTCAGTATTAAATATAGTAATAATAATTTGTTTTAAAGCTTTCTAATTAATAAGGTTATTATATAATTGGAAAAGGTAGCCGAATAAGTTTTTCCTAATAATAAAGTCGTCGGCAAATATAATATCTGATATTAATAGAAAAACATTATTTTATATTTAGCTATTATATTTAATTGCGAGCGTTTTGATAGCAAGCAAATATACTATTAATTAATTAGCTAAAGCTAAATAATAAAAGGATAGATTTTGGAGGAATTAAGCAAACCAAGAACTAACAAAAGTAATATTTAGCTTAATAATAATAGCAGCGAACAAAATAGAGCTAATATATTATTAATATAAATATATTTGCTTAGGGATAACTTAATATTCGTATAGAAGGATTTCTTCTACTAGCAATAATATTTTTAATAGAATATAACTTTTAAAAGGGAATTTGCTAGCTATTTTTTCGATATATAAATTTTAGCTTAGCTAGACTTGCTTGGTAAAGCGATTTCTAATAATATATATATTAATAAATTATATTAGCTCTCTTAAATATCGAAGCTTATATATATTAAAGAAAGATACTTCAAAAATATCGTATTTAACTTAGTATTATTTTTTATATAATATTACAAAGTTATTAACGTAAAAAAATACGATTAGCTAATTATTAATAAAAAGGTATTTTATTTTTAATATTATATATAAACCAAAACGTTTTATTATTTTAATAACATCCTAAAGCTAAAATAATAGGGATCTCTTTAATTTATATAATACTTTTATAAGTAAAAAGTATTTATATAATATATTTAATCCCCTCGGAGGATTAATACCTTTAAAATAATAAATATAAATTTCCTTATTAATATTATTATTAATAAAAGCGTTAATTATATTATATTAACAGGATTCGAAGGAAAAAGTAGCTATAATAATCATAAATATTCTTAAGATTTTAATAGTTAAAATAGTTAAAACTATTTCCTGTTCCGTTTATTATAAATCTCTTTTAATATATTAATAAACTTTATACTTTTCTAAATATCTATTCTTATTGTATTTATATTTGAAAATTTAAATAAAAAGGAAAATATTTGCTCTTTAAAGTTTAGAACTTACTTAAAATATATCTTTATTATTAAGGCTAATATATTCTTTATATACAGCTTATATAAAGGTATTATTATAAAGATATTTTACTAAAGTTTTCTAACTTTTTAGCTTTAATAAAAGGTTATCGTAATATAAATATTTAATAGAGTTAAGGTTTTTCGTAAAGGCTAAATAATATTCTATATCTTGGCTAAGATTTGCGATAGCTAGTATACAAATATAACGACGATTTCTCGCTTATATTCTAGAAAATAGGATATTATCTTCGGTTATTCCTAATAAGATTTCGGAGCTTTTAAAAATTAAATTTATTATAAGTTAATAAGATTAATATAATATTAATAATAATAATAATATAATATGAATATTGTTTTCCAAAATATAACTCTTTAATATATTGCTAGTATTTTAGCTTAATATCGTATTTTTAATATTTTTAATATTTTAGCTTAATATCTCCCCCTCTTCAGTAGCAAGTATATAGACTAATAGTATTCCTCCTAAGGTATTACTTAATAGAGGAGTAAGAAGAATAAGGTAAGAATAATTAATTAAAATTAATAAAATAATAATAATTATTTTTAAAGTTGATAACGAGATTTGGTAATAAAGCTAATTTATAATATTAATATTATTAATAAATAAATCTATTTTATTTATTTTATTTAATAATTAATTATTAGCTAATAGCCGATCAGCTTCCTTATTAATAATATTTACGGTTTTATTAAACTCCGGATTATTAAATAATAAGTTTAAATCAATATTTATAAGGTTATAATAATAGCTTTTGTTAAATAAGATATTCTTAGCCCGAATAATATATTTTTTGCTTAGGACTTATATTCTAAAAATATTTCGTAAATTATAATTAATAAGATAGCTTAAATAAGCTCTTTGCTAAAGTTTTAGAAGTTTAGGAACTTCTGAATATATAAATAAATATATTTTATAACCGAAAACATAAAAATAAACCAATAATAGCTTTATATAATAAAAAGCCTTAAATAATATTTTATTATTAAATACTTTAATTAATATCTGATTAAGGAGATATATTATTATTAATATAATCTTAAGCTATAGATTATAAGGAAATTTTAAAGTTATTTATATATATTTGCTTTTTGTTATAATTACCCCCTTAGAACGTTTAGATAAACCGTTCTACTTTGTAATATATAGGGCTATTAGTTTTATAATAATATTATTTTTCTATATTAATATATTAAATAATTTTCCTAAGGAAGGCTCGCTATTGCTATAAAAATATTTGATTAGATAATTATATTGTTATTTAATTAGATAAATTATTTGTTCTATTATTTTAATAGCTTAGTCTTTTATATAATAGGTCTATACTTAATAATATTTAGTAATAAGGTAAACGAAATAGCTTAGCTATTTATACCCGTTAAATCCTTTTTTAATAAGAATAAGGTTATAATAAATATATTTTAATAGGTTTATTGCTTTATATTTATAATCTTAATAACAAAAAATAATCCTTTTAGCTTTGAAAAGATAATATAATTAATATATCTTAAATTAGCTCCGGATTAATAGGGTAATAAGTTTAATTCTAATAATATTTTCTAATAATATTGTAATTGCCTTAGGGCCAAGATAACTTATTAATAAATATTAATATAATAATATAGCCTTAATTGATAGTTAAGGGCTTTTAGATTTATATTATTTTATTAATATAACTATAATAATAGGTTTTTCTAGGAAATCTTAAGCTTTTAATTAATCGGTTTATAAAAATTAATAGCCTTAATATTAATAAAATTTATAGAAATAATCCTTATAATTATCCTTTATTATATAGAATATATTACTTCTAATATTCTAATAAATATTAACTTAATTAGTTTTATTAAAGGATACTAAATTAATTATAAAATTAAGAACTAAAGTTATATTTTAGAGCTTGATTATATTATATTCCTTAATAGATATTAAAATACCGATTTTATATATTTTAAAAACTTTAATTTTATATAATATCTTCCTTAAGATAATTATATTATCAGGAGTAAATAATCGTTAATAAAAGAAGTAATCTCGATTATTATATAAATATATATTAAAGCCAAAGTCTAAAATCTAGGCGTTAAATAGTATATTGTTATAGGAATTGAAAAATATAGCTAGAAAACAAAACAATATTTGCTTAGTAGAAAGCCTTAGCAACGAGATTCCTATTATCTGTTTTATAAATATTTTTATTTCTAATATTCTATTGCTTATATAAATTGCTACAAAAATACAAAGCTTTGCTAATAATATTTATATTTAGCTTATTAAAAGTTCTAATAGGATAAGAGTTAAAAAATATTCTTTAAATATTTTTTAATTGATAATAGCTCTCTCGATTCTTTCTTTAAAAAAACTATTTTTTAAAAGCGTTTTAGCCTTCTTGATATATATAGTATTTAAGATCTAATTTTTTAAATAAGAAGCTTTATTGAGACAATAATATTTAATAAACTAATAATATATTTCTTTAATTAAATATTTAAGAATAGGGGTATTATTATATTATATAAATTATTCTTTCGGAGGTCTCTTTTGCAAGGTAGTAAAAAATAAAAATATTCCTATTTAATAAATTATCTTTTTGTTTATTCTATATAATTATTTAACTTTTTATATAAGTTCTTCAAAAATTGATAGAGACTTCCCCTTATTCTCTTTATAGTTAAAATATACCTTAATTATACTAGATTAATCCTAATTTATAAAATTAATACTTTTGATAAAATTGATCCTTGCTATTATTATTTAGAAATTAAAATATTTAATTTCGATAACTTCGGAAAATAATATTTACTACTTATTTAATTAGAATTCTATATTTTAGCCTTTAATCTTTTTAATATATAATACTCGATATTCCTTATTAACGTCGAAATACCGTATTTATATAATAGATATTAATTGACGTTTAAGGCTTTTAAAGGCTTAATAGGGAATAATATAATTAATAAGATATACAATAAGATTTATAAAGATTGATTTTTTAATATCGATTTATAAAATTCGTATAGCTTTTACCTGGTCTAAGTAGTACTTCTTTTTATAATTATATTTGATATTAAGTATTCCGTATACTTCTTTAGGTATATAACCTTCGTATTTAGCTTATTTGCTTATTTGTTTTGCGGATAATATAATAAGAAATATTAATAATAAATAAGAAAGTTTTTTAAATACTTCAGGGTTAATAAAGTATTAGATTTTGGCAAATATTGTTCTATTCTTAATACTTAAGATTTATTAGAACCAATTATTCGTACCGGTAAATATAAAGGATATAAGAATAGTAATAATAGAAGATATAATATTAAAGATATTTTATATTCGGGAATATTTAGGTAGTTTAAGAGCGATTTTGGTATAAATTATACCTATTTAAGCCTAATAATATTAGATAATTATAATAATAACTTAGCGAACCAATCAAATAAGTTTAATATAATAAGTTAATAGCGGAATCCGGGCTTATAACTATCAGATATACTTAGGGTTAAATTATCTGATTGATAAATAATAATATATAATACCTTAATATATATAATAATAAGGCCTTAAATAGGGGCAAATAAATATTCCTAGCCCTATTTTATACCAATTGCTTCGCCTAATAAAGTAGAGAATAGGTAGTATAATAATAGTATTTTGGTAGTATAATTAAGGGTCCAAATAACCCTAGAGAAAGCAAAATGGGAAAACACGGGCTGACAAGGGAAAATAGGGGCAATGACAGCTGACACTATGTCTCTATGCAATCCTCGCAAAAGGCATAGCCGCACATAGTTGTAGTGTCCACCTGGTTCGACCGACAGAGTATATATTCGAGCCGACTTTGTAAAGCGTCCACCTCTCTCAATGCTTCTCCCGCTTTCGATTCAAGAGCAAGCTTGGCTACTTCCAATTCCTCGATTTTCTTCTCTAGGGATCGGCACTTTACTCGCAGTCCTTTCAAAGCCCGTTTCTTGGACGTATAATTGCAGACCTGGGGCTCCTCTTCGGAAGTTTCCGAGACGGCGTCGAAAATACGCTTCGGTACTCGGTTGTGCGGTCGTTGCTCGGTATTCCCTATATCAAGTCGGGAGCTGTCGGATAGAAAGGACGTAGATAACCTTGAGCCGTCCGAGGGGATAACAATAAATATAGCTAAGAGTACGGTTAGAGCAGATAGAGGATTCTCTCGAAGTATAAACCAACCTGGGCACCGCCCTGAGTTCTCCTTATGTTTACAAGAGATACGGCGGCGTCGCGATGAGCCTCGCTGGACCTCCTCGGAGGGGCCTGGCACTCTCACTGAGCGATATAGACCGTCCTTTGGAAAGGCCGGATTCCCGGTTAAACGACAAAAAAGCACTTCTATATCTATATCTCCAGATCTTCCTTCAGCTGGTATACGAAGCCTTGTATGTATGTAGATCTCTTCCTGCTCCTCGGCTCTATACGAACTAGGATCTCGGACGTCAGTAGACGGATGGCGAGAGCAGGGGAGTGGGTTGGACTGCGATTGATCAGAGACGCTATCAGGTTGGCCCGATACCTCTATCTCGCCTTCCTGTAGACTATGGCTGGATGGCAGTAGTGCTGGAGAACGCAGTATAGGGGGGCGAACGAAAACTGGTCTGTTACGCTGACGATTGGAACGAGCGGACATTTCTGTCTCGTCGTTGTGCGAGGGTATAGAAGCCATACGGAAAGTAATGATTTTGTAACCGTTTGACGAAGATGGCTAAATGCAGAGTAATATAAGCAAGATGCAGAGGAAAGAAAGGGCCGGGTAGTAGTCTTATATCTTCTCTGGACGCCCCTGCAGGAAGACATCAAATAATCTATATTTACTACCTACGGGCAAGCACGCCCATTCAGCCTATCGCACTTATACCATCTTAAGACCTAGCGATATAGAGGTCTTATATTAAGGCACCAGCTCACTTTGACTGGATAACTCTTACTCCGCTACTGTATATCAAACTCAGCCGGGCACGTGTTTGGACAGAAACAGGTTCGGAAGAAGGTATAAGCTCGCTCTTATTGGGCCTCTTACTCCGCCGCTGCACCGTCTAGGGTCGAGGCCAGTCTGGAATATAATTAGAAAGAAGCAGTCTCGGATAGTGGCAACAACTTACCTCTATTGGATCTCTCTTACTCCGCTACAGCACCGTCTGGGACCAACCCGGCACACCAACGAAGCGTTGAGGTAAGGCCTCTGCGCGACACTTAAGCAAACGCGAGGTCAGTACCCACTCTTTATAACGGTACTGCTATCATACGCGACTGAGGGGAGGTAGCAGGAGCTCCAGGAGTCAGCCCTCCTTACAGCAAAGCAGGCATCTACTTCCACTCGGCGCAAGCATTAGATAGAAGGCTCAGCCATCGGCTACGCGGCACTAGGTAGGCCCTGGCGTTGCGGAACAGTACACTTGGTCCGGGACGATTGGTTACAGATAGACCTATATAGATAGCGTAATCTATACGAGGATACTACCCTGTTCCCAAGTTCAGCAAAGATCTTTTGGAGGCGGCTCCTGGATATAACAGGCAGGTAATCGCCATATCCTCTGGACAACCTGCAGTTCTCCCCGCAACATTCAAAATATCCAAGACGGTTCCGTGCAGGAGTGCCAAAATGCAAGCTCTCTCGAAACGCGAATCTGGGAACGTAAACGACTGCTCTCCTCCCAGCAGACTGGCCAGTTTTGAAGATAGATTCCCTGCGAGTGTATAGCAGTAACGGAGATACAAAAGCATCGCTGGATTTTCTAGGAGCTCTGATCAGCGCCTGTTCACTTCCTTCGCCGGACAGACAGCTGATACAGGTCCTATAGCAAGGCTTCCAGGAAGGCAGCAAGATTGCGGTTATCAGCGGAGCTGGGATATCCGTTAATATTAGTGGTATATACCCGATCCAGTGCTTCGTTACGATCTTGCTGACAGAGTAATTCCTAAATACAAAAATTACAAAATAATTATAAGGCTAACTTAAATATCTCCGAATATTAGTCTTCCTAGAAGATCAGCCGCTTTTATAACCTTATTAATAAATTCTAATCGACCTCTGCCTCGGCAATATCTACCGCCTTTTATATATTGCTAGACGAATTCGTATATAAGGGTTGCCTTCTCCGGTATTATATATAGAATATTAATTATATTAAATAATATTTGTTATATTTTTCGATTAGATTAGTTTAATTTTATAACCGAATTGATTAGGTCTAGTATTTTCGATATAATTAATATAGCTTTTTAATTATCGGCTATTTTTCCGGATTAGAACTGCCTAAGTATAATAAATACTTAGAAGTTATAAATTATCAAGAAAGGGAGGGGAAATAGCGCTAAGGGGTTAGCAAATTCTATCCAAAAATAGTATTACGTAGAAAAAAAACTTACAACGATAATAATATTAATAAAATTATAAATTTCGACCTTATAATAATCCTCGATATAGTCTTTGTAATAAAGACGAGGTTGAAGGTACCCGGGGCGAAGAGATTAGCAATTAAATTCTATTATACCGCAAAATATAAAGGTAATATAGCTTTATAACTAAGCAAAAAAGCCCCCTTATCTATATCGAAGACTAAATTTGATATAATACTACTTAAGGATTATAATAACTTTATATTATAATATTCAGATACTAAAACGTATCAAATTATCTATCGAAGATATCGGAAAGCTTAATTAAAAAGCAATATTGCTACTGACTAGAAAATAAACCTGTCCAGTTATTACTATCTACTGCGTAACGTAATATGGCACCAATTGCTCGAGTTTTGTCATTAATATATCCTCTATAGTATATTACTAGCGCTGGTAGGTATGCCCTGCGCTAGATAGTACCCGCACCGCGCCTGAAACCCCGCGCTAGATAGCACCCTCGCTAGCGCCCGAATCGCTCTATAGCCCTACCTACTATCAATAAAGCTTATATTCCTACAAATAATGTCTTGCAAGAGATGCTTAGAGAAATATAGAAGACAGCTAGTCAACGATATAGATAAGGTGTTTACAACAATACTTCTTATAAGCGGAGTCGTCTACGTTATCAGAGCTATAGTTGAGACTCCTTGGTCTACCAAACCATAATTAACCGATATTCGAGCCCCGCAAAACAAATAATTTTAGAAGGTTCTACCTGACCCCTTAAGCCCTCCGAACGGTATCTACCAAAGAGATGACTTCTCGTTTTATATCTGTTTTATTGTTGACGCTAAGCTTTTTCAGTTAAATTATAAAATACGAATAAGAGGCCCTTTTTTCAGAGTTAAACGCCTTCCCATATTCTTCTTATCCTCTCTCGCTTTGTTTCTGCCTCTCCTTGCTACTCTTTGTGCCCCCGGAGTATCTATTTCAACAGCGTTTATTACTATATTATCTCTCGTCATATTGTCTGCCTCAACAGCCTCAACAGCCTCAACCCCTCTATACGATGCTGCTTTCGCGGCACTCGCTTTTATGATCCAGGCTTCTATAAATTGCTAGATCTAGTCCAAAGCGATGAGTTCGAGGTTTACGATTACGCTAGACCAGAAGATACTTTCAACCGTAGTAAAGGTGGTCCAAAGGTATAAGAAAAGAGAAAAACAAAGAGAGTTGGAGATGCAATTCTCTTGAAATTCCTAGAATTCCGCAAGATGCGTTTGATATAGTCTACGACATCCTTTATCCGCCGGATCGGTTACCTTAAGGAGGATATCACAACGTGCAGAATAAACCTGCAATAGAGGTTTTGGTAGAGCCCCAATAGACTCGCTGAAATCTCGCCTATCTTAATTTATTTACAAAAGAATCGCAACTTTATTCCTTTTTCGCCTTAAAAGACTCTCTTGTCCTGTTCGACGAACACTTTATATCCTACTCCCGATAGTGTTTCGCCAACGACGTGGTCAAAGTCCTTAGACAGCAGGTTGATAGGCAACAGTTACAATGCCTTCTAACCCTATGTCAGTACATGATCGATATATCAGGTAGGTACGTACAATTTCTGATATGGTAGGAGGCTACGGTTTATCATCTATCGATCGGTAAGTGCAATATCTCGCATTCCTGCGTATAACCAATACAATATCTGCGTGGAATAAACGTACCAGCTGATGTCTTTTCCATTAAGTTCGGTCTTCTTCGCATAAACCGTTGTACTTTTGCTTTCTTTGAGTATAACATCTTATTAAAGTAGCTGACCGCGGTCGAACAGAAATAGGAACCGGCAATTGCCAACAAACATCCGGAAAACCGAATGATATTATCCCTATATAAGAATAAGCTGAACGCTCTCCATTTCTGGCGTCTCAGCTGCAGCCAGAAACCTGTGTTGCAGCATCTGCCATATTTGGCATTTCAGCTGCAGCCAATCACCTGTGTTCCAGCATCTGCCATATTTGGCGTCTCAACTTCCATATTTGGCGTCTCAGCTGCAGCCAGAAACCTGTGTTGCAGCATCTGCCATATTTGGCATCTCAGCTGCAGCCAATCACCTGTGTTTCAGCATCTGCTATATCTGGCGTCTCAACTTCGATATCTGGCGTCTCAGCTGCAGCCAATCACCTGTATTCCATTATCCAGCCATATTTGGAGGGGAATTCGGACTGACCCTGCGGTTCATGCTGACCCTGCGGTTCGTGGTGACCCTGCGGTTTATGCTGACCCTGCGGTTCGTGGTGACCCTGCGGTTCGTAGTAACCCTGGGGCTCGTAGTAGCCCTGGGGTTCGTTGTGACCCTGGGGCTCGTGGTGATCCTGGTCAATCGCCAGCTAAGTTTGCCTACTAAAGCCAGCAAACGCAGCTGTACCCTACGATATGTTTCTCCGTTACGGTCCAAATTCCCTAGGGTACGCAAAAGCCCTACGATACGAATATACCCTGCGATATGTGTCCTCTACGGTAAGACTGTGCTCTAGGGTACAGTTGTCCCCTACGATATAGACCCTACGGCATTTACAATATCTACGGTAAGATGTTACCGTAATAGATCTTAATGCTCTGGATTATCTTTATAAGGTCTATCCCTTAATTATAATCTGTCCCAAAATTTATAGCCCAGGCCTTACTTCCTAAGTCTATCCCTTAATTATAGTCTGTTTCAAAATTTATATCCCAGGCCTTATCAGCCTTGGAATCCCTTTCCTCGAGGTCTATTACTTACCCCTAAACGATCAATTATTTTCCTGCGACCAGGCGCCCTCCTGCGACTAGCTCCCCTTTTGTACCCTGTCTCCCTTTTGCGAATAGTCCCCCTCTTATGATCAGTTACCTTCCAACGACCAGTCTCTTCCCCGCGACCGGTCGTTTTTAAGGGACCGGTCTTCTTTCTACGACCGGTTCCTTCCTGAGATCTTGCTATAAAAGACGGCTCCGGAGGAAGTAGACAAGTATATAATCTAGAGACTCCAAGTTATCATAGCGATATTGGACTTGGGTGACCGTTGATATTCGCAAACCGTGCAGTGCCTACCCGTTTTGGCTTTAGGAAACAACTAAGTATTTGGCTCTTTACGGCTGTACGGCAGTATTTAGATCAGCACTATCGCCTCTGCGAGAGCCGACCTCTGCTGCGAGACCTGCTGTTAGCTCTAAAATAGCTCGTCTTAGTACGTACTTTCAGATCAGGATTAGAAGAACGCTTCTCTAGTTTACTTTTCAAGCGCTTGTTAAAAAGGCTGGAACCTCGGCCTATATCCTGGGAAAGTTCGTTAATCGATATTTCAGATTCTGGTATATCTGGTTCGATAATAGACTAGGATATATTATAAATTGAAGGTTTTAAGCTAGGCGTCTCTTTGGGTATACTTATTACCCTACTATTAACAGCTGCTATAAGTTCGTCTCGTTGTATTTTCGCCTAGTCTCTTGCGTTTCTGAAGGTACCAGCCCCCTCCCGAAATCTTTTAGCAGTATCAATTATCGCGAAAGACCTGAGCTGAGTTATATAATATTTAGGAGGATTCTTAGGATTTGTCGGCTTGCTAGGATACGAAGTATAAATATATAAGTAGCTATTGTAATATGTTGATATAATTGTATAGGCATTGTTGTTATAAAGGGTCTCGGAATCCTCGGCTCTGAAGGAGCGAAACTCTTGGATACTACGCGTACCTACTGCGCTATTATAGCAAGCTTGTAGTTTAGCTACAGCCCTGTTACCGTTAGGACCCTTGACCTTAGTAAAGAAGTTGGGCAACGCTAGGGCCTACTGCTATATCGATAGTATAATATATAGACTAAGCACTTTACGGATCCGTCGGTCTATTTGTACTAGATAGGCTCCGTCGTAGGAGTCAGGTTTGGCGTCGACAAAGTTGCCGTAGGTAAATAGCTTTAGGTTTCCAAATACCATATTCCTTGCAGAAAGGATACGGGCGTTACCCTAGATTATTAGGAAAACAGTACCTATTACAGCGTCCTTATTTAACGCCCGTAAATTGGTCTGCTTAAAAGTACGAAATGCTTTCTCGGGGAACTGAGATAGTAAAAGGGATAGCCTTGGCTACCCTAATCTTTTAAGGATTTCGTTTTCGTTGTTTAGTCTTGGAGGATCCCGCCCGTCAGGAAAGTTATAATTATCCGGATAGATATTATTATCGATAAGGTTTTGCCCAAAATTGCGATCGTATACGGAAGTTTTCTTTGTTTTCGAGGTTATAATTTTTGCGGTAGAGTCGGCCAAGGTATTTCTGGACTTCGATTGGGTCCTCGAAGTAGACTGATTCGATAGTATAATATAAATAATAGAATTCGGTAAGGAAGGTTCTGAATATTAGAGGGATAAAATTAGTAATAATTTTAATATCTCCTGGGCTAAACTTACCCTTCCAAGGTTACGAAGATCTAAACTACTATATCTTGCGAAACGCTTCAATTGTATTGAGTAGTTCTCTAATTAACCTGGTTCGTTACCCAGATCAAAGCTATATACGATAGTAGATCTGATAGGACTAGCCTTTTATCTAATTTATCGATTAAGTTCGTTTAAAGCCTGTCGAGTAAGCTATAGCTTTGAGAGTAAATCCTAGTACGCTGTATTCGTCTCCTGCTATATCTGACGACGTCTCTTAGCCCTTTTCCGGGGCGGGTGCGGTATAGCAGTCGAGTACTCTTCTTCGATCGCACCTCGTCGTCGCTTTTGGCTATACGATGGTTGATCTTCAGGCGCGACGGCAGTTATCAAGCATAACACTCTGCGAAGCGTAAAATATAGATCGATCTCTTCGGACGTAGAAACTAGGCATCGAGCATTATACTGCGAGAGAACGCTCGGAGTCATACTTCAGATTGAATCGAAATAGTTGGTTATCATTCTTAAAATAAGGGGTAATTCTGAACGCGTCGAGTCTATAATAATTAAGCGCGCGGCTAGGAGACACCAATATTTGCAATATTACTGATTTATCAATATACACAAATTGGAAGATATTTGTTGAGTTAGATACTAGTTAAATTTATATTTTGTCCTGTTTCAAACCCTGCATATAACTGAATATAACGTAGTATCCGATACTTCAGAAGCAAGGCCCGCGCCTCAAATGAACACTATGAAGGGATATATCTTATAGAAAAAGCCGGAAATCCGTATATAGTTGCTTAATATCGTCTGACCTTACTTTAATTAGGACCTGAAGACCCTCTATTAATATTTTCTAATTATTCCCTCCTTTAATATAATTTATTTGGCCTTGTACTCCCAAATAGCAATTAAATATAGTATTTTTCGGCAAAGCTTCTATACTCTGCAGGACCTTCTTTTATTGTATAACTATTATATCTTTGATTAGGTCTAGCTAGGGTAGCGTTTACCCGTCTTCGATAGGGTTACTTTTTAACTCCTTAGTTATAAGGATCTCAGCTCAGTTAAAGATCGGTATATTCGACTTTTCCTCGATTCCGTCCTCCTTACTTTTGCTCTGTCTATAGTATACCGTAATAACAAACTCTATCTTCTGTTTGATTAGGGTTCTATCGAAATAAACAGTCAGCCTTTAATATACCTGCCGGCAAATTATAACGTACAAGCTTCAGTTGTTGACCTATATTATAAGATGCTTCGTAAGGTCTTAAAGCTACTCTAATATAATTTCCTTTTTCGCGTTTAGAGGCTACTTCGCTATCCGGAGCCTGGTTTGTAAATCGGCGTTTCCTATCCTAATATTTATCGAATACCTCTTCTGCCAGCTTATCTAGTTGCGGGACCTGTCCGAAGATAGCAGGGACGAAGTCAGGGATATCAAGGGCCAGGCAGGAGTTCTTCTTTCAATGCTCTATCGACCTGGTTCCTGTGCTCGAATGTATCTGCGAAGCTGCCCGTATTGAAGGACCAAAAGATCTGCTAGAATAACGATATAAATAATGAGCGAGACGGGGGAGGGGTGATTCGGGAGTGTATACTAATAAGATCGAAGACGGTATTCCAAATATCGACGTCCGGTGCCTTCTTGATAACAAGTTGTAATAGCGTACGTTAGTGATCGCAATTGAAGTCTCCATTTTAGACGCGTCCGACGAGAGTCGATAGCTCTGACACTATATTTCCGTTTCTGATCTTTGAACTATCCTGCAAGGCCACTTCGTAGCCTTGTAGGGTAGAGAGAAGTCTCGATATTGCTTTTGTAGGGCCCTGTACGGAACTATCGAGACCTTCGTCATAAGATAAGGTACGCGGTTGATAGGACTGCTTTACTGTTCGAAGTAAATCTTATAAATAAGCTGGAGAACCATTCAAGGGATACGTTACGACGACGATACGCTCGTCTTGCGAAAGGTTGGCCATCCCAAGAAAGACGGCGTCAAGTTTGGTCCTGTCGAATATATATATAATTATATAAAAATGCCGACTAGTCCTCTAGAAGTAGAGCTTCTCAACCTTTAGGAATGCTGTACTACGTACTACGTAGTAGTACCGTAGTAGGTTGTCTATATATGTCAATCGGCGCGGCTTGAATTCCCCTGGTATAGGAGCTGAGGAGCAAACGATCCGCGATCCTATACCGCCGTTATATAAATATGCGAGGCAGCCACAGCAAAGCGCCTCCGATAGACTCTCTCCTCCCATTGGGATGCGCGGAATAGGTCTATTACTGCGAATTCCTGCAAGACTAACAGGGATATAATGAATACTTTGGGACCTCTAGTAGGATTGGTAGGGCAGACAAATTACATAACGTCTTTTAAGCCTCAAAATTGTCTGCGCTTGCGCCCGCAGACCAACTCATTTTGCCCCCCACCAACGACTACCTGCCTACAAACGCCTTGCGAAGCTGGTCAAAGGCCTGGGACAGGTATCTCACTTCCTTTGCATCTCCTCTCCACCAGCGCCGTTATATAGTAAGAAAATTCCCCGTGCTAGACTTACTGAAACTGACTCTATATTTTCTAGGATCCCCAACATTACCATCTCGTACCACCGACAGCCGCACAACTTTGGTGTGCCAGAAGCTTTTATCATCCCCTGTTTTGCGCCTGTATATCTCTCCACAACGTAACGCCGACCAATCACGATAGCCTCGGCAGGGCTAGACATCTCGCATCTCACGCAGAAAGAACTGAGCCAGAAGGATAAAACAATCGTAGCGGGATTAGAAAAATGGCTATACTCAGCAAAATTTGACCCTAAGACCAACATATATGCAGGTCTGGGCGAGAAATGGACTCTACTGAGCGAGATAGACTTGATAAAGAAGGTTGGGTTATTACTCTATTGTCTAGACTTTGGCTAACAAAATTTCTAGTTCACCGATCCGATCTTCCAAATTAAACGAGTACCAGCTCTGGGTCCACCAAAACCTTTTAATCCAAAAGGCCCTCCAAACGCTACAGCGCTATACTCTATAATACCCGTACGAGTTATAGAAGGCTATCCAACCGTATCAGGACAGGATATAGAGCAACGGAGAAAGGATACAGAGCAAGGGAAGACCGATACGAAGCAATGGAAAAAGGTTCTGCTACTAGCCATCGGCTGGACGATATATATCACGGAAAAGGTGGAGGTTAAGCCAGCGGTGGATATTCTGTTTATTACTTCTCGACCGCTCGGAGATAGTCAGTAAGACGGACCAGTAATATAGCCCGGCGGGTAGACCGGTGTCCTATCAGGAGCAATGTAGGAGTTCCAAAGATTGTGTCCTGTTGGGTCGATAAGTGTCCTATCGGGGCCGATGTAGGAACTCCAAAGGTTTCCTTCTGTCGGATTGAATAGTATTCCATCAGGGGCGATATAGGAGTTCCAGAGGTTGTCTTCTGTCGGGTTGACTTGTATTGTATCGGGGGCATCGGGGGCAACGTAAGAATTCCAAGGGTTATGTCCTCCTGGGTTGAACGGTGCTGCACGTAGGAAAGCTATAGGTATTGAAGGGTTATTGCCCGTATTTATTAAGGTTGGATTCGATTCTTTATCGATTTAGTCAGATAAGCGACTCCTTAATATAAGATAATAAGGCTTACTGGTTCCAAAGTCACGTAGCTGCCCCAATCCTATATAGTTGCCAGGAAAAGGTGCTAGCAGTAAGTTGGCGATAGGAGCAGTAGGTATAAGACTGAAGCCTTGAGCTTGCTGCCCGTTTTCCAATATTGGTTGTACGTAGGATGAATCTTCTCGCTGCGTATAACAGCGGCCGGATGTAGTTCCTAACGGTAGTGAATTGTCGTGAATAAGGTACTATAGAAATGGCAGGCGCGATGCTGGAGATGATTAGCTCGGCTCAGGTCGATAAGTACGAGTTCTATCTGAGAACGACCTTGCTGCGAAGGTAGGAGGCCTTGGCGGTTTATCTAGACATATTAAAACTGTTCTGAATAGTTCAGATTCTAGCCAGTATATGTACGCACTCGTACCTACGTTGGCTTGCCCTTGTTCCCCCCCGCCATTTATAAACAATGCCTGACCCGTAGTCTGACTCGGACCTATAGCTGTATGAAATGTTGATAAGACACAATTGTGAAAATGCGATATGTATTGATACTGCAGCTGGGCAACTGAAGGACTACTACAGCGGCGTAGATTGTTACCCTTATCCAACTGGCGACGCTTGTTTCTCGGTTCTAGCGAAGGCTCAAACAGATTGTTGCGCTCTGATAGTTGATTGCACCATACTGTTGAAAGGTAAGCGGCGCCCTTGACGGCAGCAGTCACCTACCATTGTACTGAATCTGGCAGCCGTCGAGCCAAGCTGCCTTCCTTTGTACAAGCTCCTTGATCCATTTCGACTTGTCTACCATCTCCCTCAAGGGTACAAGTTCTCCATACTTGACCGCTCGAAACCTATAGTGTCCAAAGCTTAGGATCGCTAAAATGCCGCTTATACCAACCAACTTTTCAAAAACGAGCAGTTTGATTCTATACTCTATCCCGTTTCTTGTAACTCGCTGGTTTATGAATCGATATATATTGCGCTGGAGATATTTACTGATATATCCATTTCTCTTTTCTTGTGAGTACGTATAGTCCCTCACCAGCTCCTTGACTCTTGATAATCTATGCTTTTGAAATTCCCATTCTCTAAACTCCGAAGCCAGAGACCGCTCGCTCAGGATTCTCCGGAATTTAGCTGTTTGCGATTACGGCCCTTCAGCAAGCTAAAGGTCAACGACGCGTAGATTATCAATCGCTCTGTTCAGCTTATCTCTAGTTGCGATAGTTATCGATTTCGATAGAAATTCTTTGATAGAGGTTGCATCTCTGTCCAAAGCTTCAACCAGATCCACCGTCGACGTTGGAATCGGGTCGCGCTCGTAGCTGCCCGAGGTGGCTGGAGTAGATAGCGGAATAGAGGTTTGCCGGATCGAAGATATTGAGTCTTGAGAATAGATACTTTGAGAGCTTGTATTGATAGAAGCGTTCGGAGGGAGAATAGTCGACGTCGTCGTTGTATTCGTAACTGGTAGAGGCGAAGAGGAAGCGAAGCTTTTTAAAGGATATAAGCGCGAGTAGTAGCCATCTTTTGGAGGTAAAGTATAGTAGTTAGGCCCTCCAGGAGTCCTGGATTCGCCATTATACCCTATAACCGGCTGTAGCTATTGGAAAGCCAACAGAGCCTCGGCTCTATACAATTAAAGCATACCATACGGGATAGTAAGGACAAGATTCAGAACCTCCAAGGCTCGCCCACTATCGTCGCAAAGCATAGCTTGATACGATATACGTTCGTAAAAAGGGGAGAAAGGCGAAGAATGAATACCAGAGGAGATACTTTGTTGTAAGTGGAGCACTAGTCAGCACAGTCAGCACAAACCCCTGTCTTATACTACGCGTAGTAAAAGACAGGGGGTTCAAAAGTCGGGGGCTCTTCCTATTCAAGATCTAGCGTATTATAGTTACAGTTTATATACTTCCCGCCTGTTCCGTTCCATCTACCAGGCTATAATCTCCCTGCTTCTCCAATCACTATTGGCAAATGGATATAGAAGTCAAGCTACCTTTCCGAAGACAAGAAGTTCAACATTCAACCCTTATACAATAGAAGATGCAGCTCCTCTTAGCTTCTAGGAATAGGGAACTGAGAATTTACAATTATAGTACGTGTATCCACGCGCGATATTTTCCTGCTTCAACTGTTACTCTCTTCTCCCATCTTCAAAAGGGGGTTTCAATTCATATATATTTAGCTGAGTGCACGGCTGTAATGCACGTTACTATACTCGCTCCTTTGCTCGTGCAGATTCATTTGCCTTAGCAAGTCGCGGCAATCTGCGTACGATAACATAGCCAGTACAGAGGCCATTTATTTGGCTCTCTCGTTGGCAAGCCTTGCATCTGCTAGATACATGCTCTGGACCGCCTTTTTACCGTCTACGAAGCGGTTTTATGTACTGCAGTTATACGTTTCTATCACGTTTCTCCTATTCGCGGCAGCTCTTGTCGTTTTGAACTCGTTGCAGTTCCATTGGATATTAGGTAAGGGTGGTACGATCTGTTGTTTGAACAAAGCTAATTCTCATTAGCAGGTAAAGTTATAGCTATCGCGACTGACATCTTGGTTTGCCTTTCATTGACAGGACCGCCGATATTCGAAGTAAGAATAATACTGATTAGTATTGCAACGGCTGACCTTAGATACAGGCAATTACGATATAGCAAATACTGCAACCTTGGCAACGTTTCTACGATTTTACTTGGCAGCCTATTTTCTTTTTTCTTGCTCTGAAGATCGCCCTGGCTTTCAGGTAATCTCTGTTTCTTAGCTGGGTAAATAGCTTACTGACCGGACCGCAGTCTTACCAGCAGCTACGCCAACCGAAATATTATAGTCAAATTGTTTGTGTTCGCTTGCTTGGGCGAATACATTGTCTTACTGGCTAATAGTATTTCGGCTTGCTTTAAAACCCTCGAGGGAAAGACCTTCAAACCCCTTTTTTTCGTCGAGACGCTAAGCCCGCTCGCTGTACTAGCTCTTACCTGTATCCTCTTGATGCTGAGCTGGCTACATTTATACAATAGAAGCTTTAACGTTATTCTCGTAGTAAGTTCAATATATATCCCTTACTTCGAAACTTCCGCTGAGTTTTACTTCTATACGCAGGAAATTCTGGCGTCTATAAGCATCAGTGCTTTATATTTTGCTCTTCTCTTATATATAGGTTTTTTTGCTGGGCGTCTTGCCGTTCGTCGATCTTTCTCTGGCTCTGCAAGACTAGACGATAACGCACTCGAGCTAGCAGATCAGCGACCAGGGACAAGTCCAAGCGCCCGCCAAGATAAAATATCTTACCCGCTTCCTGTACAAGGTATTGATCCTGGAAATCTATATATACTTTCTGAAGCCATCGACAAAGCGGATTCTAGCGTTGGAATTGATTGGGAGTCGTTCGATCGTAATATATTAATACAGCCTCGATAGGAATGCAATATATAGTTATATACATAGTTTATTTTCTACCTACCTGACAATCTATACCCTTCCTATCAAATATCGTCCTTGATATCCTCTGAGCAAGTATGAGCGGTGCACCTCCCAGCAGCTGCTATATACTAACATTTTCAGTCTACGCCTATACGAAGAGCAATCTTTTAGCAGAGATATCTCACCTCGAAGTCCCTGCAAAAGGATTACGCAAACGACGGAGTACAACAGCAATGAGGGAAAACGACGAAAGCCGAAAGAAGCTAGAGATCTCAGGTAGGCCAAAGAAGATAGAGGTTGACAAGGAGGTACCGGAGAAGTAGGATATAAATACTATAAGGGCAGAGATAATAAGTCTTATAGGCGCAGAGCTAGAGGCTGAGGAATATGCAGGAGGGGACGGAAAAAAGGTTGAGAAGGAGATACAAATAAAAATACAACGAAAATACTATATATATAAGGAAATGGCTGCAGTCAATTCTGATAGCAAGACTAATTGTTGCTATTACCTCTGTACTACTTGTTTTTGAAACAGGGACTGCCGATCTCTAGCAGGGGGATATAGGAGGTAGTAGTCAAAGCTCCGGCACGTATAATATAAATTGCTATTTTCGGTCAGATATAGGATATTTAGTAGATTGGATCGCAGCTAGAAGATCGATGACTTTTGTCTTAGATCAAAGCTGTTGAATATATAAACAAGGGATGTATCCTATATTAACAATATAAATATTAGAGATTCTGTCGCTCACCAAGACATTATATAAGCCCTCTCCTTCAAGACCAAGGTTAATCGTTTCTATTGCTATTATGTCTTCAATGCAGCAACCATAACACAAGTATCTGGATAAGCTAGAACGCCTTATTATAAAGGACAAGACGATTGTAGAACTTGGAGAGAATAGAGTACTATTCGACGAGCTTACCGAGAGGTTCAACAAAATATTCGATACTAAAAACACTCGAGTCAATATCGAGAAGAGGTACTCCAAGCTTAAGGCCATAAAGGACGATGTTGATAAGGTACGGCATTCCTTATTACTGTTCTGATATATCGTACCGTCTGACTATAATACAGAGTCGAACTGAAAGCCAGCGTACCCGTTATAAGCCTTAAACCCTTTATCTCTGTTTATCAGTTTCTGACTGTTCGAAAGGAGCCGGGTAGGAAATCAAATCATTGTAATAGGAGAGGCGGGAAAACAAGTCGAGCTTCGGAAGGGTCTAGTAGATAATTAGGGAATAAAGGCAATAATTTGGTAGATTAGGAACCTACACCTTTGCCCCCCTTATTCAAACCTGCATTGTCCGCCGACCGCTTGGACGAATCTCGAATACCTATAGCGCGCGAGGCCGTCCGGACTCTACCTTGTTAATCCTTATCTCCATTATGCCAGTCCTCTGTATCTGTTTTCTCTTTCCCGTTACCGGAGGGACCAGATCCGAGACCTTTGAGGGTACTATCGCTTGATTCTGTCTATTTATCGAATATCGAGGAGAGGACGGTATCAGCAGGTCGTATTAGTCGTACCAATAGGGTTTGTAGTAGTAGTTGTAAAGGTAGAGGAGGAGGGGGAAGACGAGGAACGGAGATAATATAATTTGACTTTTCGCGGATAAGAGCCCTAGGTTGCAGGCCTCTGTTAGCAGTGAAATCAGCGAGCGGATATTGCAAGGGTTATACCCTGCTTTTGAGCCTGGCACCGAAGTCAGCAGAGTACTGAGGGAACCCTGCTGCCCGCCTTGCTCTTTAGATACGGAGCCGTCACTGTTAGGCCGGACTCTGCTGCGGCTATTAGTCCCTCTATACTGATCTCCGCCTCCTTTCGCTCCGGGAGTTGGAGGGTTATTACAGTCGATTGGGATATAATGCTTAGCCGCGCTATCAGGCCTGCCACTTCCGTGGTCGACACTCGATACCGCGTGTTATAGGTCCTGTACTTCTCCGGTACCGCGCAGCAGCTCCTCGAGAGATAGGAGGGCACCGTCGTCTTCCTCGTTGCTGGCTGTGAGATAAAGCCTATTCAAGAGGGAATCTGGAAGCCGTTATTCAATACCTATCGTCAGTAAGGATAGTAAAAGTTACTTTGGGCTATCTCCGTACCTTCTAAGCCCGATACTGGCTCGCTGAATAGATCGCGAGTCTTTACCGGTAAGGAGGTAGCCAGATTAACGCATTCGACCAAATCAAAGTCGTTAAGTCGAGCGCTCGGGATGGTATTTGGTGTACCAGCTATAGGATTCTTGAAGGGGCCGAACTGCAGAGGGACTAGGCTGATAGTAATAACTGAAGTCCAAATTGACGAAGGCTACTGAAGCCTTGAATAGTACGTTAAAGAAAATATAATAGGTGGGGTGAATATTCCGTCGGGCGTTGCGAAAGCAGTCTGGAGGCCTATCGAGGCGGCGAAAGGTAGGTTATATATACCCAAAGGCCAATAGGCTATCCGCTATAGTCGCCGTATATCAATCCCTACTCCCTCCCTTCTATACTCCGGAGACTACCGATCGCCGATATTTAAATAGTCCTCGTACCTTAGGGGTAGGCTCTAGCGTACTATCCGGCCGCTGGAGCTTCGTATCAAATTATCTTATATAACAGGATTACTACTGCGCCCCTCGTATACCTCTACTTCGCGTACAAGATATCAGCTGTAGCGACCTGGGCTTGCAGGCTGAAACTACTATAACGTATCGGCTATACTACGGGCCCCTACGATACGCAGCGAGGAGCGCGATTTGCGTCTTAAAGGTTTATCGGCGCAGCCCTCGATCGCTTATCCCCAGTCCTCCTCTTGACTTTGCGCCTAGATTATACTCCACTGTAGCAGCCAGCTGCACCATCACGATGTTCGCTTCCCAAAGTGCCTTGCAAGATCCTTGCCGGTCAAAGTCGCAGAAGGGATTTCGCCCTTTCGAAGCTCGTCACGACTACTCCACTGCTCGCGCAGGGCTCGTCGTCGGCGCCGCTGGAACCATGAAGTTCACAAGCAGTAGACTCGCCGCTGCAGTGAGTGCAGTTGAGGGAGACCCGGCAAGACGGCACAGTGTTAGTGAGTTGAAGCTGTTATCCATAGGGGTATAAAGAGGTGAAAGAGAACTGTTGGGGATCACCGCGTCTGCGCGAAGTCAAATATGTATAGAAGTGTCAACAGATGCAACACCGTTCCCGGTGTTTTAGCAAGTGTCCCCGTATCTACAGAGCGGTTGTGAGCAGTAATTTCTTTTCACTGAGGTCTACACGCGCCGGTCTGATCGATGTTCTTCCTCCTTTCCAATGTCTTCTGATCGTCTGGGATATGGGTCGCCTGGAGACGTCGGGCAAGTTTTGCATCAGTATGGGGTTTAGATATGGTACTTCTATCGAAGCACCTGTGAGTCCTCCATCGGTTTTGGGCTTCTGCAGTAATACGTTCAACCCTCTTCTCTGAATCCGCTGACGTGTCTATCAGTGGAACACCAGGCGTCGGAAAGCCCCGACCTAAAGTAATATCAGACGATCTTCAAATATATACCCTGTCGACGGTTCACCATATAGAGCTTTTGTAGCACGTGCCTTGCCCTTCTCTTCTGCCAAATCACGCGCCGTGCGTCCGGCGCTGTCGACCGCGGAGACCAATGCCCCACCATCGACCAAAAGCTTGGTTGCTTCCCCGTATCCCAGTTGAGCGGAAAGATGTAACTTCCTTTGATTCCGTGCCAATCTTCATCGCAGTTAGCAGTAGCTCGTAGTCGATACTGATTTCTGATTCCCGCATCAAAAGAACCGTATAGGTGTTATCGGTCACCACGGCCTCGTAACATTGTTCGGGGGCCAGCATGCGGAGTCCGGCGTTGAACAGCCTCCATTTCCCCCGTACCCAGTCCATCGCCACCTTCTAGATAGCGGAGTAATCGGACAGCTCGATTGTGTGGGCTGATGCAGGTTTCCAGATGCCCCTATCGTGAACCATGAAGGTGATACGAACCGTCGTCCTGCTCAGTGCTCCCTCGGGTTGGGCTCCTGAAGTCTCCACCTGAAGGTTCCCTCCAGGTTGTTGTTCTATTTCCTGTTCTATACCGAATAGGTCGTCCATTCCTATCCTTTGCTGGTCCTCCAATCTCCTTTCATCCTCCAAATTTGGATATCGTGGTCCCTGCAACTGTCTCTGCTCTTGCGCTTGCTTTCCCGATCTTCCTGAAAGTATCTTGTTCGGCTTGAGTCTCCGTAGCTTTTTGGCCTGAGTTCGTCTGGCCTGTTGTTTCTCTTTCTCTTCCTCTTCCTGTTTTCGTCGCTCTTGCTCCTGCCTCTCCAGCTCCTGCCTCTCCAGCTCCTGTCTCGCCAGCTCCTGCCTCTCCAGCTCACGCCTTTCCAGGTCCCGCGCAACTTGCACGGCCTCATCTCTCGGTTGTATCTCTTCCAAGGACAAGGGTGGCGATTTTCCAAAGAACGCAGAATAGATAGACTTCCGGACGAAAAACGACGTGATCCCCTCGCCTTGCTCCTCATCCTTATAGTGTAGATGGTTGATAAAGAAGTACTTGCTATCTTCTAAGTATTGGTCTATACTCGGTAGCCCACTTCTCCATTTCTTTTTAACGCCTGCGCCGTCCGTGACGAGTAAAGGTTTGGGGTTTTCGGTCTGGCTTCTAGGAGCCCTCGTCGTAGGATATTGCTTGAGGTCTGTAATCTCGGGCGACTCGAACCCCAAGCGTTCGGCCAATTCAGCGAACTCCCGCAGCACTGTTGGATCTGCGTGGGTCGTCGGCCGCATTATGAGTTCTTTTCTGGTGGAGGGTGTAGGACTTCTGGGCATTTTGGGGTAATGGCGCATGGCGTAGGCGTGTAGCTGTCGAAGACCCAAGTCCACTGGATCGACCGACTGAGCCGGGCAGGAGGTAAAGCTGGACTCTGCAATCTGGAGGACAGCTCTGCCCGTTCGTTCGGCGGTATCGGAAAAGTCTCTTGCGAGTGCAGTGGACACGGTGTCTCCCGGTAGAAGCCTTGTTAATCGGGTCATACAGCCGGCTAAGGCCTCCAGATAGTGGACGTCCCTGAAGAAGGTGAAGAGGGAAGGGACGAGACCATCCACCACCTGTAGTCTGGATGCCCGGTGGGGAGGACTGGGGGCGTTCTTCCGTATAAGTATGGTAAAGAGGTGCAAGACCGGGAGTTCGAGATCACCAGTGTCGTCGGCAATTACGCTGTCATCCTCAACCACGAGAGGACTATCTAAAGTACATCAGAAGAAACGTCTTCACTGCCATGAGCTATGCTGATCGGTACTGCAGTATCTGCTTCCAAAGACGTTCGGGATGACTTGCGAGAAATCGTAAGAACATATTTGGACGAGAACGTGAGCTTACTAGAGCTGGATTATCAACCGTAAAGGAAGTAAATGGGAATAATTTCTTAGTATTCTAGCGCCCAGCCCCAAGGTCTAGCCCATACCCACAAGGTCTGTCCCACGCCTTTGAGGTCTGTCCCATAATCAAGGGCTGTCCCTCAGCCTCGGTCTAGTCCCCTTCGTCGAGGTCTATCCCCTAGTCATGAGGTCTATCCCTTAGTCAAGGCCCATCCCTCAGCCTGGGTTCTTCGAGGTCCATCCCTCAAACCTAGGGTCCATCCCTTACCTCCAAGGTCTACTCCTCATCCCCAAGGTCCATCCCTTATCGCAAGGTCTATCCCTCATCTTCCAGGTCTATCCCACAGCCAAGGTCTGATCCTTTATTTTGGGACAGTCCCCTTCTTCGAGGTCTATTCCTTAACACCCAGGTCTATGCTGTGCTCCAATTCGGAAAATTACAGGGTCATTGGATGTTATTTTCCCCAAGCGCATTGCAGTCAAAGTCAGGTCTTTCATCTAGATTCACTCTGTCTGATCCGAGGTTTCGCGAGGCCTGTCTTCTGTTGGTAGTAGATCATTGACAGGGGACCATGTGGGTTCCATCCAAAAAATCGGCGTCTCGGCTGTAGCGGTGAATCTCGATAATATACGTACTTTCCGAAAGATTTCTATCCCGTCGTCTGTTGCTCTGCGTTTCCGTTTCCCGCGCGTTGTGACAAGATCATTGGTTTCAACCGGCCCAGAAGCGGGCGCTGTATCAGGGAGGGACGACTTGTTGAATAGCTGAGATGGGGTTTCGTCCTCTTGATCCCAAACCCTGCGGTAGAAGACTCCACATGTCGGGCTATCGATGAGCTGTTAGCTTTATTCATGTATCTGACTCGTCAACGATATTACCATTCATTCTCTCCATCTTGACCGCCGCTGCAAGCCGTTTTGCATTTCGGGCAGGAGAAGACCAAAAATATATCCCGTCGGAATATCATACTCATCTCCACGCGCTGTCCAGGGGAAAAGCATAAGTCCCAGTCTTCATCAAGATCGATGTCTTTTCTCGAGATGGAGTCCTCTATCGCAAATTCACCATTTATTATCTTGTCATCTGCTCCGAATTTCTTAAAGTTGACCGCAAAGACGGCGATCAAAGCTTCCTTAGATCGAATGAATTCGAGGTGGAATGGACTCATCCGTCCCAGACCATCGATAAGAAAGACCGGCTGTTGTCGTTGGACTTGGGTGATAGTGTCCTGCAGTCCAAGTACGACTTGGAAAACCGAGATATTGGTTCGTACTACCTTTGTCGTCATTTCAAGGAGCTGCTTGCTCAGCTGGAGACCATTTGTGATACCTTCCGAAACTGCCGACAGTTTCTGCATATACTGGAGGTAGGAGTTCTGGATCTTGCTGGCTAGGCTCAGTTGTTGTTGGTTCTGGTTGTGATTGTGAATACCCATACTTCCCATCTGAAGGGTCGACAGAAGAAGGTGAATAGACGCCGTGTGGCCAGCAACGTCAGCTTTGAACTTGGCGATATCCTCCTTTTTGCAAATCGCCCACTTGATTCGCGCCAATTTATCGTTTAGCCGCTCACTTTTGGACGCAGATGGCCCGAGATTCTTCTGATACGGCTCTATCTTGTTCCAGAAATCCGTTATCGTCCGTTGGCATTGCGCCGCTGCTTGTTTCAGGGCTTGGAGCTCCGCATGTTGAGATTCACCCAATTCAAGCCGTTTGACTCGGAGCAAGGCTGTCTCGAGACTGTAAAGCTGATGGAGAAGCTCCCGTTGTTCATTCCTAGCTTCACCACTTTTTTGGAGCGCGTCTATTACGGTTGAGACTAATTTGAGAGCAGCGATGAAGTCGCCGACGGAGAAGCCAAAGCCTACCGACATGAGGTCTGAAGATAAACGGTTAAGTTAAAAGAAAGACTAAGATGAGTAAGATGTCGTGCTTGCGTACTCTTATAGGACACGAGTAAGGCTGCAAAAACCGTGGACGCCTCGTAAGCTGGCGGCGCTTCTACCGCCAATCAATCAACTCGCTCGGTGTGCATTGCATGAATAGCGTGCATGCTGTAGCCAGTCATACCATCGGAACTTCGCACAGCCTCAACTTAGAAGAAGAAAGTGGCTGAAGAATCGTAAAGTCCTCGCAGAGAAATAACATTTGTGTAAAATGGTCAATGATTTTGCGCTTACCTCCATGATCCTGCGCAGACGTGGCCGCTCCTCTGTTTAAAAGCAATGTCACCATTTGCGGAGACCTGCTCTCCACCGCCAAGTGTTACCGTCGACATTCCTTTGGTGTACCACGGTGTCTGACAACGTCAGGGTCGTATCACGATAGGCCCGACGCAATGCACCAGGGTCTATGATAAGCGCCTCCATTTGCACCGGTAACCGAGAACGAGATGCTAGAGAGCGTGAATAGAGGATGTAATTCGGATGACGAAACAGAGTGTCACAGCAGCTCGTCCTTTGTCCTGGTCCCGACTTTAGAATGGACAGACACGGCCGTCGGCGCTGCTCATAGATTTCCAGCAGGTATCTGCCAATCTATCTGTGAAAGCTTGCGAGCATGGGGCAAAAGAACATGTAGGAGAGGGGTTTATGAGCTTTTTACTTGCTGTGGTTAGTGGTGGCTTATTTTCAGCCACAACAGGTTGACTCATGACGGTCCTCACCCGGAGTTAATTCGACCGTCCCGGAGCTAGGAGCCCAGCCCTCTCCCTCTCACCAACTTTCAGCTCCAATTTCCTCAATCCTCTGAAGCGTAGCAGCGATGTCTTTTCTGCAGCCTAATCTCGTTCTTCGTGGCACATGGCGAAAAGCTACGTATACTGTCCTCCGGCTGATGAGAAATGACTGTCCAAATGTCTGGCTTGGACAAAGGTATGAAGCTCGGCTAGGGCAATCTCAATGTCTCGAAGTTCCTGCTAATGTGCGGTAGTAACGATCTACAGCGTGTAATTCTCAAAGAAGCATACAACAGCCAGTCTTTCAACGCCGAGATAAACGCCCTTGACGGATACCTTCGTGGCCATGGCTCTTTTCGACAATTAGTCAATATGATCCCGGAACAGAAGATCGCGGTCTATGAATACCTTGCCGACAACCTCCACAACGTGTTGTATTCGCGGCCCCAGCAGAAGCTCGAGGAAGAGGAGGTCAAAAGGGTAACCAGGGTCGTACTTAAGGGACTGGCGACAATGCATAAACAGAATATGGCACATACGGGTTGGTTATGAACCGCGCCATGAGTATTCAGCCTACCATGGTGTTACTAAAGCCGGACTACAGATATCAAATCCGACAACATTGTTGTCGATTTCGATCAGTATGGTACATTCAGCAGGATCAAACTGATTGACTTGGGTGATTCTGTCAGAATAGAGCCGACTACGCGCCATCCCTTCACTCATCCTACCTATCGCGCACCAGAAGGGTTGCTCGGATTGCCCTGGACAACAAAGGTGGATCTTTGGGCTCTTGGTATACTGGTAAGTGACAACCACTACCAATTTTGAACGCATAAGACAAGTGTTCTGATTTTGTGCGTAGATAATGTGGGGACTTACCGGAGCAAGAATGTTTAGTCCGCCTGGGGTGGATGAGAAGGACGAGATATATCACGCCATGATCCTTATGCTCCAATGTGCCTATTTTGGACCCTTCTCTCACAGATACTTGGAACTTTCGGACGCCATCACAGCGGAAGAACTTGATGGTATCGAGGCGCTTGTTACTCAAAGGGGAGGTAGAAGGAGATACAGAAATACGCTTGCTACCATCATCAATATGGAAACCGTGAACTTTCTCGATAGATTCATGAAGCTGGACCCGAGAGATCGACCATCACCCCAAGAACTTCTGCAGGACCAGTGGCTTTCGGGCGTAATGGATTAGCATCTTGTGTTGTTCCATCTCAAGTTTTCTTTTAAAGAACGCAGCTGCCCACACGTACATTTTATAGAAGTCTTGGGGAGTACGTACAAGGAATCAAAGAATATGCCCGACCCTGTAACAATATAAGTCCAGCTTAAAACCATGCTCAAAATTTCAGCCATTCAATCGCAAGCATCTTCCTTCATCCAAAAGCAAGGATGCGACAGCTGATTGTGTGTTGATAATTGACGCTGCCTCTATCATACGCTGCTTAACCTTGAACCGGCCATCCGCAACAAGGTGCCATACTCCTCCGCTGACGCTGATTCCCCATACTTGCCCCACTATGGCTTCCCAAGGCATCTCAAAATGCTTCCCCATTCTGCCTTATTAGAGCTGAGAGAGGTGCTCTCAATCGTACTCCAGACGCAAAACCAATATTGAATTAACGCAGTCTCGACGTCTCTATTGCTCATGCCCGCCTACAACAGTATCCCATCGGCCCTCATTTCTTTGGCACGATATGCTCGGTCTTGATGTATTTACCGTCCTTGTCAAGGCAGACCACGTCGATATGGTTGTCAGCCCCATGTTCAAACTCGCTTCATACAAGATCAGTACGGTGTCTATGTCTAGCACCCTCATGAAACACTCACCGCACAACGGCTTTCGCTGTATTCGTGGGCAATACCTTATCGCTATTCTGGACGATACCAATTATCCTGGGTTTGGCTGCGTTGACCTGTGCCTCGGATCGTTTGAAGGTTTGTGTCTCGGTCGCTGCTTCGAGTACAAACCGCTGGGAGGCCTTTTGAATTGTGGCTAGAACGACTTTGTCGACGATTCGGTTACTGGCCATGTCTTGTCAAGGAACGGTTGCACATGTGGGTTTGAAAAATGTGACTGTTAAAAGTAGTTCAAAGAATCCGTGGAAGGATGTTGATGAGATCCAAATGCGTTGGGTAGCGCAATGAAGAAATGAGAACAAAGCAGGTCTTAAGAAGGACACCAGAGCACCCAATAACAACGGAGACTAAGACGCTGTTCTGGCAATGAGTCACTCTGTGAGATTGACGGCCCCTGCAAATGCCACCTGACCAAGAAAGGCTTCGTACGATGGACTGTCCGATTGGAACGATAGCCTTCGATATGCAGTGCTAAGCGGCGCCAATCAATGCCACCACACCTTGCGCAGTTGGAACCCAGCGGACAAGCAGCGTCTCCAGGTGATCGAGCTTCCTCCCGATCCCATGACGGTCCTCAAAGTCCCCAGCCACCGCGGTCCATTCTTCGCATCCATCTGGCATTCCACTACCATATGGGGGTGTTGCTGGCGAGCCAGACGACCCGCTGTTGATAGGTGGACGGGTAGTCTCACGGGGAAACCTCGGGGTTCGCTTGGCGCCAGGCCGCTCGTTCTGCGACAGCTTCCCTCCACGAGCTCCAAAGCATTATTAATTTATGTCTGGAGCGCCACCTACCACGTCCTGATACTACGAAGTTGGCTGAACTTGAAGGAAGGCTTAAGATGATGCTTCGAAATGGAGACATGGATGAAGAGAGCATTGAAGAGGATGATAACGATGTTTTCTTTTTTAGAGCTCGAATTTGATGGAGGGAAGGAGCGAGCAGTCACATGAATACCGTGTCCACGGTCCCATATATCTTTGGCCACACTTGTCGGTCTACGCCGCTGAGGTCTTCACTGTGCCCGACCTTGTGCCTTAAACTCCTGCAGCAACCGCTGGGCATCCCCTAATTCGCTCCTGGGCAGCCATGTGCTCTTCCAGCGCAACTTGTGTCCATAGCCCTTTCCCGTCTGTCTTTTTGCCAATAATCTTTGTGATCTCCCATTCCTGCTCTTCAAGTGCGGCATTTTGAGCATGCGGAGAAAGTGATGGCACTGGGAGGACTTGCGACTGCTGCTGCTCCGTGATCCTCTTCGCCAACGACCCGTCCACGTGGATGCTGGGGTAGAGCGGCACTTGGAGAGGTCGGGCGAGCGATGGGTTCGGTGGTAGGTTCGGTAGTATGAGTACTCAAGCAACCGTGCGCCTCTGCCTGTTCCCTGGGGGGAAGCTTTGGAAGGCTGCAGGGCTAATCTTCGACTGTAAGCCCGTGGACCTGGTAGGACCGCCAGTCTCACCAGGCTTTTCGTCGTCATCGCCAACTATGAGAGGATTATCTGAAGTACGTCAGTGAAGGCCTTGAAGCAGTTCAAAAAGGCAGGAGGCTCACCTTGATTGTCGCCAGTCTCACTGGATCGACTTGAGCTTGTTGTATTCTGGCGTTGCTGTAGGTCTCGTAGAGATGGCGGTCGTCTGAAGACAGGCTTGGGTAGCGAGCGGATCCATACGAGAAACTGCTTATGATCGGTGTTATCTGTGTCGTCGATGGGGTCTTTCGAGAATCATTAGACGCGGTATACAGCGACTAGGGCCTGCGGACTGACCTGTACGTCGGACCTTCCCCAACCTAGGCACACCTTCGCCCCCTTCGTTCAACCCTGCATTGCCCGCTGTGCGCTTGGAGGAAACTGGAGGATATAGCGGCCGCGGTCGTCCGATCACTACCTCCATTGTGTCCGTCACCTGTGTCTGTCCTCTCTTTCTCTTCACCAGAGTGACCAGATTCGATATCTTTGAGGGCGCCGTCACTTAATTCTATTTGTGAACCGGACATCGAGGAGGGGACGGTGCCAGCTGGTTGTGTTGGTGCTGGTGGAGGAGGTGGAGGAGGGGGAGGATGAGGAGGGGAGGGAGTATCGGAGATGGAACTTTGTCTATTCTCGTGGAGGATAGAGCGTCTATATCGGCGCTATCTATCAGCGTTGGAATTATTACGAGGAGGTCTCAAGGGTCGCACCTAACTTCTAGTACAGAAGTTGCTGGGATGTTGGGGGAACCCTGCTGCCCGCCCTGCTCCATAGATGTTGAGCCGCCGCCGCTGCTCTGGACTCTGCTGTGGCCGTCCGTCTCCCTACGCTTGTCTCCGCCTTGTGCCGTTCCGGGAGTGGGAGGGTTGTCGCAGTCGATGGGGTGGGTATGTTCAACGGCACCGTCAGCCTTTCCAGCATAACACAGCACTTCCTCGAGGGATAGGAGGGGTTCGTCGTTCTCCTCGTCACCGGCCATGAGAGGGGGCCCAATCGACGGGGGATCCGGTTGTCGTCATTAAACGCCCATCGACAGCAAGAGCAGTGAACGTTACCTTGGTCGTTTTCCGTACTTCCAAAACCCGGTGCTGGCTCGCGAAAGAGATCGAGAGCCTGCGTCGGCAGGGAGGTAGTCAGATCGACGCATTCGATCAGATCGTAGTCTTCGAGTCGAGCGCTCGGGCTGATATTTGGTGTAGAAGCCATAGGGTTCTTGCGCGCGTTGCTGACCGTGGAGGCACTACGCTTCCGCGCTGCGGAATGCCCTTTAAGAGGCTGACCTGCATAGTGCCTCTGAGCAGGCCGAACTGCAATGGGAGGAGGCTGATGGTGACAAACGGAGCCCAAATCAACACAGGCCATTGCAGAGCTCCAAGAGCAAATCGATAAGAGTATAGCAGCTTCGCTGTGGTGTTTTGGGGGCGTTCGAGAGAAATCGGAGACCCATAGAGGCGGCGAAAGGCGGTTCATATGTACCTAAAGGCTGACAGGCCATCCGCTGCAGTCCTTGCCGTATATAAAACCCACTCCTTCCCCTCTATACTCCAGAGGCTACCAATCGCCGTTATCCAAGCGCTCCTTATACCTCCGGGGTAGGCCTCGACGTACTATCCAGATACTAGAGCCTCGTATCTAATTATCTTATACAGCAGGATTACTACTGCGCCCCTTGTAGACCTCTATATCGCGTAGAAGACGTCAGCTGCAGCGGCCGGGGCCTACAAGCCGAGACTACTATAATATACCGGCTGCACCGCGTCCTTTACGATAGGTAGCGAAGAGCGAGATCCGCGTCGCAAGGGCTTATCGGCGCAGCCCTCGGTAGCTTATTTTGTGAAACCGCTCGCCTCTCGCTACTTATCCAATCGTCCCTGTCCTCCTCTTGACCTTGTATACCGTCACAAACGTCCGCCTCGCAGAACGCCCTGTAAAACACTTGACAGAACCGCCCGGATCTTCACCCTCCCGAGGCTCGTCGCTAGTGCTCTACCAGTCGTTCAATACTTAGTATCGGAGTAGCTGGAATTACCAAGGTCACGAGCAACAGGCTCGCCGCTGTAATTGGCGCCCTCGAGGAATATTCGGCAAAACGGCTCATGAGAAGCGTTATACCTCGAGGTACCCAATTTCCGATCCAGATATCGCTAGGCAGTGTATATACCCGTCCTCGCGATCGAGGCGTCGCTACATCAGCAATGGCTAATGCTTGAAACCCAGCTAACCCGTACTCGAATCGAGGCGCCCAATCGCCGCCCTCCAGATTTATTGCGTAGGGTTATTACCGGACCCGGCCAATATCCGATAATCGTCTTTCGGCGTTGGAGGCAGTATACGTCTGTGCGCGCTCGCTGGTGCTCCTGCTATATCAACAAAGGCTGATACCTGGAACCGTACCAAATTGAATCTAACGAAGTTGCCCGGTCGCTATCCCCACTCTGGAAACATCGCCGGAGCGTCAGCTTTCCACCGAGGGCGCAGCAACGGTCGCTCTGCTATAGCGTGAGGCGTACTCATCCCTTTTGTCCTCTTGTTCACCGAAGCGTTGGGCGAAGTCTATCTCAATGCGGCCCTTCTCGTCGCTGTAGCTATAACGGGTAGCCTATAAATACAAGCTGGCAGAGTGGTCGTACCGCTGTTCCCAGGGTTATAAGGAGGGCCGACTGATAAAACGCGAGGAGTACTGAGGAAGGGGTAAAACTTCGGCAGGTCGCGTAATTCGAGGATCGAAGGGAGTAGGGCCTGCGTAAGGGAACGAGCTAAGTAGCCGAGTAGGGAACGAATATAGTATTAGCGCTGAAGGAATAATCGTCGCAGCCTCTGGTGTATTCTCAGTATTAATCGAGATACGAGGGAGGGTGACCAGGGACGGCAAGTCTGAACCGAGAGGTAAGAAGTCGAGCCGGGGCGACCAGGGCCAAAGGAACGTTATTAAGGGGAGGAGAAAGTCGAGTTGCAAAACAAAGACGGAGGGCGATAGGAAAGGAGGAATAGGAAGATATTAAAAGATATAAAAAGAGAGGAGCGTAACGGAGCGACGTCGTTAATAAAATGTTTTCGACCTTGTCGCCGCTTTTTCTTACGGCCTCGCCTTATAAACTAACTGCGGACTTTTTGGCTGCGCGTAGATCTCCTATCAGCCTATCGTATAGGCAGTATCGACGGACCCAGAGACCGCTCACCCGAAATATGGGAATCGACACGTAATAGTTTTCAGTTCTCGGACAAAGATAGGCATCAGGCAGCAGCCCCCCTACGTTTGTAGGTAGGCTACTACCCAGGCATTACCCAGGATCACCCAGGCTCGCGCGACGCTCACCCGCGTCGCGCGAGTGTAAAGCGGCGCTCACCCTACGCTGGAAGGGGGGTGAGGCCGGGGCAGATTTCTGTCACCTTGGCATTGCATTTGCGTTGCGGCAGCGAGCATTAGCGATTAGGTATTGCATGGAGTATTCTCAGTGGAGAAATGGATCGGGTATGATGCTACGAATGGGAACGGCTCTCATAGCTGGAAACGATGGCTGTTGTGTTAGATGCGAACGTTTGACGCAGGGAGAGCCTCTCAATATGGCTGCATTGTGTCCACCCCACCCCCTTAACCACAACCCCTCCACTCCTCCACTCCTCCACACCCTTCTCTAACCCACCTCATACCCTTTCCCAACCGACAATGGCAGACCCCAACCTCCGCGAAATCCACGACTTCCTCTTCTCACTCGCCCTCAAAGCAGGCGACATGATCACCTCCGCAAACCCCACCACAATCGACACAAAGAAAAACTGTCCTCCCCCTCTCCCACCTCAACCAACAAAACAACCCCACTAACACCCCCCCCCAGCCTCCGACCTCGTCACCGAAACCGACAAAGCAGTCGAAGCCATGGTGACCGCAGCCTGCAAATCCAAATACCCAGATTACACGTAACCTCCACCCCAGTCC
>JAABUQ010001139.1_pt1 | contig 59324 bp, 42 predicted proteins | sample 5560001 | NCBI WGS metagenome assembly JAABUQ01 (sample SAMN10711888, study PRJNA513371) | rock metagenome | isolation source: Antarctica rocks | place: Antarctica: Victoria Land, Finger Mt nord | collected 2015-12-18
TGGCAGCCGGAACGGGTCAGGTAGAAGATGGCGTTGAGGACCTCCCGCATGGCGACGGTGCGCGGCCTGCCGGTGGAGTTGACCGGGATCAGCGGCTCGATGATGGCCCACTGGGCGTGGCTGAGGTCGGAGGGATAGGGCTTACGCATCGTGGTATGATATCCTGTAATTTAGCCTTGCGGTTCTCCTGGCCGGGCAATATCTTAAGGGAAATCTAGGTTGCCGGATAGCCTCCAAGCTCGGGATTGAGAGCCAACGCCCATGTAGGAGTGCAGGCACCGCCGACGGGACTCGGCCTCGACCGATTCGGCCGATCGGCTCGGGGCCCCGCCCCGATCGTCATCCGGGCGGCGACCTCAAGGCCGGCCCGCGGCGCGGTGGCCGGGGGGGCGACTCTCAGGTGCCGCGGCTCCCGGGCGGGCCGAACGAGAAGCTATCCATCGCGGATCGACGGTCCCTGGGGAACAGGTGCCGGTAACGCTTTCGCATCCCCTCGGTCTGATGGCCCATCCACTCGTCGATGATCCGCTGGTCGACCCCTGCGGCGGCGAGGTTGCTGGCGAAGCTGTGGCGGTAGGTGTGGAATCCGACCTTGAACCAGTTCTTCTTGCTATCGAGGCACCAATTCATGCCCCGCATCGGTCGCCAGAAGTCGCGGTTCGACAGGTCCGGGCTCACCGGCTCCATGCTCCCAGGCGCGCAGACGACATACTGCCCGCTCGGGCGTCGGTCGCGCCAGGCCCGCAGCTCGCGCTCCAACTCCTGGTGTAGGTCGACCCTCCGGGCCGTCTCGACGCGCGTGCGCGACTGCTTGCGGCTGCGGGCGATGATGTGGCCCTGGTCGAACTCGACGTCCGACCAGCGGAGGCGGAGGACCTCGCCCCGACGCATCCCGGTATAAGCGGGGATGGCGTGCAGCAGGTAGCCATAGTCCTTCCCGGCCCGCTGTCGGACGACTCCCAGCAGGCCGGAGACCTCGGCCGGGTTGAGGTAGAGGCAGTCCCAGGCCTTGGAGATCATGCCCGGGCCGAGGCCGCCCCTGGCCAGGCTCGCCTCGATCTCGGGGGTCGTCCGGAAGGGGGGGAGGTCGACCTTTCCCTTGATAGGGGGGAGGTCGGCCGCCGGCGAGGAGTCCAGCTCGCCGCGGGCGACGGCCCACCGGAAGAACTGGACGACCGTGGTCCGCTCCTTGTCGGCGGTCCCCGCCGATCGTTCCTTCAGCCGCGCCTGGAGGAAGTGCTCCAGGTCGCGTCGGGTGACCCGGTCGGCCGGGGATTGGGCCCGGTCGCCCAGCTTCTTCGCCAGGTTCCGCAGGTGGACTTTCTCGGTGTAGACGCTGGTCGGGGCCTTGTGCGCCTGATTGGCCAGATACTCGTCGGTCAGGTCGGCCAGGGTGCGGCATCGCCGCCTGGGCCTTGCGGCAGACTTCAGGGTGCCCCCGCTGACGATGAAATCGCCGGGGTCGACCCCGGCGGGGACCTCCACCAGCCCGGTGGTCAGCGCATGGATCGCCCGCTCGATCCCCAGCAACGCCGCCCGGGCGTCGGCCTTTCGGGTCGTCTTGAGCGACTTCTTGAATTCCTTGCCGTCGAAGCGGAACCGGGCGACGAAGAGTTCGCCCTTGCGGCCGAGATTCGCCATGATCCTCCCCCGCACGGCTTGAGGTCGGGGCGAGGCACCCCACGTCGGGCCGCCTCGGCCGGCCGCCACACGGTGCCACACCCTTGCCGGGTGAGGCACTTATGAGTCACCGGCGAACAATCATAACGAAGAAAGGGCTTGCGGCCCTCGCCGCAAGCCCTTTGGTGGGAACATGCCGAAGAGAGGACTTGAACCTCCACGAGCCGTTAAGCCCACTAGGACCTGAACCTAGCGCGTCTGCCAATTCCGCCACTTCGGCTTGAGAAACCATTTAAGCGGCGAGGCGGGCGGCTCGTCAAGCCCGACTCCCGCGTTTCGTCGGGGTGATGACGACCGGCGGGGCGACAGATTGAACGGGGAAGGGCGGGCGACTAAACTACGCATCCGTTTTCTCGGGGTCGGGACCGTTCCCGGATTCGACGCCCAGCGATGCACGCCTTGGGGATTGATTCAGCCATGCAGCATACCTTGATCATCTTCAAGCCCGACTGCGTCCAGCGGCGGCTGGTCGGAGAGATCCTCCAGCGGTTCGAGGCCAAGGGGCTCCAGATCGCCGCCCTCAAGCTTGTCCAGGTCACCCGCGAACTCGGCGAGGAGCACTATGGCGAGCACAAGGGGAGGCCGTTCTTCGGCGGCCTGATCGATTTCATCATCGCGGGACCGGTGGTCGTCGGCGTCCTTCAGGGCAACGAGGCCATCGCCGTCGTCCGGTCCATGCTCGGCGCCACCAACGGGACCGCCGCGGCGGCGGGGACGATCCGGGGCGACTTCTCGATCAGCAAGCAGAATAACCTGATCCACGGCAGCGACAGCCCGGAGTCGGCCCAGCGCGAGATCGCCCTCTGGTTCAAGGAGGGTGAGGTCGCGGATTATACCCTGGCCGGATCGCAGTGGGTCTTCGACGGCACCTGAGCCGTGCCTCCCTGGGCAATCCCCCGGGTCGGGGCGGCACTTCCAACTCGGGGCGGGTTGCTTGCCGGACGCGCCCCCCCCGTGCCCTCTTGATTGCCAAGGAGTGCCGACGTGTCGCGAGCAGACGCCCGGCGTGAAGTGGAGGAACTCCGGTCCGATATCGGCCGCCACAACCGGCTCTACTACGTCGACGCCGAGCCGGAAATCTCGGACCACGAGTATGATCGGCTGATCCGCCGGCTCGAAGGACTCGAAGCGGAGCACCCCGACCTCGTCACGCCCGACAGCCCGACGCAGCGGGTCGGCGGCCAGCCGCTCGACGAGTTCGCGAGCGTCACTCACTCCGTGCCGATGCTCTCGATCGAGAACACCTACAACGAGGGGGAGCTTCGGGAGTGGGATGTTCGGGTCCGCAAGGGCCTCAACCCCGGCGAGGTGGTCCGGTACGCGGTGGAGTTGAAGGTCGACGGGGTCGCCGTCTCGGTCCGCTACGAGGGCGGGAGGCTCACCCTGGGCGCCACCCGGGGGGACGGCTTCCGCGGGGACGACGTGACGAGCAACCTCAGGACGGTCCGCGGCGTCCCGAGGGAATTGCCGGCGGGCTGCCCCGAGGTCCTCGAGATCCGGGGCGAGGTCTACATGACCAACGCCGAGCTGGTCCGGCTCAACGAGCTTCGGGCCTCGGCCGAGGAGCTGCCGTTCGCCAACCCCAGGAATGCCACGGCGGGGTCGCTCAAGCTCCTCGACTCCCGGCTCTGCGCCGCCAGGCGGCTCCGGTTCGTCGCGCACGGGCTGGGCGAGACGCGAGGGCTGTCGGCGGCCTCGTATTCGGGGATCCTCCGGCTGCTCCGGTCCTGGGGCATCCCGGTCACGCCGAGCCACGCCCTCCACGGGTCGATCGACGAGGTGATCGAGCACGCCGGGCGGTGGCAGGTCCTGCGGAACAGCCTCGACTTCCAGACCGACGGCCTCGTCGTCAAGGTGGACGACCTCGCCCAGCGCGAGCGGCTGGGGACCCGGAGCAAGAGCCCGCGGTGGGTGATCGCCTACAAGTACGCCGCCGAGCAGGCGGTGACCAAGGTGGTCCGGATCGGGATCCAGGTCGGCAAGACGGGCAAGCTGACCCCGGTGGCCGAGCTGACCCCGGTCCCCCTGGCCGGCACGACGGTCAAGCGGGCGAGCCTGCACAACGCCGACGAGATCGCCCGCAAGGACGTCCGGGTCGGCGACACCGTGGTGATCCAGAAGGCCGGCGAGATCATCCCGCAGGTGGTCCGGGTCGAGGCCGAGGCCCGGGACGGCTCGGAGGTCCCGTTCGCATTCCCCTCGGAGTGCCCGAGCTGCGGGGCGCCCGTCGAGCGCGAGGACGACGGCGTCGACCTCCGGTGCTCGAACCCCCCGTCGAGCTGCCCGGCCCAGCTCAAGGAGGCGATCCGCTGGTTCGCCCACCGCGACGCGATGGACGTGGAAGGCCTCGGCGTGAAGCTGATCGAGCAGCTCGTCGACAAGGCGATGGTCCGGGGCCTGGCCGACCTCTTCCGGCTCGACGCCGCGACCCTGGCCGACCTCGACCGCATGGGCAAGAAGTCGGCGGAGAACCTGGTCGATGCCCTGGGCGCGTGCAAGGGGCGGACCCTCGATCGGTTCCTCACCGGCCTGACGATCCGCCACGTCGGCACCAGGGGGGCTGAGGTCCTGGCCGAGCGGTTCGGGACGCTCGACCGGATCGCCTCGGCCAGCTTGGCGGATCTGGAGGGGGTGCCCGAGGTCGGCCCGGTCGTCGCCGCCAGCGTGTTCGACTACTTCGGCAAGGAGTCCACGAAGCTGCTGCTCGATGACCTCCAATCGGTCGGGGTCGAGCCGAGCCCGGTGGTCCCCTCGGCGGCCCCGAGCGGCCGCTTGCCCCTGGCGGGCAAGACGGTGGTGATCACCGGGACGCTGCCTACCCGGACCCGGAGCGAGGCCGAGGCCGAGGTCAAGCGGCTGGGGGGCAAGGTCACCGGGTCGATCTCGAAGTCGACGAGCTTCCTCCTCGCCGGCGCCGAGCCCGGCAGCAAGCTCGACAAGGCCCAGTCGCTCGGCATCCCGATCCTCGACGAGGCCGAGCTCGACCGGCTCGCCTCGGGTCCCTGATTTCCTCGGCCCTCGATTGCGTCCGCGCCATTGTCGACCTAGGTATCCCCCGGAGGGCCGCGACGGAGCGGCCTCTCGGGGGCTTCATCGAGGACGATGGGACGGACCATGTCGAGACGAGGACGGGCCGGGCGCGGGCCAAGGACGAGGGGTTACTTGCCGGGGATCGATCGCCTCGAAGGGCGGGAGTTGCCGTCGGGGTCGGGCGGGGTCGATTTCCGGTCGGCGTTCGGCATCGGCTCGGCGCAGACGAGTTCCGCGCTCCACGCCAATGCCGTCGCGACCGACCCGGCCGGCGACCTGTACCTCACCGGCTCGTTCCACGGCACCGTGGGGTTCGACCCGACCTCGCCGTCTTCGACCCTTTCGGCGACGAGCACGCAAGATGCGTTCGTCGCCAAATACGGACCGACGGGTGCTCTGCTATGGGTTCGGACCTTCGCTGGGAGGACGACGACCGGGCAGGCCGGGGTGGCGATCTCGGCCGTGAGCCAGGGGTCGGCGATCGCGGTCGATGGGGCGGGCGACGTCTTCGTCGCCGGGTCGTTCGACGGGACGGTGGACTTCGGCGCCGGGACGAGCCCGACCGTCATGGCGACCCCGGAATACTCGACCGAGGCCTTCGCGGCGAAGCTCGACCCTTCGGGGACCCTGACCTGGGCCCGGGCCGTCGGCGGGACCGCCGGTGACACCGACTCGGCCGATGCCCTGGCCCTCGACGGCTCGGGCGGCGTGATCGTCGCCGGCTCGTTCGCCGACTCGGCGAGCTTCGGCCCCTTCGCCCTGAAGGCGGGCGGCGCCTCCGAAGGGTTCGCGACCCGGATCGACGGGTCGGGCAACTTCCTCTGGGCGGCGGCGACGAACGGCTCGGCGGGCTCGAACGCCCAGGTCAACGGCGTGGCGGTCGACGCGTCCGGGAGCGTTGCCCTGGCCGGCTTCGTGTCGGGCAAGGTCGGCTTCGCCGGCTCCGCTTCGGGCCCGCTCGTCTCGGCCGGCTCGGACGACGCCGCGATCTGGAAGCTCGATCCCTCGGGCCATCTCACCTGGGCCCGGTCGTTCGGCTCGACCGACTACGATGCCGCCACGGCGGTCGCCTTCGACAGCTCCGGCGACCTCTACGCCACCGGCGCCTTCTCCGGCACCGTCAACTTCGCCACCGGCGGCACGCCTGCCCTCCTGGCCGCGGGCCCGATCTTCGACGAATTCGCGCTGAAGCTCGCCCCGAACGGCCAGGCGATCTGGGCCAGGGGGTTCGTCGGGCCGGGCGGCTGGGCCAAGGGGCAGGGGGTCGCGGTCGACTCGACCGGCAACGTCCACCTCGCGGGCACCTTCTCGGGTTCGGTCGATTTCGACCCGGGGGCCGGGACCGACACCCTGGCCAGCGGCGGGAGCACCGACGCCTCGCTCGCCGGCCTCGACCCGAACGGGAACTTCCTCTACGCCTTGCATGCCGGCCTGTCGAACGCGAACGCCGCCCTGGGCATCGCGGTCAACGCCGTCGGGCTAGTCGCGATCGCCGGCAGCTACAGCGGCTCGATCGCGTTCGGCCCGACCACCGTCGCCGCCACCGGCGTGCACCAGGTCTTCGCGGCGACGATGCAGATCCCCACGCCGCCGACGCTCGCCGCCCCGCAGGTCGAGGCCGGCAGCCTCACCGGTTCGAACAACACGACCTCGGCGACCAGCCCCATCTTCGACGTGCTCGGGGCCGACCCCGCCGCGACCGTCGAACTCGTCCGGGACGGCGTGGTCGTCGCCCGGCGGACGGGGCCGGGGGCGATCCAAGATCCCGGCCCGGGCCGGCAGGGGACGTTCGCCTACGCGGCGATCCAGGTCAACGCGTTCGGGGTCGCCTCCGCCGCCAGCCCCGCCGCCCCCCTGACGATCCTGACCACCCCGCCGCCCGCCCCCGCGGCGCCGAAGCTGCTGGCCTCCGACAACACCGGACCCTCGGGCGGGAACGTGACGAACAACCGCCAGTTCCGCCTGGTCGGGATCGCCTCGCCTTCCGACCTGGTGCAGATCGTCGACGCGACGGGGAAGGTCTACGGATCGGCCATGGCGGGCCTCGACGGATCGTACACCGTCGCACCGGCGTCGCCGCTCGCGGACGGGACTTATGCCCTGAGCGTCCGATCGGTGGACCTGGCGAATAACCTCGGGGCCCCGAGCCCGTCGCTCTCGATCGTGCTCGCCACCCGACCCGCCACGCCGGCCGTCCCGACCTTGAATCCGGCCGACGTGACCGGCCCGCCCGGCAGCTCGACGACCAGCAACCGGACGCCACGGATCATCGGGCAGGCCCAGGCGGGCACGACCGTCCAGATCCTCCTGGCTTCGGGCGTGGTCGTGGCGACGGCCAAGGTCGGGACCGACGGGACTTACTCGGCCACGCCGACGTCACCCCTGGCCGACGGGACCTACGCGGTGGATGCCGTGGCCACCGACTCCGCGGCGAACGCGAGCCTGCCGGGCCCGGTTTTGACGTTCACCATCCTGGCCACAGCCCCCGCCGCCCCGACCTCGCTGGTCCTCTCGCCGCTCGACGACTCGGGCGTGACCGGGGACCGGATGACCAACGTCCGCCAGCCCCGCCTGGCCGGCAAGGCGACTCCCGGCTCGACGGTCCAGCTCCTCGACTCGGCCGGGACGGTCCAGGCGACCGCGACGGCCGGCCCGGACGGGAGCTACGTGGTGAAGGTGCCCAATCCCCTGGCCGACGGCACGTACACCTTCTCCGCCCGGGCGGTCAGCGTGGCGGGCGTCCCCAGCGTCGGCAATCCTTCGTTCGCCCTGACGATCCTGGCGACTCCGCCCGCGGCCCCGACCACGCCCGCACTCCTCGCCGCCGACGATTCGGCCGGCCCCAACCTGACCAACGTCCGCCAGCCCCGCCTGACCGGCAAGGCTCCGCTCGGGACGACCGTCCAGATCCTGGGTTCGACCGGGACTTTTTACGGGTATGCCGCGACGGGCCCGGACGGGACTTACGTCGTGCCGATCGCTTCCCCGCTGGTCGACGGGGCCTATTCCTTCCACGCGGTCGCCCTCGACGCGGCGGCCAACCTGGGCGCCGCGAGCGGCTCGCTCACGGTGACGATCCTGGCGACGCCGCCGGCACGTCCGGCCGCCCCCTCGATACTGGGGGCGGACGACACCGGCGTCGCCAACGACGGGATGACCGCGAATCGCCGGCCCAGGATCACCGGCTCCGCCCTGCCCGGCGGCCGGGTGGACTGGATCGCCGCCGACGGGACCGTGGTGGCCTCGACGACGGCCTCCTCCACCTCCGGCGCCTACGTCCTCCAGGCCCCGAACGCCTTCCCCGATGGGTTCTACTCCGTAGCGGTCCGGGTGACCGACCCAGCGAACAACGTCAGCCAGGTCAGCCCCGCGCTCTCCCTGACGATCCGGGCGACGGTGGGCGACCTCTTCGGCGATTCCCGGACCGACATCGGCACCTTCCGGCCGTCCAAACAGACGTTCAACGTCCAGGTCCCCTCGACGTATGCCCTTTACGTCAAGCAGCTCGGCAACCCGGGGGACGTGCCGATCTCGGGCGACTTCTACGGCGACGGCCGGGGCGACGTCGCCGTCTACACCGCCTCGAACTCCACCTTCACCTATTTCGACACCGCGACCCAGGCGTTCACGGTCGCCCAGTGGGGGACCACCGGGGACATCCCGGTCCCCGGCGACTACAACGGGGTCGGGCTGTCCGACGTGGCGATCTACCGACCGAGCACCTCGACCTTCGCCATCCGGTCGGCCTCAACCTACGCCCTCCGCTCGATCCAGCTCGGGAACCCCGGCGACTTCCCCGTCCCCGCCGACTACTTTGGCAACGGCCGGACCGACGTCGCGGTCTGGCGGCCCTCCAACGCCACCTTCTATATCCAGGACCCGGGCACCAACGCCTTCCGCAACACCCAATTCGGCTCGCCGGGCGACGTGCCGATCCCGGCCGACTACGAGGGGATCGGCCACGCCGACCTCGCGGTCTACCGGCCGAGCAACTCGACCTTCTACGTGCTGCTGAGCAACGGCACCGTCTATTCCAAGGCGTTCGGCAACGTCGGCGATACGCCGATCCTGGGCGATTTCTTCGGCCTCGGGCATGCCAGCCTCGCCTTGTACCGGTCGAGCACCTCGACGACCTACGCCCTCGACCCGATCACCGGCGCCACCAAGTCGCAGCAGTGGGGGGTGAGCAAGACGGACCGGCCGATCACCCCCGCGCCGTCGGTCGCCTCGGGGTCGGGCTCCGGCCGCGGCGGCGCGGCGATCGCGGCCCCAAGCCTGGGAGGGACTGGCGGCGGGGTGGCCGCCGGGAACGCGACTTCGTCCTTCGTCGTCCTGACCGAGCCCGTCGCGGCGTCGGCGATCGGCACCCCGACGACGGCCAAGAATTCGGCCAACACCGCGGCCTCGATGGCGTCGTTGAGCCTGGAACGGTGGAGAGTCGCCGATTGATCCGAGGGCTCGGCTCGCCCGATCCCGCGGCGATGCTATGATAGTTCGCGAAGGCGAAGGCGATGGTTTCGGCCTCGCCCGGGATCAGCAACGCCGGGACTTGCCCGCCCGGCCGCCTCGCGAGACCGGCCCATGCCCGAACGTTACTGGCTGATCCATCCCAACGGCGGTCGCCAGCTCATCGACCCCGGCCAGTTCGACCTCAACCGGGTCGCCGAGCAGGCGCTCCGCGTCGGCGGCCGGCTCGTGGTCGAGTCGATCAAGGCGACCGCCTCACGCCCTCCGGCGACGGTCGAGCCGTCCGGCCGGACGTTCGAGGCCCCCGTCTCGGCGCTCGGGCCCCTCTTCAAGGGCCGCCTGGACCGGATCCACCGTTGCCAGGTCGAGTTCTCGATCGACATCAACCGCCGGCCGACCCATCGGGTCCTGGGCAGCTATTACAAGACCAGGCGGCTGGTTCGGGTCTACTCGCACGACCGGCTCGGCGGGCGTCGGCCGCAGGAGGAGCTGTTCGACACCTTCCTGCACGAGGTGGCGCACCACCTGGAGTATACCGAGCCCGATTCGTTCAACGCCCGCGAGTGCGGCCGGGTCCCCGGCCGGATGCACAGCCAGCTTTTCTGGCGGATCTTGGGCGAATTGAAGGCTCGCTGGGTCGACCTCCAGCGTCGCTGAGACGCGGGAGGGGGAGCCGGTCGACTCCCCCTCCCTGGCGGATCGCTCGGGCGGGTCGCTCAGCCGCCGAGGCCGAGCTTCTTGATCTTGGCGGCCATCTCGGAGCCGGCGTTGGGGTTGTTGATCTTCCGGTCGATCTCCTTGATCACGCCGTCCTTATCGATGTAGAAGGTCCAGCGGTCGGCCATGCCCCGGGCGTTGAGGACGCCGTAGGCCTTGGCGGTCGTCTTCTCGGGGTCGCTGAGGATCGGGTAGTCGAGGTCGAGCGACTTGGCGAACTTGGCGTTCTCCTCGGGCTTGTCGACGCTGGCGGTGAAGTAGGCGACGCTGGTGGCCTTCAGCTCCTCGCCGCTGGTCTTCATCGACTTGCACTCGGCCGTGCAGCCGCCGGTGAACGCCTTCGGGAACCAGGCGAGGACGACGCCCTGCTTCCCCTGGAAGTCGGACAGGCTGTAGGTCTTGCCGTCGGATCCCTTGAGGGTGAAGTCGGGGGCCTTGTCGCCGACCTTCAGCTCCTCGGCGGCGCGGGCGAGCGGGCCGGCAAGGGCGACCGCGAGCCCGAGCAGGGCGGCCACGCCGCGAACCGTGTTCTTCATCGTCGTTGCTCCCAGGTGGTGTGACCGATCGCGTCGAACGCCCCGGGCCCGGAGGCTCGGGGGAGCGCACAGCCTAGCATCCCGCCGCCCCGCTCGCAAACGGTCACGACCTCGGGCCGCGACGCGAGTTGCCTTGTCCCCGGCCGGGCCGATCATTATCATCGAGTCCGGGGTCGGGCGCGGCTAGCGGGCCGCCAGGGGCATGCGGGAGGTGGCGGGATGGCGACGGCCGAACGGACGCGCGGGCGAATCTACGACGACATCACCCAGACCATCGGCAACACGCCCCTGATCCGCCTCAGGCGGGTCACGGCCGGCTGCTCGGCCGAGGTGGTCGCCAAGCTCGAGAACTTCAACCCGCTCTGGTCGGTCAAGGATCGGATCGGCGTCGCGATGATCGACGCGGCCGAGGCCGCCGGCAAGATCCAGGCCGACACCGTCATCGTCGAGCCGACCAGCGGCAACACCGGGATCGCCCTGGCCTTCACCTGCGCCGCCCGCGGCTACAAGCTGATGGTGACGATGCCCGAGAGCATGAGCCTGGAGCGTCGCCGCCTGCTCAAGGCCTTCGGCGCCGAGATCGTCCTGACCCCCGCCGCCGAGGGGATGCCGGGCGCCGTCCGCAGGGCCGAGGAGATCGTCGCCAGCACGCCGCACGCCTTCATGCCGCAGCAGTTCAAGAATCCGGCCAACCCCGAGATCCACCGCCAGACCACCGCCGAGGAGATCTGGCGCGACACCGACGGCCAGGTCGACATCCTGGTCTGCGGCGTCGGCACCGGCGGCACGATCACCGGCTGCGGCGAGGTCCTCAAGGAGCGCAAGCCTGGGCTCAAGGTCATCGCGGTCGAGCCGACCAACTCGCCGATCCTGACCCAGCGGATGGCCAACCAGCCGCTCAAGCCCGGCCCGCACAAGATCCAGGGGATCGGCGCCGGCTTCATCCCCGACGTCCTCAACACCGAGATCATCGACGAGGTCGTCCAGGTCCGCGACGAGGAGGCCTTCGAGATGGCCCGCCGGCTCGCCCGCGAGGAAGGGATGCTCGTCGGGATCTCCTGCGGGGCCGCCGCCACCGGCGCCCTCCAGGTCGCCCGCCGCCCCGAGAACGCCGGCAAGCTGATCGTCGTCGTCCTGCCCGACCTCGGCGAGCGTTACCTCTCCACCCCGCTCTACCCCGAGTAAGTCGCATTGGGAGGGCCGAGGCCATGACCGAACAACTCCTCTGGCAAGCCTTCGGCGATCAGGTCAAACTTTTTGACGCTCGGGTCGAGCCCGTACGCCGGCGAGACGCTGCCGACCTCTCGATCCTCGAGGAGATGGAACAAGCCGCTCCCGCCCTGCTCAGGCTCTCGACTAGCCTGAGAATGGCGCAGGAAGCGACCCGCAAGGCCGCGCTGGAAGGCCGGATCCAGGCAATCCAACAGGTCGGAGAAGAGGTCGATGAGGTGCTCCAGGCCGCGGCCCGCCTCTCCGAATCGATCCTGAAGCTTTGCCATGAGGCGACCGACGCGGGTCACGTCATCGTCGGCTTGAAGGACCTCGAACGGGCCGCCGGGGAGCTCCGCGGGATGCCCGATCGTTGGCGAAATCAATGGCCGCTGATCGACGTGGGAATGCTGGAGCAGTCGGCGATCGATCACGCGGAGGGTCGGTTTCAGTGGGCCAGGGATGCCTTCCATGAGCTACGAAGTCATCGTGCCCGAGAAGATCAAGCGTAAGATCGCCGGCTGGAACTTGTCTTCCTACCTGCTCTTTCGGATCGAAGACCGGCTGATCTACGGGGACATCGCTGAACACCCGAACCGCCACCTCCAGCGACTCCCCAAACCGGCCGACATCCTTCAGTACAGCTTCCTGGTCACGGACCAGGGGACGCCAGCCCGGACTTATCTCTTCGTTTTCGACGTGTCCTACACGGTCGACGAGCGATGCCTGGTGATCCGGGATTGCGACTACCTCACGGATTAGGATGCTTCTCGGCCTGGGTCGTCGATCGAAGGAGACTGTCGGTGATCGTCGGTCCCGAATCCAGACCCCTGAGCATTCCCCTGATCCACCACGACGCGATGGTCGCCCACTGCGTCCGCGAGGCCCCGCTCGAATGCTGTGGCCTGCTGGGCGGGGTGGGGGACCTGGTCTCGTCGTTTCACCCGCTCCGCAACGCCTCGGCGAGCGAGATCCGGTACGACGCCGACCCTCGCGACCTGATCGCCGCCGTCCAGGACTTGCGAGCCCGGGGGGCCGGCATCGTGGCCATCTACCACTCGCACCCGCGCTGGGCGGCGATCCCCAGCCGGACCGACCTCGCCGAGAACCACTACGGCGAGGTCCCCCGGATCATCGTCTCGCTCCTGGGCGCGGTGCCCGAGGTCCGCGTTTGGCGACTCGACCCGGACTCTTACGAGGAATTGCCCTGGACCCTGGTCAGGCCAGGAGCTTCATCTGAACATGGGCCGGCTCGACCCCGGTGAGCCGGACTTCGAGCCCCTGGAACTTCGACGACAGCCGGCGGTGGTCGATCCCGCAGACGTGGAGCAAGGTCGCGTGGAGGTCGCGGACGTGGACGACGTCCTCCACCGCCCGGTAGCCAAGTTCGTCGGTCGAGCCGAGGGTGATCCCGCCCTTGATCCCCCCGCCGGCCATCCAGGTCGAGAAGCTGAGGATGTGGTGGTCGCGGCCGGTCCCCTGTCCCATCGGCGTCCGCCCGAACTCGCCGCCCCAGAGCACCAGGGTGTCGTCGAGCATCCCCCGCCGCTTGAGGTCCTTGACCAGCGCTGCGGAGGCCCGGTCAACGTCCCTGGCGGCCGACTTCATCCCGCCGGCGACGTCGCCGTGGTGGTCCCAGGCCCGGTGGTAGAGCTGGATGAAGCGGACCCCGCGCTCGGCCAGGCGGCGGGCCATCAGGCAATTCGAGGCGAAGCTGCCGTCGCCCGGGTGCTCCACCCCATAAAGGTCGAGGACCTCCTTCGGCTCCGACCCGAAATCGGTCAGCTCGGGCACGGAGGCCTGCATCCGGAACGCCAGCTCGTACTGGTTGATCCGGGTCTGGATCTCGGGGTCGATCCGTTCCTCGGCGAGCATCCCGTTGAGCCGGTTGACCTCCTCGACGACCTGGCGCTGGGTGCTCTGGCAGACCCCCTCGGGGTTGCCGACGTAGTGGACGGCCTCGCCCTTGGACTGGAGCAAGATCCCCTGGAACCGGCTCGGCAAGCACCCGGCCGACCACTGGCGGGCCGAGACCGGCTGCAAGCCCGTCTTCCCGGCGGAGGTCAGGACGATGAACCCGGGCAGGTCGGTCGTCTCCGCCCCGAGGCCGTAGAGCAGCCACGAGCCCATGCTCGGCCGTCCCTTGAGGATCGACCCGCTGTTCATGAAGGCGTGGGCCGGGTCGTGGTTGATCTGCTCGGTCTGCATCGAGCGGACGATCGCGATCTCGTCGGCGATCCCGGCGATCGCCGGGAACAGCTCGGAGATTTCCTGCCCGGCCTGCCCGTGCCTGGCGAACGAGTAGACAGGCCCCCGGGCCTTCAAGGTCGACCCCTGGAGCTGGGCGAGCTGCTGCCCCTTGGTGAAGGAGTCGGGGAACGGCTGGCCGTCGATCCGCCCGAGTTCGGGCTTGTGGTCGAAGCTCTCGAACTGCGAAGGGCCGCCGGCCATGCAGAGGTGGATGACCCGCTTCGCCCGGGGCGGGACGTGGGGCGGGTCGACCACGCCCCGAGTCGCGCCCTCGCCTCCGGAGGCGGCCGGCCCCAGCAAGCTCGCCAGGGCCATCCCGCCGAGCCCATATGCCGAGTGCCCGAGGAAGGCCCTGCGTCCGAGATGGAATCGGTCCGATCGGGGGTCGCTGGCTTGGTGCATCCGGAGGCCCTCGATCAGTAGCGGGTGATGGTCTCGTGGAGGTTCAGGACCACCCGACAGACCTCGGTCCAGGCGGCGAGCTCCCGCTCGTCGACCCCTCCGGGATTCGGGGCGATCCCGACCGCGAGCAGCTTCCGAGGCTCGTCGCTTCCATCCCGGGCTTCGGATCGGCGGGCGTCGAGGAACCGGCGGAGCGACTCCAGCTCGCGAGGCCTGGCCGGTCGGGCCAGGGCCTTCCGGTAGATCCGGTCGACCCGGTCGTCGTCCGACCGATCGGGCCCCGTGAGGATCGACCCCGCGAACACCCGGGCTGCCTCGACGAACGTGGGGTCGTTCAGGAGCGTGAGCGCCTGCTGGGGCGTGTTGGCGACGGTCCGGCCGGCGATGCATTCCTCGCGCGAAGGGGCGTCGAAGTTGGCCAGCATCGGCTGGAGGAAGGTCCGCTGCCAGTGGGAGTAGACTCCCCGGCGATACTGCCGCTCGTCGCGGTCGGCCCGGTAGTCGCGGTCGGGGAACTGGATGACCGCGTAGTAGCCGGGCGGCTGATACGGGAAGCTGCTCGGGCCGCCGACCTCGTCGTCGAGCAGGCCGGCGATCGCCAGGGCGTTGTCGCGGACGAACTCGGCCTCGAGCCGCCTCGGCGATTGCGAGGCGAGCAGACGGTTGCCCGGGTCGGACTCGCGCAGCTCGGGGCGGAGCCGGGCGTCCTGCCGGTAGGCGGCCGACATCACGATCGTCTTGACCAGCGCCTTGACATCCCAGCCGCGGCGGAACTCGTCGGCCAGCCAGTCGAGCAGCTCGGGGTGCGACGGCCATTCTCCCTGGGCCCCGACGTCTTCCATCACCGCGCTCAAGCCCGTCCCGAAGAGCTGCTTCCAGACCCGGTTGGCGAAGACCCGGGCCGTCAGGGGGTTCTCGGGTGCGGTCAGCCACCGGGCCAGGTCGAGCCGGTCGAGCCGCCACCCCTCCGACTTCGAGGGCTGCGGCAGGAAATGGGGGACCCCCGGCTCGACCGCCTCGCCGGACTCGTCCTGCCAGTTCCCCCGCGGCAGGACCCTCGTCGGCATCGGTTCGCGCCGCTTCGTGATCAGCGCCGGGGCCTTCCCGCCCCGGCATTCGGCCCGCTCCCGCACAAGCCGCTGGACTTGCTCCAGGGCGGGGCGATCGCGTCCCGTCCCGAGCAAGTACGCACGTTCCAGGGCGGCCACCTGCTCGGCCGACCGAGCGGACGGCTCCGCCCGGATGGCACCGATCAGGTCGGGGGAGACGGTCGCGCGACCGGCGTCCTCGAACCCGATCGGGGAGGCCGAGAACGCCACGCGGGCCGACAACTCGCTCCGGATCGCGAGGGTGATCCGGTCTCCCTCGCGGACGTCGATCGGCCGATCCAGGACCCAGGTCGCCCGGCGGACCTCCTCGGGACCGGGAGCCGGGGCCTTCCAGCCGTCGATGATGCCGACCACCGCCGACCCGTTCACGTATCGATCCACCTTGGCGTCGGCGTCGGCCCAGGCGAAGCTAATCCGGGTCGATTGGGCGTCTCCGTCCGACCGGAGGCTCGCAGAGAGGTGGATCAGGCCGGAGACTCCCGGATTCGATGCGAGTTGATCGTCGGCGGAAAGCTCCATCCGGATCGACGCGACCCGGCCCGGCGACGGCGACGGCGCCAGCGTGATCGAGGTCGCGTCCTTCGACCGGGCCTTGCCGACCAGGCGGATGTCGGGCTTGGCCGACTCAGGGCCCGATCTATCGCCGTCGGCGACGAGCGAAAGGGTGGCTTTGGCCGGCTCCCAGCCGGTCGAGTTCCGGTCGATGAACGACCGCGCATCCCGGACCCAGGCTTCGAGCTCGTCCGCCCGGTCGGGGTCGGCCCTCCGACGCGCGGCGGCCGAGTCGATCTCCCGGGCGATCTGGCGATCCAGGCGTTCGATCCGCCGTTTCAGGTAGGGGCTGTCGACCTCGATCTCGGGAGGGAAGGGGTGGTCGTTGGAGTAGCCCCGGAGGTCGGGGTTGGGCGTGTAGGCGTAGTCCATGTAGACGCCCCACTGCTCGACGTCGGCGAAGAACGCGGAGAGCCGGTAGAAGTCCTTGGCGGTGAACGGGTCGAACTTGTGGTCGTGGCACTCCGCGCACCCCAACGTCGAGCCGAGCCAGGTGATCGCGACCGTCCGGACCCGATCCCCGGCGTACTTGGCGAGGTATTCCCTGGGCTGGGCCCCGCCCTCGCGCGTCATCATGTTCAGGCGGTTGAAGCCGCTGGCGACGAGCTGGTCGCTCGTCGGCTCGGGCAGGAGGTCGCCGGCGACCTGCTCGGCGGTGAACCGGTCGAAGGGCATGTTGGCGTTGAAGGCGTTGATGACGTAGTCGCGGAAGGGGAACGAATGCTGGTTTTGGTCGCCGTGATAGCCCACCGTGTCGGCGAACCGGACGAGGTCGAGCCAGGGGACGGCCATCCGCTCGCCATAGCGGGGCGAGGCGAGGAGCCGGTCGACCTCCCGCTCGTAGGCGGCGTCCGACGGGTCCTGCTCGAACCGGGCCACCGTTTCGGGGTCGGGCGGGAGGCCGATCAGGTCCAGGCTGAGGCGGCGGAGCAGGGTGCGCGGGTCGGCCCGGGGGGACGGGGTGATCCCTCGCGCCTCGAGGCCGGCGAGGACGAACGCGTCGACCGGATTCTTCGACCACCCGGCCGCGGCCGTTCGGGGAGCATCGGGTCGGCGGATCGGCTCGTAGGCCCAGTGCGATTGGTACTTCGCCCCTTCGGCGATCCAGCGCCTGAGCAGGTCCTTCTGCCGGTCGGTGAGCGTCTTGTTCGCCTCGCGAGGCGGCATCACCTCGTCGGGATCGTCGCTGGCGATCCGGGCGATCAGCTCGCTCTCGCCGGGACGGTCGGGGACGATGGCCTGCTTGGCGATCGCGGCCGTGCGGTCGTCGAGCCGGAGTCCCCCCTTGCGGTGGGACCGGTCCGGGCCGTGGCAGAGGTAGCAGTTCTCGGCCAGGATCGGCCGGATGTCGCGGTTGAACTCGACGGCGTCGCCCGCCCGGGCCGCATGAGGGACGGCGATCAAGGCCGCGAGCACGATCGAAGGGGCGACTCGACGCATCCGGATGACCTCGCTTGCCGTTCGCAGATCGGGTTCACCTCGCCGACGGTTCGATCGTAACCGATCTCGTGAGAGGCTTCCACGATCGGCCGGGAGGATCGATCCCTCGAAACTGTCGGGGTCGGTCGCACCGCCCGGCCCGGGCCGGTAGAATCACGCCGATCTCCGGCTTCGAGCCTCGTAAGGAGCGATCCGCCATGGTTCCCGGGCGTGCGCTGGTCCACCCTCGCGACGAGGTGATGCGGACGATGGAGCGGATCTACCGCTACCGGATGACGACCACGTCGGGCGGCAACATCTCGGCGAGGGACGACGGCGGCTCGACCTGGATCACCCCGGCCCGGCTCGACAAGGGCACCCTCCGCCGCGACGACATCGTCCGGGTCGCCTCCGACGGCTCGGTCGTCGGGCCGCATCGGCCCTCCTCGGAGTTCCCGTTCCACCGGGCGATCTACGAGGCCCGGCCCGACCTCCGTGCGATCGTCCACGCCCACCCGGTCGCCCTGGTCGCCTACAGCATCTGCCGGCGCGTGCCCGACACCAACGTGCTCCACCAGGCCCGGAAGGTCTGCGGCCCGGTCGGCTTCGCCCCATACGCCTTGCCCGGGAGTGCCGCGCTCGGGCGGAGCATCGCCTCGACGTTCGCCCCGGGCGTCGACTGCGTGATCCTCGAAAACCACGGCGTGGTGATCGGCGGCCGGGACTTGCAGCAGGCCTTCGAGCGGTTCGAGACCCTGGAGTTCGCCGCCAAGACCGTCATCAAGGCCGGCCACCTCGGGCCCATCCGCATGCTCGAATCCGACCCCGGCGACCTCGTGCCCGCCCCGAGCCCGGCCGAGCCGTTCGAGCCCGGCCCCGCGTCGAGCCCGGAGAAGGAGCTGCGACGCCAGCTCCGGGATTTCGTCCGCCGGGCCTACCAGCAGCGGCTGATGATCAGCACCCAGGGGGCCTTCTCCGCCCGGCTCGACGACCAGGGCGAAGCGGACGAGTTCCTGATCACCCCCCACCGGGTCGACCGGAGCACCCTCGAAGTCGGCGACCTCGTCCTGGTCCGCGGAGGCTCGGCCGAGCGGGGCAAGACCCCGAGCGGCTCGTCCCGCAACCACCGGGCGATCTACCGGGCCCACCCGGAGATCCGCTCGATCGTCAACGCCTATCCGGTCAACGCCACCGCCTTCGGCCTGACCGACGTCCCCCTCGACTCCCGGACGATCCCCGAGAGCTACGTCTTCCTCCGCGATGTCGGCCGGGTCCCCTACGGGGTCCAGTTCGGCGAGGGGGAAGACCTCGCCCGCCGAGGCTCCCCCCGCAACCCGATCCTGATCCTCGACAACGACGGCGTCCAGGTCTGGGGCGCCAGCGTCCTCGACGCCTTCGACCGCCTCGAAGTCCTCGAAACGACGGCAGAGGCGATGATCAACTCCCGGTCGCTCGGGCCGATGGTGCCGATGTCGGACGAGGCGATCGCCGAGCTGAGCGAGGCGTTCGGGATGTGACGCGGGGGGTATCGACCTTCGATCGGGATCGTCCCTCCATGGCCAGGGGGTCGCGGTTCCCGCGACCACCCGTCGAGCGACGAAATCTGTTGCGGGGAGAGCACCGATCGGTTGGGATAGGTGATCGAGGCAACCGGCGAGGCTGGCCGGTCGGGATGGACGGTCGTCGGGAGTTGGGACGAGAATCCCTTCGCGGCGCGGCCGGGGGCGGCGGCACCGCGCGGGGGCGTGCCGGCGACGTGATCGGCGCGGCGGGGGATCGCGGGCCGTGCAAACAACCGACGTGACCTGTCCACCCCTGGTTCGCGCGGCCCGATCGTGCGGGCTGGTGGTCCTCGGCATCGCGGCGGCGGCCCTGGTGGGCTGGGCAGCGGATCGGCGGGTGCTCCTCGGCCTCCGGTCGAGCTATATCCCGATGGCCCCGAACACGGCCCTGGCCTTCGCCGTCATCGGGCTGGGGCTGGCGGCGGCCGCCGACGGCGGGCGGGTTGGCCGGGGGCTCGCCTCGGCGGGCTCGGCCTTCGTCGGCCTGATCGGCGCCCTGAGACTCTTCGAGATCCTTACCGGCCTCGACCTCGCCGTGGACCGGTGGTTCTACCGGGCCCCGTCGGCGTGGCTCGGCCCGGCCGAGGTGGGCAGGATGTCCTCCTACACGGCCGCTGCGTTCGTCGCCGCCGCCGTGGGGCTGGCGTCGCTGACCTCCCCGTCCCGTCGCGAGGGGCCCGGCGATCTGGCGGGCGCCTGCGGGCTCATCTCGGGGCTGACGGGCCTGGTCTTCGGCCTCGGCTACCTGTTCAGCCCCGACTCGCCGCTGCTCTATGGGACCGGATCGATCCCCATGGCCCTGAACACGTCGCTCTGCTTCATCGGGCTGGGGGCGGGGCTGGTGGCCGCCGCGGGGCCCCGGTCGTTCCCCCTCCGACGCCTCTCCGGGTCGTCGATGGGGGCCCGCCTGCTCCGCGTGTTCCTGCCGCTGGTCGTGGGAACCGTCGGCGTCGTCGCCTGGGCTACCCACTTCGTCACCACCCGGGCGGGCGCATCCTCGGCCGCGATCTCCTCGGCCGCGCTGGCCACGGCGGCGATCTCCCTGTTCGCCGTGATCTGCGAGCGGATCGCGCGCCGGCTCGGCGATCAGCTCGAGCGGGCCGAGTCGGGGCTCCGCCAGGCGCACGACGAGCTGGAGCTGAAGGTCCAGGAACGCACGGCGGACCTGAGCCGCGTCAACGCCGATCTCGGCAGGTCCCTCCGCGACACCCGGGCGGCGCACGAGGCCCTCCAGGTCGCCCATCGCGAGCTCAAGGAGGCCCAGAGCCGGATGCTCCAGCAGGCGAAGATGGCGAGCCTGGGACAGACCGCGGCCGGTGTCGCCCACGAGATCAACAACCCCCTGGCCTACGTGACCAACAATCTGGCCGTCCTGAAGCGCGAGTTCACCGGCCTGCACGACATCCTCGTCCTCTACCAGCAGGCCGGCCGGACCCTCGCCGAGTACGAGCACGTCCTGCACGAGAAGATCGTCGAGCTCGCCGAGGAGGTCGACCTCCCCTTCGTGCTCATGAACCTCGACGGCCTCGTGGACCGTTCGCGCGGGGGCCTGCATCGGATCCAGACGATCGTCCAGGGTCTCCGCGACTTCGCCCATCTGGACGAGGCCGAATTCCAGGAGGCCGACCTCAACGCCGAGGTCCGCTCGACGGTCGCCCTGATGCGGACCCTCGCCGAGGGGCGACGGGTCGTCCTCGAGATGGACCTCGCCCCGATCCCCCGCCTGAAATGCTACCCGGCCAAGCTCAACATGGTCCTCCAGAGCCTCATCTCCAACGCGATCGACGCCAGCCCGCCGCCGGGACGGGTCGTCGTGAGCACCCGGGTGGCCGGGGCCGGGGCCGGGGCCGGGATCGAGGTCGAGGTCGCCGACGCCGGGACCGGGATACCCGAGGAGATCCGCGACAAGGTCTTCGACCCATTCTTCACCACCAAGCCGATCGGCCAGGGTACCGGCCTCGGCCTTTCGATCAGCTACGGGATCGTCAAGGACCATGGCGGCACGGTCGACTTCGAACCGGCCCCCGGCGGTGGCACGCGGTTCACGGTCCGACTGCCCTCGATCGGGGCAACCAGGCCCTGGGCCGCCCCCTGATCGGTCAGCCGAAGTCTCGATCCCGGCGGCTCCGGGCGGATCTATCCGAGACCCGGGCGATCTCCCGAGGTCGGACCGGGCGATCGAGGAGCGGAACGCGGCCTTCGCGATCCGAACCCACGAGTGCCGCCCGGTTTCGGAGCGATCAAAGGCCATCTCCGCCGATGACCCCTCCCTTGAACCCGGCGGGGCGACCCGGCCCACGCAAGTCCGGCCCACCGAGCGAGACCAAGTTGCCCCGGACGCGAGCCCGTGCCTCCGCTTCAGGAGGCCATCCGATCCGGACCATTCGGGCATCCCTCGTCCGACTCCGGCTGGATCCACGCGACCCAGACCGACGCGCTGGAGTCGGGCGGGGTCGGGGTGGGGCTGTCATCGCCGCCCTCGCTTTCGACCGGGCCCAGGACGGCCAGCCGGAGGACGAAGCTCGGGCAAGGTTCGAGGAACCGGAGGCGGATGCGGACTTTCTTGTATCGCTCGACCTCGACGCCGATGACCTCAGCCTCGATCCAGGGCGTCCCTTCCCCTTCGGTGAGGCGGACCCGGGCTCGGGCCGTCAAGGGGGGCTCAACAGTCGCCACGGCGCAGGCGCCGGCCCGGCTGATGTCGCGGAGCCGGGCACCGGTCGACTTCCAACCGTCCGGGGTCGCCCAGGAAATCTGGATCTTCGATCGGCAGCGGAGGCGGCGGTTCCCCCTCGACGCCTCGCCCTGGGGCCGGAGCGGGGCGGTCAGGAACTCCAGCATGCGATTCGGTTGGTCGGCCATGGTGAAACAGTCCTCCGGGTCCACGGTTCTCGATCGACGCGACGCCGCTCACGACCGACCAAGCCTGACTTGGGTTGGTCGGTCGGTCTTTTCCCCGGCGATAGCATGGATGCCGGGTATCAAAACCGTAGGCCGCATTTCGAGCCGGAGTGACTTTTTGCTCGACTTGATGATTGTCCGCGCGACGGGTCCTAGCCGATCGTGTTGCCGCCGTTGACCGAGAGCCTCTGGCCGGTGATGAACCGCGCACCCTCGGAGGCGAGGAAGGCGACGGCGTCGCCGATGTCTCGCCCTTCGCCCATGTGCTTCAGGGGGACGCCCGAGGTGTAGGCGTCCTTCATCTCCTGGGGGTCGGCGTCGTGCCGCTCGGTGGGGATCCAGCCCGGGGCGACGAGGTTGACGGTGATCTGCCACTCGGCCAGCTCATTCGCCCAGCTCCGGGTCAGGCCGAGCTGGGCCCCCTTGGCCTGGACGTAGCTGGAGAACTGGGCGACGCCCTTCTCGAAGACCTCGGAGCCGATCTGGATGATCCGGCCGCGCCGCCTGGCCTTCATCCCCGGCAGGACGGCCTGGGTCAGGAGGAGCGGGCTCTTGACGAAGAATTCGAGCTGATCCAGGCAGTCGCGCCAGGTCAGGTCCTCCAGCTTCAGGAAAGGCTGGGGGCCGGTGGCGTTGAGGACGAGGACCGAGACCGGGCCGAGCTTCGCCTCGACTTCGCGGACCATCCGGCCGACCTGATCTTCCTCGCGGACGTCGGCGACGAAGACGTCGGCCTCGCCGCCCCCGGCGCGGATCGAGTCGACCACCTGCCGGGCCTTGTCGGGGCTGCCGAACGAGTTGACGGCCACCTTGGCCCCGGCCTCGCCCAGGCTCCGGGCGATCGCCGCGCCCAGGCCTCGCGAGGCGCCCGTGACCAGGGCCACTTCTCCGGACAGGGAACGGATCATCGGCAATCGCCTCCGAGGTCGTGGCTCAAGGCCGGCGACCGGGGGGCGACGACGCCCCCGGGGTCGGTCGGCCGGCGGCCTGCTCGCGGTCAGTGGATGATCGACGACCGGGCGCCCGCGGCCTGCTCCATCAGGGACTGGACGCGGGCGACCATCTCCTCGGGCTCGGCGGTCTCGCCTTCGAGGATCATGGTGTTGCTCCAGAGCTGGAGGGCGCACTGCTGGATGAACGGGGCGTTGTCCGGGTTGCCGGCCAGGATGGCCAGGCGGCGGATCAGCGAGGCGTCGGGGTTGACCTCCAAGATCCGCTTGGACGCGGGGAAGTCGCGGTTGTTCTGCTTCAGGAGCCGCTGCATCTGGAGGCTCAGGCCGCCGTCGGGGTTGACCAGGCAGCACGGGCTGTCGATCAGCCGCTTCGAGGCTCGGACCGACTCGACGCGCGACCCGAGGGCGGAGCGGAACAGGTCGAGCACCTGGCCGAAGCCCCCTTCGGGCTTGGCCTCGTTTCCTTCGGGCTTGGTTCCGGAGTCGGAGCCCGGGAGGTCGAGGTCGGACGAGTCGATCGAGACCAGCTCCTTGCCCGCGTAGGAGTGGAGCGAGGTCACGACGAACTCGTCCACGGCGTCGGGCAGGAAGAGGACCTCGACCCCTCGCTTGCGGAAGATTTCGAGGTTGGGGCTCTTGCGGATCGAGGCGAGGTCGGGCCCGCCCAGGTAGTAGATCGCCTTCTGGTCGGCGACACCCCGGGCGATGTAGGCGTCGAGGCCGGACACCGTCGAAGGGTCGTCGGAGTGCGACGAGGCGAAGCGGAGTAACCTGGCCACCCGGTCGCGGTTGGCCGGGTCGACCGCGATCCCTTCCTTGAGGGCCGGGCCGAACTGGCGGTAGAACTCGAGGTACTCGTCGGGCTTCTCGTCGGCCAAGCTCGTCAGCTTGTCGAGCACGTTCTTGGTCAGGACCGTGCGGATCTTGCGGATGACCGTGTTGTCCTGGAGCGTCTCTCGGGACACGTTGAGCGGCAGGTCCTCGGAGTCGACCAGCCCGTAGAGGAACCGGAGGTACTCGGGCAGGAGGTCGCGGCAATCCCCCTGGACCAAGATCCGCTTGGCGCAGAGGCTGATGCCATGCTCCAGCCGGCCGAAGCCGAGCCGCTCGACGTTGACCTTGGGGCAATAGAGGATCGCCCGGAACTGGATCGGCGAGTCGATCGACAGGTGGACGTGCCAGAGCGGCGACTCGTCCGACCGGTGCGTCAGGTACTGGAAGAACCGGGCGTGCTGCTCGTCGGTCACCTGCCCCTTGGGCTCGACCCAGATCGGCTTCTGGTCGTTGACCACGACGTCGGCCACCCGGATCGGGTGCGGGACGAAGCCGGAGTACGTTTTCAGGACCGACGTGATCCGGTAAGGCTGGGCGAACTCCTTGGCGTCTTCCTTGAGCTTGAGGACGACCTCGGTCCCCCGGGCCAGCCCTTCGGCGGCCTCGACCGAGAACGACCCCGAGCCGTCCGACTCCCACTCCCAGCCGGCCTCTTCGCGGTAGCTCCGCGAGCGGACCCGGACCGAGTCGGCGAGCATGAACGCCGAGTAGAACCCGACGCCGAACTGGCCGATCAGCGACAGGTCCGGCTTGCCCGAGGCCGAGGCGTTTTCGAGGAACTTCCGCGAACCGCTGTGGGCGATCGTCCCCAGGTTCGTGACCAGCTCATCCCGGGTCATCCCCACGCCGTTGTCGCGGATCGTCAGCTCGCCCGAATCCGGGTTCCCCTCGACCACGATCGTCAGCGGGACGTCGTCGCGCTGCGACTCGTCCGTCATCGCCACGAACCGCATCTTGTCGAGGGCGTCCGACGCGTTCGACACCAACTCGCGGATCGCGATCTCCCGGCTCTGGTAGAGCGAATGAGACAGGAGGTGCAGGAGCTGCTTGATCTCGGCCTGGAAAGTGAACTGTTCCCGACTCGCCGCGCTCGACATCGCCCGACCTCGATGAATAGCGAGAATCGGCCCGCCCCGAACTCCGGGGCTCGGCCCCTAACTCGGCCTTTACGCCATTGATACGCGACCAGACAAGGGCAACACGGATGCCGATAGGCAGAAGGTGGCGGAACTCCTAACAATATTAGGGTTTAGTACTACTCCGTAGGAACAGAAGCCCACTATCGCGAATTAAGGGAAAAAAGCCATCTTACAGAAGTCCAAGGACGGTCATCGACTTTTGTAAGAGGCCGCGAAACCCTTGAAAACAAGCAGGTGGCCAAATGTTCCTACGGAGTAGTATTAGAATGATCGATCTTTCGGTCGGATCGCTGTTTGCCTGCCAATTTGGCGGTCAACTTGCTCTATAGTGACAGTTCGAGAAGAGTAATCCATCATCAAGAGAAAAGATGCCTTGCTATATGATAAGGGATCGTGAAGACGATTCATCAGGCGCTGGTCGCCTTCGACTCCCTGTCTCGGAGGCTGGACCCGCACCAAGGGCAGAAGTCAATGCCCAGTGTCGAACTGCCACCATCATGGACGATCAGGCCATAGGTCCGCTGAAACGGGGAGAAGTGGATCAGGCAATCGGGGCAATCGAAGCGGTCGTGGTGTAGATCGCAGATTTTATCGACCTCACGCCGCATCTCGTCGCAACAATGAGTATGCACAATCGACCTCCTACCGCCTCGCGAATAGCTACCGACGTTCTCGTTGATCCTCGGATTCGAGCTTGTTTAACGTCGGCTCGTCCTCCACCGTTTGGAGCCAGTCGGCCAGCTCCTCGGGGGCGATCTCGTCGCGGACGATCGAGCGGGAGGCGGCGGCCCTCCGGCCCGGGGCGAGGGCCTTGCGGACCTGGAAGACGGCCCGGACGATGATGTAGCTCAGGAGGAGGACGAAGGCGATGACGAAGGCGTTCCGCTTCGAGAGGTTCCGCAGCTCGACCATCGGCGGCGGCGCCTCGGCCTGGGCGGGAGCCAAATGGAGGCGGCCGACGAGCATCGGGGCGGCCCGGAAGGTGTCGCCCGCTCGGTATCCGAGGAGCTTGAGGAAGTAGCCGTCGAAGGTGATCCGGGTGAACTGGTCCGGGCTGATCCGGAGGCCCGCCGGCGGGGCCTCGAAGGTCAGGACGTAGGGGTCCTTGCGGTTCTCGTCGGAGTAGACCCAGGCCTCGTACATCCGACCGCCGGGGACGAGCTCGGGGTTGATCTCGTACGACAGGACCCGCCGGGCCGTCCCCTCGATGTGCACGGGCACCCCCCGGTACTTCGCCGGACGCTCCCAGAGGTGGGTCCAGTACAGGTCGCGCCTGGCCTCCCTGGCCAGGTCGGCCGACGAGGTGTCGCGGGCTCGCTTCAGGAGGATCGAGTAGGCGGCGTTCTCGCGCAGCTGCATGGGCGTCTTGTCGACGATCGCCCCGAACTCGACCCCCGAATCGGGCTCGACCGGCGCCAAGGAGGCGGCCGGGACGCCGGACGGCGGCGGGGGCTTGTCCTCGGCCGGCCCCCGGGCGAAGAGGATGACCAGGGGCCAGCCGCCCAGGACGATCCCGGCGAGCAGGACCAGGCGGGGCAGCTCCGACCCCCGGAAGAGCGAGGCCGGCCGGCGACTCACGGCGAGGCCCCCCCCTCGTCGCCCACGCCCAGCTCGGCGAAGCTCAGCTTGGTCAAGGGCTTGGGCTTGAGCGACGAGTAGACGTCGATCACCTTCATCAGCTCGGAATACTTGAGCTTGGGGTCGACCTTGATGAGCGCCTGCTGGAACGAGAGCGCCGGGTCGTTGACCAGCGATTCCAGCTCGGTCTTGAGGACCGCGAGGTCGGCCACCGGGTTTTCGCCGAGGACGATCTGGCCCAGGGTCCCCCCGGGTCCTGCCCGGAGGACGGTCTTGAGCGTGGTCAACTCGGTGGCGACGGAGTCGGTCTTCTCCTCCTTCGGCGCCTCCTTGCTCATGGCCGTCGCCGCCTGCGCCGGCAGGAGGTTCATCGAGAACTGACCCTCGGCCGGGGCGGGCCGGTAGGTCAGGATGAAGAAGGTCAGCAGTTGGAACGCCATGTCGAGCATGGGCGTGACCGGGATCTCGATCTCCATACTCCGCATCTTCTTCAAAGGACCGGCCCCCTTCGGCGGATGGCGGATGATCGGATCAAGCGACGGTGCAGGGCAGGGCAGGGCAGGCGACCTCGCCGGTCCCCGGGTCAAGGGGCGGAGGTCATCGCCTTGAGGTCGAATTTGGCGTAGCCATTGGTCTGGCAGGTATTGATCAGGCTGAAGAGGGCCGAGAACGGCGTGTCACGGTCGGCCCGGATCACCACCCGGGCCGGGATCTCGGCGCCGGGATCGGCCTTCCCCTTGAGGGCCTTGACGTTGGCCCGGGTGATCTGGGCTTCGAGCTTGATCGCCCGGATCGCCTCGTCGGTCGAGAGCACCCGGCCGTTGAAGAGGAGGTTGCCCTGGCTGTCGACGTTGAGGACCAGCCGATCCTCGTTGAGCTTCGAGGCGTCGTCCAGCGGGCGGGCCGAGCCGGCGACCGGGAGCTTGATCCGCGAGTCGAAGTTGTCCTGGCTGAAGTTGATCACCAGCATGAAGAAGGTGATGAGCTGGAAGACGACGTCGAGCAGCGGCGTCAGGTTCGGCTCGGCCCGGATCTCGCTGCTCATGTGGGCGGACATGGCGGCCCCTTTCTCGACTCGGATCTCGGTTGGGGTGCCTCAGGCCGGGGTCGGCTTGGTCTGCTTGGCGGCCGAGAGGAGGGCGGAGATCGTCCGCTCGGCCACCTTGCCGCTTTCCAGGGCCATCAGGGCAATCCGGTTCCGGAACAGGGCGAAGAAGAAGATCGCCGGGACCGAGAGCGACACACCTTCGAGCGTGATGAAGAGCGCGGTGGAGATCCCCTCGGCCACCTTCTCCGGCTTGGGCTGGGCCCCGGCGGCGGTGGCGATCTCCTGGAAGCTGGCGATCATGCCGGCGATCGTGCCGACCAGCCCGATCATCGGGCCGAGGGTGCCGATGATCGCCAGGTAGCTGATCCGGGCCTCCATCGCCGTGACGACCTCGTCCTGGGTGGCGTTCATCGCCTCCTTGGCCTCGGCCCGGCCGTTGGGCAGGTTGGCCACGCCGGTCCGGACGAGCCGGGCCAGGAACGAGTCGTTGTCCCGGCAGGCGTCGTACGCCTCCTGGAACTTGCGGTCCTTGATGGCCGTTTCGAGCTTCTCGACGAGGGCCGTCGGCACGGCCTCGCTGACCCGAAGCTCCATGAACAGCTTGATCACCAGGGCCGTGAAGTAGACCGACAGGCAGAGGAGGAACAGCCCGATCGGGCCCGAGGCCTCGATGGCCCAGCGGAGGACCGACTTCTTGGCACCGGGGGCGGCGGTGGAGTCGGCCGCCGGTGCGTCGGCGGGCGCGGGGGCCGCGGCGGGGGCTTCCTTCTTGTCCGCATCCTGACCGGAAGAGCCGCGAACCGGGACGAGGGCCAGGGCGGCGGCGAGGGCCGAGAGGAACAGGAGCGACGACCAGACGCGCTTGCCGGGGTCGGTCGCCCGGACGGATTCACTCGCCATCGACGGAACCTCCTCCAACGGCCCTGCCCGCGAGGCCGCGAGCCGAGTGAGCGTCCGGCGCAAAGCAGGCGGGGGAAGGGCGCGGCCCCACTGCTTGTCGCGAGGAGGCTCGGGATCGGCCGCGGGGGGAGGGGACGAGACCTGGTTGCGAACTGTCCTGATGCATCCAATATCGGGCGGCGAACTCCGCCTGTCAACTACCCGACGTCGATTCGCCCTGGGCGGTGTTTCGCCGCCTTGGGCGGCCTCGAAGCTCAGCTTTCGGCGGCGTTCGGCGGGACCGGGGGGACGGTGGGCAGGGACTGGGAGCTGGTGAGGAAGACCCGGCTGAGGAGGATCAACTGGTCGTCGGCCTTGACCGGCCCGGAGTCACTGCCGACCGGGTTGAGGAGCATGGTCTCGCCGCGCTGGATGCCGATCAGGAGGCACGAGCGCTTGTCGTCGCGGTGGCGGACGAACATGCTGGCGATCTCGACGAAGTCGCGGCCGACGAGCCCTTCGGGGACCGGCAGGAGGTACATCTCGTTGGCGTCGCGGCCGACGGTGAGCAGCTCCTGGTAGACCGCGGTCATCCCGTGGTAGAGCGCGGTCCGGGCCAGGAGCCGGAGGCCCAGCTCGTCGGAGGAGATGATCTCGTCGGCCCCCGCCTTGAGCAGGTGGTGGCGGTTGTTGATGTTGTGGCATTCGACGGCGATGTTGGGGACCTTGTCCCCCCGGCAGATGTTCCGGATCGAGATGCAGGTGAGGATCGTCTTGCCGTCGGCGTGCTCCCCCTGGCGGTCGTCGGAGAGGAGGACCACGGAATGGGCCCGGCAGACCCGGGCCCGTCGGAGGATGACCTCGTTGGTCGGGTCGCCCTTGACGATGTAGACGTCGTTGAAGGCCGGGTCGTCCTGGCGGTCGGGCAGGTCGATCGCCTCGGGGCTGTCGTGGATGATCACGACCGGCCGTTTGTCCTGGATGATCTTGCTGTGGACCTCGCGGATCCAGGGCAGCCCGCGCTCGCTCCAGTTGCACAGGACCAGGTGGTCTTCCATCTCGAAGTTCGACACGTCGCGTCTCCGGAGGTTCTGGGCGACGAGGATCGAGGCGACCGAGCCGGTGAACAGCCCGGCCAGGCCGACGCCCAGGCCCATCAGGATCATCGCCATGATCCGGCCGACGGCCGTCCTGGGCGCCTGGTCGGGGCCGGCGAAGAGCATGACCCAGACGCTCCAGAGCGACTCGGCCCAGGTGTTGAAGGCCTCGTTCGCGCCCCGCTCGGCGAGGTGGATCACGGTCGCCCCGACGACCCAGACGACGATCATCGCCGCCAGGATGCGGGCGATCTGATTCCTCCGGACGGCCAGCCAGAGCGCGGTCCACCCCCCGGGCCGGGCGAAGTGGTCGCGGAGCCGCTCGATCGCGGCCCGTCGGGAGGTTCGGGGTCGGCTCATGGACGCTCGGGATGGGCCGACGGGTCGATGCGGGCGAGGCCGAGGGGGTCGGGGTCGATCGGATGCGGGCGTGCCTCGGTCCCCGGATGCGTGGGCATGGTCGCGATCGCCATGACGGCTGCGAGGCCGCAAGGCACGACCCTACAGTGCGGCCGAGCGTAACAGGATCGGCCATGCCCACGCAACCGGGGACGGATCGAGGCGGGTCCGAAAGCTCGCGATCGAGGGCTGATCGCTCGATCGGGGGGATCGTTGAGGGATACCCGGGCGTGATGCATCAACATTGACGCTGATTTGCCGGAAATTCAATCCCTTTTCGCGGGGATTTCGCGATTTGTCGGAAATCGGCCTCAACCGCCGACGGCGCCCGGCCGCGGCGGCCACTTGATCTGGAGCGTGATGGGGCCGGGTCCCGCCGGGCGGAGGCCGATGAACGGGACCGGGTCGGCTTCGAGCCGGACCTCCTCGATCGCGACGGGCGGTTCGGCGACGAGCCCGGGCGACGCGTGGTAGCGGAGGACGACCAGGCCGTCGGCGTCCGGCCTGGCCTCGCGGACGACCAGGCGGTTCGACCCGGCCTCGACCCGTGCGGTCCCGCGGATCGTCGCCCCTTCGAACCCGAGGACCCTGCCGAGCAGCAACGTCCCGTCGTCCTCGACCACGCGGATGAGGTCGGGGTTCTCGCGGCAGAAGGCTCGCGACCTCGGCGTCCAGCAGGCGATGGCGGACGGCCGGTAGAGCCTGGCATAGCGGACGAACCGGTCGCGTCCCCATTCGCGTTCGCCGAAGAGCTTGCCCTCGCCGAACTGGGTGAAGTTGGCCGCCACCGTCATGTGCAGGTAGGGGCCGCCGATCACCTCGACCCCCGCCGCCCCCGGCAGGATCGGGCTGAAGTGCCGCCCCCGGAACGGGTCGGGCACCCCGTCGATGGCGAAGCCTGACTCCTCGTAGAGCAGCCGCTCGCCCGGCTTGACGTGCTCTCGGACCTTCTCGACCAGCCAGAGCATCCGGGGGACGGGCCGGCTCGACAGGAAGGGCTCGGGGCCGAAGATCGTCCTGCGGACCTCGTGATGGAGCTGCGGCCCGCAGACCCGGATCGCGATCAGGACCATCGCCGCCGAGGCCCAGAAGTCGAGCCGCCCGCGGCCGGCCGTCCGGAGCCGGGCCAGGACCTCCGCCAGGCCGACCCCCGTCGCGACGCAGGCCGCCGCGTAGCACGCATAGGTATGGCGGCCGGGCTGGAGCGGGTCGAGAGCCCGCGAAAATCCCGCCAGGTAGCCCCACCCGAACCCCGCCAGGAGGAATCCCGCCAGGCCCGCGCCCATGACGCCCTCGCGCCGGCACGCCACGGCCAGGCCTACCAGGGCCAGCCCGAGCAGCACCGGCTCGACCGGCGCCTCCGACCAGAGCATCTCCGCCAGCCGCTTCCCGACCCCTTCCGGGTGGGCGAAGGCGAAGTCGCTGGGCCCCACCGTCCCCCGGAGCCACCACCCCGGCAGCCACCAGAACGCATTCGCCGCCAGGATCGTCGGGGCCAGCAGGATCAGGCCGAGGTGCCTGGCCAAGGGGAATCGCGGCCCCCCCCGCCAGGACCGGACGACCGCCACCCCGTACGCCAGCAGGCCCGCGGGGCCCACCAGCATCGCGGACGTCGCGTGGACCAGGAACACGACCGAGCACCCCCCGGCCGCGATCACCCAGCGGCCGGCTCCGCCTTTCGAGAGGTAGCTCGCAAGGAGCGCGACCACCAGCAGGCCGGCGGGGACCGAGAGCAGGTAGTTGAGCATGCCGAGGCTGGCATAGCGGACCGGGAAGTCGCTCCAGAAGTAGATCACGAAGGCGAGCACGGCCAGGAACATCCCGCCGGCCCTGGCCCGCCAGGCCTGCGCCGCCGCCGCGATCAGCCAGGGGGTCAGCGCGGCGGCGAGCAGGATGTGGATCTTGATCGCCAGGGCCGGGCGGCCGGGCAGGGCGGCCATCGCCAGGTCGGAGAGCGGCGAGGACAGGTCCGAGACGATGCTCGAAGCGTAGCCCGACATGAAGCTCGGGTCGTAGCCGGAGGTCGTTCCGGTGCTCGCCAGGAAACCCCGGGCGAGCGCCCCGTGGTGGTAGTGGATGCCATGGTCGGCCCCCAGGGGGGGCCACTCGCCGGCCATCCCCTCCATGCCGCCGAGCCCTCGCCAGATCAAGGCGGAATGGCCCAGGCAAACCAGCAAGATCCCGAGCCAGGCGAGGGCCACCGCCCCGGCGCGGTTCCCGACCGGCCGGCCCTGGCGAGGTCCCCCGGGCGGCGTCTCCGCCTGTTCCGGGCCCACGCGCCGGCCCGTCGGCGACCCGACGAAGCCGGACACCTCGTATTCGGCCCCGGATCGCTGGGTCGTCATGGGATGGTCGGTCTTTCCAAGGGGAGTCCGAGGCTCGGCGACCCTCAGGCGAGGGTCTGCGATTCCCACCGGGCGAAGAGGCGATCGATGGCGGCGACGGCGTCCTCGACCCGGTGGCGGTCCTCCTCGTAGAGGTCGCCGGTCTCCTGCGGGAGTCGCCGGACGGCGTCGGCGACCTGGTCGCGGGCCCCGCTCATCTGGGCGAAGATCCGCTCGAACCCGGCGCGCTTGGGGTCGTTGCCGACCACCTTGAGCCGCTGGCGGGCCTGGGCCAGGCGGGCCTCGCAGTCCCTCAGGACCGACTGCCAGTGCGCCTTCTCGCCCACATGGACCCGCTGCGGATACGAGGGGTTCTTCTTCGGGTCGGGCGGGGCGAGGGTGGTCGAGGGGGTCTCCCCCTCGGACACGGGCTGCGAGTCGCTCACGGGCTGGGGTCCTTGGCGGGGTCGGGGGGCCGGGCCGGCCGCGTTGAGGCCGACCTCCCTTTCGGCTATGATTCTGCCCCAAGAGCCGGCCGATTCCCAGCCCATCCGCCCGGCGAATCGCCCGGCCGGGCCCTCGCATCCGAGGAAGGATCCTTGCCATGCGCCCGCATCTCGCCGCCGTCCTGCCCTGGATCGCCCCCTTGATCCTGCCGATCCTCGCCGCGCAGGCCGCGGACCCGCCCCGGCCCAGGGTGGCCAGGGACTGGTCGATCGCCGTCGTCGCCGAGGCCCCCGACATCCTCTACCCGACGGCCATCGTCGTCGCGCCCGACGGCACGGCATACCTCGGGCAGGACCCGATGGACATGCCCGGCCCGCCCACCACGCCGATCGACTCGGTCGTCGCCATCAAAGGGGGCAAGGTCGCCCCGTTCGCCGAGGGGCTCTGGAGCGTGATGGGCCTGGAGTGGCTCGACGGCACGCTGTTCGTCGTCCACGCCCCCTACCTCTCGGCCTTCCGCGACACCGACGGCGACGGCAAGGCCGACCGCCGGGTCGACCTGGTCACCGGCCTCGGCCCTGACGTGCCCGGGTTCAACGGGATCAACGACCACGTCGCCTCGGGGATCAGGCTGGGGATGGACGGGTTCCTCTACCTCGCTGTCGGCGACAAGGGGATTCCCCGAGGGGTGGGCCGCGACGGCAAGACGATCCGGATGGCGACCGGCGGCGTGATCCGCGTCCGGCCCGACGGGACCGACCTGGAGGTCGTCTCGACCGGCGAGCGGAACCCGCTCTCGGTGGCCCTCTCGGCCGCGGACGACATCTTCACCCTCGGCAACGACGACGACAGCCACAAATGGCCCAACAGCCTGACCCACCACGTCGTCGGCGGCCACCACGGCTACCCCTACGAGTTCCTCCTCCGCCCCGATCGCTGCCTGCCGATCGTCGCCGGCCAGTTCGGCGGGGCGGGCACCCAGGGAATCGCCTACAACGAGGCGGGCCTGCCGACTCGGTTCCGGGGCAATCTGATCTTCTGCGACTGGGGTGCCCAGGCGGTCGATCGCTACGAGTTGACCCGGGCGGGCGGCACGTTCGCCCTCGCCAGACGCGAGCCGCTGGTCGAGAAGGGAGATTTGAACGACTTCCGGCCGTTCTCGATCGCGCCCGAGCCGGGCGGCTCGTCGTTCCTGCTGGTCGACTGGGCCTTCAACGGCTGGCTCGCGGCCGGGCCGAAGACCGGCCGGCTGTTCCGCCTGACCTACGTCGGGACCGACCGGGTTGAGGCCCCTCCCCGGCCGTCGGGCGACTCCATCACCGGGCGGATCGCCGCCCTGGATCACCCGGCCCTGTCCGCCCGGCTCGAATCGCAGCGCCTCCTCGCCTCGAAAGGGCGCGAGGCGGTGGCGCCGCTGGCGAAGGGCCTCGGCGCGACGGCCCGGGTCCACGCGATCTGGGCCCTCGATGCGATCGGCACGCCCGAAGCCCGGGCGGCAATCGAGGGGAGCTTGAAGGACCCCGACCCCGCCGTCCGGCTCCAAGGCGTCCGGAGCCTCGGGATTCGCCGAGGCTCCGGGCCGCGATCGGCGCTCACCCCCTTGCTCCGCGACCCCGACGCCGCCGTCCGGCGCGAGGCGGCCATCGCCCTGGGCCGGGCGGGCGACCGGTCGGCGGCCCCGGACCTCTACGCCGCGCTCGGCGAACCCGACCGTTTCGCCGCCTGGTCGATCCGGAGGGCGATCCGCGACCTCGACGCCTGGGACCTGCCCTTGCTCTGGGCGAGCCTGGCCGACCCGAGGCGCCGCGACGATGCGCTCCGCCTGGCCGACGAATCATGGTCGGTGCCGGCGGTCCGGGCCCTGAACGCGAGCCTGGAAGCGTCGGCCGACGCCGGATGGCGGGCCAGGGTCGCCGCGACCCTGGCCGGGCTGTATCGCCGCTACCCCGAATGGTCGGGCCGTTGGTTCGGCACCAACCCGCTGGCGGGCGCGATGCCCCGCAAGTCGGCCGACTGGTCGCCCGAAGGGATGGACGCCGTCCTGATCGGCCTTGCCCGGGGGCTCCGGGACCCCGACCCGCGGGTCCGCCGCCCGGCGATTGCCGGCTTGGCGGACGTCGGCCCCAGGGCCGTCCCGCTGCTCCGGGCCCGACTGGCGACCGAGGCCGACCCGGCCGCCCTGTCGGCCTTGGCGCAGGCGCTCGGGGCGGCGGTCGACGTCAAGTCGGGCCCGGCCCTGGCCCAGATCCTGCTCGACCCGAAGCGGCCGATCGAGGCCAGGGTCGCGAGCCTCGACGCCCTGGCCCGGCTCAACTCCCCGGACTCGCTCAAGGGGAGGCTCGCCCTCGCCTTCGACCAGGGAGCCCCCGAGGCGCTCGTGGCCCGGGCCCTGCCGCCGCTGGGTCGGGCCCGGGCCTTGCCGTCGGGCGACCTCGTCGAGTTCCTTTATCGCAAGTCGGACGACATCCGGGCCGCCGCCCTCGGATCGTTCCCGATGGGCAAGCCGCTGCCCCTGGCGATCCGCACCGAGGTCGTCGACCGCCTGACCGACCCGTCGCCCAAGGTCCGCAAGGCGGCCATCGCCGCGTCCGAGATCCACCAGGTCCGAGAAGCGATCCCCCGCCTGCTGACCCTGGCGGGCGACGAGTCGGACCGGGCCGAGGCCACGCGGGCCCTGGCCGCCTTGCCCGACGCCAGGGGGGTGCCGGTCTACGCCTCGGCCCTCGGCGACCGCGACCCCGAGCTGAGGAAGGCGGGGACCTCGGCCCTGCTCGCGATCAAGGAGGAGGCGGCCGGCGAGCTCGCCGCGATGGCCAGGCAGGGGCGGTTCGTGGGCCCCTCGGCCCTCGCGGTCGAGCGGATCTTGTCCGAGTTCGCCCCGGTCGTCGCCTGGCGGGTGGTCGGCCCGTTCCCGAGGACCGGCTCCGCCCTGTTCCCCGACTCGGCGGCGATCGACTTCGGGCGGCCCGTCGCCGGGGCCGAGGGGCAAGCCGTCTCGTGGCAGGCCCGCCCGGCCGACCCCTCGACGGGTCGCCTGGCGCTGGAATCCCTCGGCGGTTCCCAGGGCAACCGGGCCCGAGGCGGGTTCGAGGCGGCCATCCCCGCCGACCTATCCGCCTTCGCTTATGCCGAGGTGGCCTCGGATCGCGACCGACCCGCGCTGCTGCTCGTGGAGTCGGCCGGCTCGATCGCCGTCGCCGTCAACGATCGGGCCGCCGCCCCCCGCTCGGCCGGCGAGGGGACCGGCGCGATCGGCGACCCCGCGGTCGTCCGGGTCGCGCTCAGGAAGGGCTCAAACCGCATCCTGGTCTGGTCGAGGCAGGGGGTGGCCGGCTGGTCGTTCGCCCTCCGGGTGTCCGGGCCGTCGCCGCTCCCGCCGGCCGGCCTGCCGGGCTCGGTCGGGCTGGAAGGCTTGCGATCCTTCGCCCTGTCCCACTCTGGCGACCCCAAGAACGGCGAGGCCCTCTTCTTCCAGGCCGGGGGGATCGGCTGCGCCCGTTGCCACGCGGTGGGCGGGCAGGGGGCCGCGCAGGTCGGACCGGACCTCGCCGGGCTCGGGTCGAAGTACGACAAGGCCGAGATCGTCCGGTCGATCCTCGAACCCTCGGACCGGATCGCCGGCGGCTATCGATCCGAGGTGGTCGCCCTGCTCGACGGCTCGGTCGCCTCGGGGATCGTCCGGGGGGAGGACGACGCCCACCTCGAACTGGTGGACGGCGCGGGCCGGGCGGTCCGGGTCGAGAAGTCCAGGATCGACCGGCGAGGGCCCGGCGAATCCTCCTTGATGCCCGCCGGCCTGGTCGACACCCTCAGCCCCGTCGAGTTCGCCGACCTGATCGCCTATCTGGCCGGCCTCCGCTCGCGGTGAGGAGTGCGGGTCACTTCCCCGCCTCGGCGGCCCGGAACCGCTCGACGAAGCGGCGGTAGTCCTCGGGCGTGTCGATGCCGATGCTCCGCTCCTGGACGATCCCGAGGGCGATCGGGTAGCCCGCCTCCAGGACGCGGAGCTGTTCGAGCTTCTCCGCCACTTCGAGGGGCGAGGGCGGCATCGCGGCCAGTTGGAGCAGGAAGTCGCGGCGGTAGGCGTAGAGCCCGAGGTGGAGCAAGGCCAGGGGCGGGTCGACGCCGAGGTCGATCGGGCCGTCGCGGTGGTGCGGGATCGGGCTCCGGGAGAAGTAGAGCGCGCGGCCAAGGGTCGATCGGACCACCTTGACGCACGACGGGTCGAGGAAGACCGCCTGGTCGCGGATCGGCGTGGCGAGCGTCGCCATCGGCGCCTCGCGGTCGGCTTCGAGGAGCGCGACGACCAGGTCGAGGGCCTCGCCGGAGATTTCCGGCTCGTCCCCCTGGAGGTTGACGATCAGGTGGGCTTCCGGGAACTGCGCGACCACTTCGGCCACCCGGTCCGTGCCGGTCGGGTGATCGGCGCGGGTCATCGCGAATTCGCCGCCGAACCCCGCGACGGCGTCGGCAATCCGGCGATCATCCGTGGCGACGACGATCCGGTCGAGCTTCGAGGCGCGCCGGGCGGCCTCGACGACGTGCTGGATCAGCGGCTTGCCGGTGTCGGAAATGAGGGGTTTGCCGGGGAGTCGGGTTGAAGCGTACCGGGCCGGGATTATGCCGACGATGGCCATGTTTCTGGGGGCACTCCGGGGGTCCGCCGTCCGATACAAACCCGGCCGAGGATTCCGGCCGCCGGGCATGACCTGTCGGGCCCGACCACTATAGCCGAATCGCCCCTCGACGCAACGCGCAGGGCCGGCCGGCGAGCCCCGGCCGGGCGTCCGCCCCGAGATGGCTTCGAGCCGATCGGGCGAATCCCCGATCCACGAACGCCCGGGCAACTCCGGCCGGTCGAGGATGTTCGACCCCCCGCGCCAACGATTGGGATCGGCACCGATGCCGACTCCCCTGGTCTCCCGAGCCTTTTTCGTGCCGTCGCGCCCCCGACGACTTGCCGCCGCTGCGCGCCTTCGGGTCCCGGGAACGATCGATCGGATTTACACTTCCTTGCGCCTGCCAGTGCCGGGTCCGCCGATGGCGGGCTCGACGCCGCTCCGCGCGTGGACGGGGCCGAAGGTCCCCCGGCCGCGACGCACCACGGAGGGGGGGCGTTCACCATCGTCTAGTGGGGCGGGCCTCGCCGAGGGTTTGGCGGCCGTCCGGGGAGATCGTCTTCATGGGGTGGAACCGCTCGACAGCCCGGCAAGCTCGCGGACGAAGTCGTCCCAGCCTGGAATGCCTGGAGACTCGCCAGCTCCTCTCGACCATCCCGGCTTCGCCCGCGGCGTCGGCCAACCCCGATCTCAACACCGACGGTTCGGTCAACGTCGACAAGGTGATCCAGGCCTCGGCCGCGCGGTCCGCCTTCTCGGTCGACGGGACGGGCCAGAGCGTCGCGGTGATCGACACCGGGGTCGACTACAAGAACCCCGCGCTGGGAGGGGCGATCGGCCCGGGCAACAAGGTGATCGCCGGGGTCGACTTCACGGGCAGCCCGGGCGGCATCCTCCCCGCGACCCAGCACGGCACCGGCGTGGCCGGCGTGATCGCCTCGAACGCCGCGGGCGACCTCGGCGTGGCGCCCGGGGTCGAGGTCGTCGCCCTGCGAGTCTTCGGCGACAACGGCCAGGGCAGCTTCGACCAGGTGGCCCAGGCCCTGGACTGGGTGGTCGCCCACCACTCGGAGTACAACATCACCGCCGTGAACCTGTCGGTGTCCGACGGCGGGAACTACCTGTCGAATCGGTTCGCCCAGGACGGGTCGGTCGGCCAGCACATCACCACCACGATCGGGGCCCTCGACGCCCTGAACATCCCGGTGGTCGTCGCCGCGGGGAATAGCTTCAACGGCTCGACCGAGGGCGAAGGGTTCTCCTCGGTCGTGTCCGACGCCGTGAGCGTGACCGCGACCGACGTCAGCGGCGTGCAGGCGAACGGCTCGGGCGAGAAGATCGCCTCCGACGCCCAGCGGCTGGGCGTGGCCAAGGGGGGGATCTACGCCACCAAGATCGCGGCCCCGGGCGTCAACATCCTGGCCCCCTCGGGAGACAGCGGCACGGCGACCGAGAATGGCACGAGCTTCGCCGCGCCCCAGGTCACAGGCGCCGTCGTCCTGCTCCAGCAATATTACCAGAAGACCTACCATACCCTGCCGACCGTCGCCCAGCTCACCGGCTGGCTCCAGCAAGGCGCCGTGACGATCCACGACCCGGTCACCGGGATCGACATCGGCCGGCTCAGCGTCCTCCACTCGCTCCAGATCCTCGACGCCCAGATCCACCCGGCGGCGCCCCCCTCGACTCCCGTCTCGAAGACCGTCCCCACCACCCCCGCAGTACCGGCGACGATCATCCCGGCCGTGGTCGTGACCCCGACTCCCAAACCGACCCCGACCCCGACCCCGACCCCTGCACCTATCCCACCTCCCACGAGTCTCCCGCAGCAACCGACGGCCACCCCGGGCCAGCAGGTGACGAGCACCACGACGCCGGCGGCCCCCCCGGTGGTGGTGGCGGTGCCGATGACCGAGATCATCCTCAACGGGACCTCGATCGGCAGCTTCCCCACGTCCCAGCTCGCCGCGGAGTTCGCGTCCCTCTTCTCTTTGAGCAAGAGGTCCGCCGGTCCGTTGAGGGCCTGGGTCCCGAGCGGTTCCCTCTCGATCCTGGGCGCCAGCAAGCCCAGCGGCGCGAGCGTGCCTCGCGTGACGATCACGCCGCGCTCGAAGCTCGTCCACTCGGAGATCATCGGGCACCCGAAGGCGACCCCACCCGTCCACGTCGCCCCGGTCCCGGTCGCCCGAGCCCATCACAAGAGCAAGCACAAATCGTCGTTCTTCGGCCTCCCCTTCTTCTTCTGATCCCGCCGGGCCACTACGATGGACCCCGGGGCTCGCGAGATGCCCCGGGGTCCAGGTAGGGCGTCGAGCCTCCCGCTGCCGGGAGCCCGACGACGCCCTTCGACGTGGTGGAGGTTCCGTTGTCCAGCAAAGCACTGACGGCCTTGGTCACCGGCGCGGGGAGCGGGATCGGGCGGTCGACGGCCGTAGTGCTGGCCCGAGCCGGTTTGCGCCTGGCCCTCCTCGGCCGAGACCGGACGAAGCTCGAAGCGACCGGACAATCCATCGGGCGGGATGACACGCTGATCGAGGCGTGCGACGTGGCCGACCGATCGGCCGTCGACGCGATGGCCGGGCGGGTGCTGGCGGCGTTCGGCGGCTCGGTCGACGTCCTGGTGTGCAACGCCGGCACGAACGTCCGCGACCGGAGCCTGGAGAAGCTCTCTCCGGCCGACTGGGACCTGATGATCGCCACCAACCTGACCGGGGCGTTCAACCTCGTCCACGCCTTCCTCCCGACGATGCGGGGGGAGGGACACGGGCTGATCATCCAGATCTGCTCGATCGCCGGCCTGCGTGCCAGCCTGCTCGGCGGCACCGGGTACTCGGCGTCGAAGTTCGGCCAGGCTGCGCTCGGGATCGGGATCGGCCGCGAGGAAGGGCCGAAGGGGATCCGCTCGTCGGTGATCTATCCCGGCGAGGTCAACACGCCGATCCTGGCCAACCGCCCGGTCGCGGTCCCGCAGGAGCGGAAGGACGCCATCCTCCAGCCGGAGGACGTGGCGGCGGCCGTCCGCTTCCTGGTCGAGCTGCCGCGCCGGGCGCACATCCCCGAGCTGGTCATCAAGCCAACCGTGGACGACTGGGCCTGATCGATCAGGCCCCCATCTGGCCGGCTTCCATCTCGCCGGTGGCGAACTGGTTGAACTCGATGTACTGGAGGTGGCGGTACAGCTTGCTCTCGCCGCTGATCTCCCGGGGGGAGCCGGCGGTCTCGAGCTTGCCGTTGTGGATCAGGATCACGCGGTCGCTCGACCGGATCGTCGAGAGGCGGTGCGGGAGCATGATCACGGTCCGGCCGGGGGCGAGGCGGCCGACGGTGTCGTCGACGAACATCTTGATCTCGTCGTCGAGGGGTTCGACCGGCTCCTCGATGATCAGGATCGAAGGGTCGTGGAGGTAGGCCCGGGCCAGGGCGATCCGGTACTGCTGGTCGGGCTTGAGGTAGGCCCCGAGCGGCCCGATCACGGTGTCGTAGCCGTGGGGGAGGTCCTGGATGAAGTGGTGGGCGTGGGCGACCTTGGCCGCCTCGATCACCCGGGGCAGGTCGTAGCTCGGGTCGCCCAGCGCGATGTTCGCCAGGACGGTGTCGGAGAAGACGAGGTCGGCCTGGAGCACGGTGGCGACCTGCGCCCGGACCGATTCCAGGGTCACGTCGCGGAGGTCCATGCCGTCGATCCGGACCCGCCCGACCTTGGGATCGATCAGCCGGGGGATCAGGCAGACGAGCGCCGTCTTGGCCTCGTCGTCGAGCGACATGATCGACGTCTTCGACTTCGCCGGGATCTCGACCGTAAGGCCGTCGAACAGGACGCGGCCCGATCCCCCTTCGAGCGTGACGTTCTCGAAGCTGATCTTCTCGCGGATCGGCGGCAAGAACATGGCGCCGCCGGCCTGATGAAGCTCGGGCTTCCGTTCGAGGTAGCCGAACACCCCCTCGGCCGACCGGTTGGCCTGGCGGATCGAGCGGTTCATCAGGACCCAATCCACGCCCGGCGGGATCAGCCCGAGCAGGGCGACGACCAGGAGGAGCGCCGAGGCCGCCGACTGGCCATTCTCGACCACCCCTTCGGCGAGCAGGCCCAGGCCCAGGGTGGCCGCGGCGCAGATCAGGAGGATCGCGGCGGGGTTGGTCCGCGCCTCGTGGATGATCCGGCGATTCTCGGCCTCCCGGTGCTGGTCCAGGTGCTCGTCGAATCGCTGCTTGTCGATGTTCTCCATCCCGTGGACCCGGACGGTCCGGATCAGGCCGAAGTCTTCCTGGAGCAGGCAGAGCTGCAGGGCCGATTCCCGGGTGGCGACCACCGAAGCGAGCTCGACCGACCGGTTCAGGTGGCGATAGATCAGCCAGGTCAGCCCGCCCAGGGAGACCAGGAAGAGGGTCAAGGGGACCGAGATCGCCAGGGCGAAGAGGAACAGGCCGACGACGAGCACCGGCACCCGCGTGCCGTCGAGGAGTTCGGCCGAGAGACCCTCGCGGATGTCGTTGACCTCGCGGGTGAACAGGGTCAGCACCGAGCCCGTCCCCTCGGAGGGCAGCGACGACTCGCCGAGCCGATACATCTGGCGGTGGATCTGGCGGCGGAGCGCGGTGGCGGCCTCCTGCGTCGCGTCCGCGACCGCCCTCCGCTTCGCCTGGACGACCAGGGAGAGGGCGAAGAAGTCGAGGAGGATCAGCGAGAGCAGGGTCGTGAGCGCCCCGAGGTTGTTCCGGAGCGTCGGCAGGCGGCGGATCAGGCCGCCGAGGAGGGACGAGGCGGCCCGGTGGACCGGATTCGCGCTGGCCTCGTTGTTCGATGCGATCGGATACAGGCCGGTCCTGGCGAATAAGAGCATCCCGTCGCCGCGGTCGGCGATCGGCTCGGGCAGCCAGGACGGCCTGTCCTCTTCCGCGTAGGGCTGATGCCAGGTCTGGCCGTGCGAGGCGACCAGGGCGGCGAGGCCGCCCCCCAGCAAGAGGGCGAACAGGGTGAGCAAGGCCTGGGCGACCCCCAGGGCCTTCGCCCAGAGGACCATCCCCCGGCGCGGTTCACAGAGCTTCCGGGCGCGAGCGTACGCGGAGGCTGGCATGTCGAGGGGTCCCGCTGATCTGGGGGAAACGGCAAACCGGTCGACGACGGCCGACGGACCGCCCGAAGGCGAGAGGTGGTAGGGTGGCGACCGAGGGCGCCACCCGGCTCGAAGGGAGGGAAGGGACGATCAGGCCAGGTCGCGATCTTCGAAGAGGAGAAACGCGAACAGCAGGGCCGCTCCACTATACAAGGCACAGTAGCCGAGCGCCGGGAAAACGTAGCCGGCCCAGGGGATGACGGCCCCCGTCGAGATCGCCGGGCCGGCGTTGAAGAACTCGAGCTCGGGCAGGGCGAAGGCGAAGAGCTGGGCCATGAAGCTGACCAGCTCGTTCGTCTGGCCGCGGCTGGTGACGTCGACCAGGATCGGCGTGAGGTGGCCGAGGAAGAAGATCGAGATGCAGACGACCAGGTTGACCAGCATCGGCAGCCGGGTCGAGATCGCCACGCTGACGCTCGTCAGCACCGTGACCTCGAAGAACCCGAGGACCAGGCCCGGCAGGATCTGGACCACCTGGGAGAGCTGCTTGCCCCCCTCGGTGCCGGCCGACTCGCGGAGGTCGTAGGCGTACTTGTAGGCCACGCCGAGGGCGAACAGGCCGCCCAGGAAGAGGTACATCGCCAGCACGCCCATCTCGATCCCGAGGAACTTGCCGACGATGAACTGGCGGCGGTTGATCGGCTTCGAGAGGAGCGTGATCGCCGTCTTCCCCTCGATCTCCTCGGCCACGGTCGAGCTCGCCGTCAGCAAGGCCAGGATCAGGCAGGCGAACGAGATCGTCGTCAGGCCCGTATCCTTGTACATCTTGATGTCTTCGCCGAACGTGAAGTAGGCGATGAAGATCGAGGCGATCAGCCAGAACCCGGCGATCGCCGCGAGGACGAAGAAGGCCGGCTGCCGGATGGCTTCCTTGGCGGTCGCCAGCGCGATGGTGAAGGATTTCATGGCGGTGTTGGGCTCGGATCGGGAAGGATGAACCATCAAAAGGAGGACAGCTCGGCGACGAACGAGGAGACTTGAGAACGGTTGCCGTGCCGGTCGATCGGCGTCAATGACGGATGGAGAAGCCGACCAGCGGCTCGTCTCCGGCCGCTTCGGGGGTCTCGTTGAGGTTCCGGATCGCGTCGCCGAACTCCCGGCGGATCGCCGAGAGGAAAGCGACGACCGACGGTCCTTCGCCCTCGACCAGGATCTCGACCCGGCCGTCGTCCAGGTTCCGGACATGGCCCGCGACCGGGAACGCCGAGGCGAGCCGGGCCGAAGTCATCCGGAAGCCGACTCCCTGGACGCGGCCTTCATAGACGACCTGGCGGCGTTCGATCGACACGGCGAAGACATGCTCCGGCGGAAAGACCTCGGCTCACTTTCGAGCGGCGAAGCTCGCGGCAAATCCAGTCTATCGGCCAAGGTCGGTCCGAGACAAGCGTCCGCGGCGGATTGGTCGGGCAAAGGGAGGAGATTGGGCAGGCAAGGAGTTTCCAGGCTCGCCCAACGAAACGGCCACGCCGGACAGGTCCGGCGTGGCCCTGGGGCGTTCGTCTCAAAGGCCGTTGAGCTCGACCCGATCGATCGAGCCGTTCCCGGCGGGGATGGTCACGAGGCCGGTCCGGCCCGGGCCGACGCCCACGGCGTTGACGTCGACCAGCGGGGCGCCGGAGGACGTGCCCGCCTTGATGGAGAGGTGGGCCAGGGTGAAGGGGAGGCGGTTCTCGACCCGGAGGGTGGTGCTCCCTTGCGAGCGGCGGGCGACCTTGGTGGAGACGAAAGCCGAGGCGACGGCGTGGTCGAGGTCTCGGGCGAGCGAGCCCGCGTCGATGGCCGAGGCGTTCGAGGCGTCCTTGAAGGAGACCTGGCCGAGCGTGTTCCAGCTCGGTTCGCCGAGGCCGGTGGCGGCCTGGACGACGACTCGGCCCCGGGTCTCACCGGTCGGGCCGGAGAGCAGGGTCACGCCGAGGTGCAGGGCGGGCGAGCTGGCCTTGGGGGCCTCGCCGGGGGCGGTCACCCGGACCGGCAGGCCGAGGACGCGGAGGCCGTCGAGGGCCGAGGCCAGGCGGCGGGCGTCCTTGCCGAGCAGCCCCTCGCCCTCGATGCTGACGAAGACCCGGGCTTCGGCGAGGTAGGCCGGCTCGACCAGCTCCGACCCCTGGGCGTCGATCGCTTCGACGAACCGGGAGGCAAGGGCGACCTCGGCGGGGTTCACGACCTTCTCGCCCTTGGCGAGCATCGTCTCGAACGGGATGTTATTGCAGATCCGCCACATCGCCGCCTGCGCGGTCCCCTGGCTGGTGCCGAGGGAGGCCAGCGAGCGGAGGGCCCGGCGGACCCGGGCGTCCTTGGAGTAGTCGTCCACGTCCACGAGGCGGAACTTGTCGCGCGGGGTCGGGGTGGGCAGGCCGAAGTTGAGGCAGACGGCGGGGATCTCGATGTCCACCTTCTGGCCGGCGGGCACCGTCACCACGTTGGCCTGGGCGTTGGCCGCCGGGGCGATCGAGCGGAACCCGGCCTCGGCCCGGCCGCCGTTGAACTGGCCAAAGCCGCCCGGCTTGTTGCTCGGGGCGCCCAGGCCCATGCTCTGGAACCCGCCGCCACCGGCACCGCCGCCGCCGCCGCCCGCCGGCCCCTGGCCGACCGCGTTGGAGGCGACCAGCCCGGGCGGGAGCACCACGTTGAGCCGCTTGCCCGAGGTGTTCCGGAGGGCGATCCGGACGCGGTCCTGCCCCTGGCCGCGGACGTCGACGGCCAGGGTCCCGGCCTTCTCGGCGTCGAGGACCTTGACGGTCTCGGCCTGGGTGTCGAGGCCCGGGGTCGGCTCGGCGGGCTCGCCGGCGAACGAGGCCCCGATGATCGAGGCGGTCAGGAAGCCCGAGGCCGCGAAGGCCCGGGCCAGGCAAAGGTGTCGCCAAAGCATCGCGTTGACCTTTCTGGACGGGGCCGCCGTCGGCCCTCGAACTGTGCTCCGCCACCCGCTCCCGGACCGACCGGCGCGGATTCCGCCAAGGGGGACGACGACCCGCGCGACCGGGTTATTCGTTCCATCCTGCCCGAACCCCGGGAGGCTGGCCAGGACCTCGGCGGAATCTCGCGAGAACGGGTGCTCCGTCGGGAGCGTCGACGCCCCCGAGGGAGTCGCCCGATCCCGGCATACCTTGGTTCAATTGTCGGCCGGCCGGGGGCGGATCATCGGCCGGATTCGCGATTCGACGGCCACCGCCGACCCGGGCGTCCGCGCCATCCCGACGACCCGTATTTCCGACGCCTTGGCCAGCGGCTTGGCCGTGCTCGCCATCTCGATCGCGACTTCGGCGGCGGTCGTCCCGGCGGCGATCGTCACCGACTTGGCGACCTTGACGCCCCTGGGCAAGCCTTCGAGCTTCAGGTCGACCTCGCCATCGAATCCGGCCTCGCGGCGGATCTTGATCGCCAGTGTCGCCGAGTCGCCAGGCCGGACCAGGATGTCGCCCGAGGGGGCCTCGACCTCGACGGGGGCCCGGACCTCGACCTTCGCCTCGTGTGTCGACTTCGAACCGCCCGGCGGGGCATACGTGACCCGGATCAGGTAGGACCCCGGCTTCGCCTTGGGCGAGGCGATCACCCGGACGATCGCCTCGGGGGCGGACTCTTCGTCGGTCACCGACGTGCCGGCCGAGACGATCGTGTTGGCGAAGAGGCCGATGCCTTCGGCCCTGGCCTCCAGGATCGACCCGTCATCTGCGCCGATGGCCCGGTCGAAATCGAGCCCGAGGTCGAGCCGGTCGCCGATCAGGAGCGGCCCGGGCACGCTCAACTTGCGGAGGGTCGGGGGCGAGGGGGGCCCGACGAAAAGCGGCCGGGCGTCGCCGATGATCCGGAGCGGGAACCGGGACAGGACCCGGGTGATCGGCCTGGGGCCGACCTGGGCCGAGTCGATCCCGATCGTCGCCGACGCCTCGCGGGCGATCTTCGAGGCCGGCGTCGGCTGCGCGGTCGCCACGACCCGGAACTCGGACAGGCCGGGCTGCGTGTAGGGGGCGACCTTGAGCTGGAGGAAGTCGGCCACCGCCGCCGGCGAGTTTGGGCCGGTCGAGGGCTGGCCGGGCGCGAGCGGGCCGGGGAAGCGGACGACCACCGGCTCGGCGGTCACGCCATCCGGCAACCCCTCGGCCCGGACGGTGATCGATCCCGGCCTCCCTTGGGGCGCGATCAGGAAGTTGATCGGCGTCGACCCGCCCGGCTTGAGGTTGAAGACGCCGAACTGGCCGGGGGTGGCCCGGGCGTTCCGGGCCGTGCCGAGGTTGTTCAAGGCCCCGGCGTTGGCGTTCACGCCGCCCAGGAGCAGGGTCACCGCGAAGTCGGGCCGGTCCGATCCCACGCCCAGGCGATAGCCGTATTCGGGGCCGCCGCCGCCGAAGCGGTCGGTCACCGTGATCGCGACGAAGCCGTCGGCCCTGGCTTCGAACTCGACCGAGCTGTCGGGCGAACCCTCTGGCACCCCCAGGCCGCTGACCGACCGGGCCGCCGCCGGCCGGACCGCGTCGGTCGAGTCGTCGTTCTCGGCCAGGACATTCCCCGAGTCGTCCGCGACGCTGACGACCGAGTCGAGCCAGGAACCCATCGCGGCGGCCTCGACCTTGGCCCGGGCCCGCTGGCCGGACTTGACCGCCATCCGGTAAGTGTCGACCTCGCCCGGCCGGGCGATCCGGCCGTTGGCCGTCGTCCCCGGGGTCAGCTCGGCCGGTTCGGTCGCCTCGGGCCCGTCGCCGACGATCAGTCGGCCCGGGCACGCGACCGGCCCGAGCGGCCCGACCTCGAACAAGCCACCCGCCTCGTCGGGCAGGCGGACGACCTTCCGGGTCGGCTCCAGGAGGTTGCCGCCCGACAACTCGACCTCGATCGCTTGCCCCTTGGGCCCGCCGAGGGGGAACATGGCCGAGGCATAGGGGGCGGGGTCGAGCCTGAGCCGGTAGCGGGCCTGGTCGCCGCCGCCGTAGGTGTTGTCGCGGACCTGGACGACGGCCCAACCTTCGGGCGGGATCGTCAGGGTCATCCGGCAATCCCGATCCCCGCCGGTCGCCTCCCGCCCCTGGGCGATCGAGCGGCCCGAAGGGTCGAACAAGGTCACCACGGGCGCGATCGCCGTGCCGATCCGACGGGCTTCGAGGTCGACCGTCAGCCGCTGGCCGGGCGAGCCCGAGACCCGGTAGTGGTCGACGTCCAGCGCCTTGAGCAGCCCGACGACCGCCGTCCCCGCCTCGACCTTGGTCGCGTCGGCCGGGCGGTCGTTGGGCTCGACCTCGGCCACCTGTTTCAGCGGGTCGACCCGGATCGGCACGAGGTTCGACAGGCCGCCGGGGCCGTCGAGCCGGACGTCGCGGAAGCCCAGCTCGGCGTCCGAGTCGACCACGATCCGGGCCTTCGCGGCGTCGTCCGATCGGCCCTCGGCCAGGACGAACTTGACCCCCCGGCCCGAGATGCGGACCTCCTCGACCTTGCCGAGGTTCCGGCCCGAGAGGGTGCAGTCGGTCGCCGAGCCGATCGTCGCCCCCGGCGGGTTGATCCCGGTCAGCACCGGGACGCCCGACTGCCCTCGGGCCGGCCCGACCCACCCGAGCGAGCCGACGGCCCAGGCCGCCAGGGCCACCTTCGCCGCCCGGAACGATCGGGACATGGTTCGTCGCCCCAGCGCGATGTTCTCGACCGGGCGCCGGCCGGCCGGCCCGACCCGGCGACCTACCCGAGTCCTAAGATACCCGGATTGGGACGGGACGCAACGACCCCCTCCCATGCCGCTATGATCCGGTTCGCGAGCGAGCCCGGGCGCGACCTGCCCGTCACCGGGATCACTCTCCCGCTTGATCCCTTCGTCGGGCTTGGCGAAGTGCCAGATCTCCCATCAGCTTGGCTCTGGACGGAGATGCCTCATGCAAGTGCATCAGAGGACGCCGGTGTCGCTTTGCCGAGGCGGGAACGAGCCGCGAATCGTTGAAATGGGAGCGGGCCTCCGGCCATCTCCTCGGAGATCACCTTCGGCCCGCATGACGTCGCTCGCGAGGCTCGGCCTGAGGGCTCAGGCGCTCTCGCGGTGGTACTGGATGTCGTGGAGCTTGCGGTAGAGGGCGGAGGTCCGGCGGAGCTCGGCGTCGGTGCCGACGGCCTCGATCTGGCCGGCGTTCATCAGGACGATCCGGTCGGCGAAGGAAAGGGCCCCGAGGCTGTGGGTGATCAGGAACGTGGTCCGGTTCCGGGCGAACTCCTCGATCGCCTTGCGGATCAGGGCCTCGTCCTGGATGTCCACGGCGCTTGTGGCCTCGTCGAGGATCAGGATCGCCGGGTCGCGGAGCATGGCCCGGGCCAGGGCCAGGCGTTGCCGCTGGCCGCCGGAGAGGCCGCTGCCGGTCTCGCCGAGGACCGTGTCGTAGCCGAGCGGCAGGCCCATGATGAACGAGTGGGCATAGGAACGTTTGGCCGAGGCGATGATCGCCTCTCGGCCGGCGTGGCGGGTGCCGTAGGCGATGTTGTTGGCCACGGTGTCGTTGAACAGCGTGGTCTCCTGGATGACCATGCCGATCTGCGAGCGGAGGCTCCGGAGCTGGACGTCGCGGAGGTCGTGGCCGTCGATCCGGATCGCGCCCGACTGGACGTCCCAGAACCGGGGCAGGAGGTTCATCAGGGTGGACTTGCCGCACCCGTTCGGGCCGACCAGGGCGATCGTCTCCCCCTGGCGGACCTCCAGGCTCAGGCCCCGGAGCACCGGCTCCCGGCCGTTGTAGGCGAACCCGACCGAGTCGATCTCGATCGCGGCCCGGTGGCGGTGGAGGCGGACCGCCCTGGGCTTGTCGGCCACGGCCGGCTGGCGGTCCATCAGGGCGCAGATCCGGTCGGCGGCCGCCGAGGCCCGCTGGACCTTGGAGTGGACGTTGGCCAGCTTCCGGACCGGGTCGGAGATCCCCCCGAGCATCGCGTAGAAGGCCAGCAGGTCCTCGATCTGCAGCGGGGCCGAGGCCAGTTGGAGCCGGAACAGGCCGAAATCGATGAACGTGGTGTGATATAAGACCAAATAGGAACCAGACAGGAGGGCGATCGAGACCGTCGTCAGGGCGAGCATCTCCAGGACCGGGTCGGACATGGCGTCGATCATGGCCACCTTGACGCTCTTCTTGTAGAGCGCCTTGGTCTCCAGGAAGAACCGCCGCCGCTCGTAGCGTTCCATCGTGAACGCCTTGACGACCTTGATCCCCTGCAAGCTCTCCTGGAGGATCTTGTAGATGTTCGACATGCTCTCAAGCGACCGCCGGACCGCCCGCTTCATGACCTTGCCGGCCCGGTGGGTGCAGGCCGCGGAGACCGGCACGAGGATCAGCGCCAGGCAGGTCAGCCGCCAGTTGAGCCAGAGGGCGCAGCCGAGGCAGGTGACGATCCGGAGCGGCTCGCGGATCACCCGGCCCATGATCGTCATGAACCCTTGATTGAGCGAGTCCATGTCGTTGGTGAACCGGGCCAGGAGTTCGGCCGTCCCTTGGTCGTTGAAGCTGGCGAGGTCGAGCGCCATCGTCCGGCGGAAGAACAGGTTGCGGATGTCGAAGAGGGTGAGCTGGGCCAGGTCGGAGACGAGGACTTCCTGGAGGAACAGGAAGAACCCCTTCAGCGCGATCCCGACCATCACCAGGCCGAGGAGCAGGACCAGGGTCCGGAACCCGCTGTGGGGCAGGTATTCGGCCACGAACGGCTGGGCCCGGCGATAGCGGGCGTTCCAGAGCGAGGCCTCGTCGCGGTCGCGGGCCAGGCGGTCGCGGCGGGCCGTCAGCTTGTCGTAGAGGTTGGCCCCCGCGGTCGGCACGGTGAGCTTGAGCTCCTCGTACCGCGCCTGGGCGACGACGAGAGCCTGCTCGACCTGACCGCCCGGGCGCCGCTTGCGGCCGAGGTTGTCGAGGAGCTTGGCGTCGTCCTTGTCCTTCAGGTCGAGCTGCTGCTTGCGGAATTCGAGGGCCTGGCGGTGGACCTCGGAGTATCCGGCCAGGGCCCGGTCGAGCCTCAACCGCTTGGCGGCCAGGGGGACCGAGGGGTCGGCGACCAGCGCCAGCTCGTCGAGCCGGGCCTGGAGGGCCTGGGAGTCGGACCGGGTGGCGTCGATCTTGTCCTCGATCCAGCTCTGACAATTCTCGCTGCGGATGAGGATCTGGAGCAGGGGATAGACGGCACCGATGTTCGCACCCCAGGAGAGGGCGACCATCCCGGCGCAAGCCAGCGAGAGCCCGAACCTGAGCCGGTAGGGCCAGGCGAATCGCACGAGGCGGGCGAAGTTCTTCATAGTTGGCCAGCGCCGAAGGACGGGGGAACCCAAGGCCTCCTTGCCTCCCCCGGCCGCATACTGGCCACGCCCGGGGTTCGGGATCGGCTCCTTGTAACAGGAGGCCCCGGAAGCAACAATCCGAGATTCGGACCCCGACCGGGTTTCGCGACGGGCGGCCACGCGCCGCCCGGACGTTCGGAGTCGCCGGTCATTGCCCGGCGAATCCCGATCTCCATCGACCGCCCAAGCCGGTCGACTCCACCCGATGCGGCGATCTCGGGCGGCGGGGTCGAGGCATCGGCCCAAAACCGACCTGGCCAGGTTTGCCGGTCCCGATTAAGATCCGGCCCGGTCGGCCCTGGAACAGGCCCAAAGGGAGTTCGGATGGCCGTCACGGAGGACGGGATGAAGGCAATCGCGCTGGTCGAGGCGCGGGACCACGTCTGCTGCCGCTACCGGGTCCGGGCGTTCGAAGGGGCGCTGGCGGGCGCGGGGTGGTCGCTGGCGATCGAGCCGCTGGCGACGGGCCTGCTCGCCAGGTTGGCGCAGTTCCGCCGCCTGGGCCGGTTCGATTCGGTCCTGCTCCAGCGCAAGCTCTTGCCCGGCTGGCAGCTCGACCTGCTCCGCCGGCACAGCCGCCACCTCGTCTTCGACTTCGACGACGCCGTCCTCTACCGCGACTCCAACGACCGCCGAGGGCCGCACCATCGCCGCCGATCGGGCCGGTTCATCCGGACGGTCCAGCTCGCCGACGAGGTCATCGCCGGCAACGCATTCCTGGCCGATTGCGCGTTGAAGGGCGGGGCCCACCCGTCCCGGGTCCGGGTCATCCCGACCTGTATCGAGACCCGCCACGGCTTCGAGGCCCTGCCCTCGACCCGGCCTCCGGCCGGCATGGACCTGGTCTGGATCGGCTCGGCGAGCACCCTCGCCGGCCTGGCCAGGCAACGCCCGACCTGGGAACGGGTCGGCCGCGAGGTGCCCGGGGTCCGGCTCAAGATGGTCTGCGACCGGTTCCTCCGATTCGACCCGCTGCCGGTCGTCGCCGTCCCCTGGTCCGAGCCGACCGAGCGGCGCGACGTGGCCTCGGCCGACGTCGGCATCAGCTGGGTCCCCGACGACCTCTGGAGCCGGGGCAAGTGCGGCCTGAAGGTGCTCCAGTACCAGGCGGCCGGCCTGCCCGTGCTCGCCAACCCGGTCGGCGTCCACCCCGAGATGATCCGCCACGGGGTCGACGGGTTCCTCGTCTCGACCCCCGACGAGTGGGTCGACGCGGTCCGGAAGCTGGCCGAACAGCCCGGTCTCCGGCGGCGGATGGGCCGGGCGGCCCGGGCGTCGCTGGAGGCGAATTACTCGGTCGAGGCCTGGGAGCCGGCCTTCGTCGAGGCGGTCGCCGGCCCTCGGCCGCCCATCCCGGACGATGGCGGCCCGCCGAAGGCCCGGGCGGCGGCCGCCCGCGACCCTCGGCGCGGCGGGGACGTCACCTCGACCGGCCCGAAGTCCCTGGCGTCCCCCTGATCCCGAACCCGACCCGACCCCCCAGAATCGACCCGAGATGGGCCGAAGGCCGGGACGGAACCCCGAGCCGGAGGCCCAGCACGAGGATGATCCCCATGCCCGACCTCGAACAAGCCCGCTCCTTTTCCGGGACGGGGGATGGATCACGCCCTTGCGTGTTCCAGCCCCCGGCGTGGAACTGGTCGAAGGCCGACGACACGGGATGGTGGGTCCGGGCCGACTGGTCCGAGGCCCTGCTCGACGACGACGGCCGGCTCCGGCTCGACGAGTGGAAGCGATCCGGCGTCCTGACCACGGTCAAGCGAGGGCCGCACCGCGTGGTCTACCGGGCCGACCTGTCCGGGGGCTCGGTCTACGTCAAGCACTTCCTCGTCCCCAACTTCCGGGCCAAGGCCCGCCAGTGGTTCCGCTCCGGCAAGGGGCGGAACGAGGGCCGACGGGCCGCCAAGCTCGAAGCGATCGGCGTCCCGACGATCACGCCGGTGGCCCTGGGCGAGCGGCGAATCCGCCGGTTCCTCCTGGAGAACTTCCTGGTCACCAAGGAGATCCCGAACACCCTGCCCCTCGACGAGTTCGTCGAGCACCGGCTTCCCTTGATGCCCCCCGAGCGCGCCGGCAGGCTCCGCCGCGACCTGGCCCGGACCCTGGCCGACCTGACGGCCAGGCTCCACGACGCAGGGTTCGTCCACCAGGACTTCCACCCCGGCAACATCCTCCTCCGGATCGAGGCCGACGACTCGCTCAGGCTCGCGGTGATCGACCTCGACGCCCTCCGGGTCACCCACAAGCTGAGCTGGGGCGACGTCCGCGAGAACCTCGCGCTCCTGAATCATTACTTCTGGATTCGCTGCAACCGGGCCGACCGCTACCGCTTCCTCCACGCCTACGTCCGGGCCAGGCGCGAGCCGCTCTCGCCGACCCCGCGGAACCTGTCGCGCGACATCGAGAAGGCGACCCGGGCCTGGGCCGAGCGGCTCTGGACCCGATGGGGCCGGCGATGCTGGGGGCGGAACAAGTATTTCCGGCTCGACCGCGGCCCGAGGGCCCGCTCGATCGCCTCCCGCGACCTCGACGCCGGGGCCCTGGAGCAGCTCCTCGCCGACCCCGATGCGCCGATCCGGGCCGAGGGGACGGCGATCCTCAAGGATTCCCGGACCGCGCTGGTGGCCGAGACGTCGATGACGGTCAAGGGGCGGCCGACCCCGGTCATCTACAAGCGGTTCCACCCCAAGAAGCCCCTGGAATGGGTGCTCGACCTGATCCGCCCGTCGCGGGCCGCCCGGGCCTGGCAGGCGGCGCAGCACCTCAAGAGCCGAGGGCTGCCGACGCCCCAGAACCTCGCCTACGTCGTCCAGACCGGCCGGGGGTGGCTGGGCCGGTGGATCACCCGGAACTCGTACCTCCTGGCGGTCAAGGCCGAGCCGTCGATCACCGTGGGCGACTACGCGCAGTTGGGCCTGCCTCGCCTGGACCCTCGGGAGCGTCGGGCCCGAATCCGGACGCTGACCCTGGCCCTGGCCCGCTTGCTCCGGGTGCTCCACGACCGGTCGATCTCGGACCGCGACCTCAAGGCGGCCAACATCCTGATCGTCGGCGACCCGGCGGCCGAGCCGGTCGAGCTGAGCCTGATCGACCTCGTGGGCGTCCAGCTCCTGCACCCGCTGCCGAACGGGCGGCGGCTCCAGAACCTGGCGAGGCTCCAGATCAGCCTGGCCGGCGTGCCGGGTCGGACCCGGACCGACTCGCTCCGGTTCCTCCGCGCTTACCTCCCCTGGGGCTTGGCCCCGGGCAATGACTGGAAGCCGCTCTGGCGGCAAATCGAGCGGATCATCGACTGCAAGGAAGCCAGGAACCGCCGCCGGGGTCGCCCGATCTCCTGAAGCTCGCGACCCGCCCTTCGAGCCGAGGTCAACCACCGATGGACCGGACCGCCCGCACCCCGCGATTCCGCACCGTCTTGCCGATCGGGCTCGTCGCGCTGCTCGCCGGCTGCGCGTCGATGGGTGACCGGGGCAAGTCGCTGGTCCCGACCGGCTTCAAGACCCGGACCGGTCCCTACCTGGTCTGCTCGAACCAGAAGATCGAGGCCGAAGCCCCGGTGATCCGCCAGCTCCGCTCGGTCGAGGCGCAGGTGCAGGAGACGCTCGGGCTCAAGGTCGAGGCGGGCGAGAACCCCGTCGAGGTCTACATCCTCGACGACCGGCCGTCGTTCTCGCACTTCCTCCAGTTCTACTACCCCGACCTCCCGCCGCGCCGGGCGTTCTTCCTGGCCAACGGCGACAAGCGGGTCATCTACACGTATTTCGGCGACCGACTCGAAGAGGACATCCGCCACGAGTCGACCCACGCCCTGCTCCATGTCGCCATCGGCGACATCCCGCTCTGGCTCGACGAAGGGCTGGCCGAATACTTCGAGGGGCCGGGCGATCGCGGCGGGATCAACGCCGAGCACATGGCCCGGCTCCCGGCCGACCTGGCCTCGGGGTGGTCGCCCGACCTGGCCCGCCTGGAGTCGCTCAAGGCCGTCCGCCAGCTCTCGCCCCGCGACTACCGCGAGTCGTGGGCGTGGGTCCACTACCTGCTCAACGACTCCAGGCCCCACAAGGCGGCCCTGCTCGCCTACCTGGCCGACCTGAGGACCTCGCCGGCGACGGCGAAGCCCCTGTCGAGCCGGCTGGAGGGGCCGCTGGCGACCCCCCTGGTCGCCCACATCGAGCGGGTCCGCGACCGGCCGATCGCGGCGACCCCGGCGAAGGACCCCACCGTCCGGCTCCAGAGCGCCGGGGCCGAGCCGCCTTCGCTCCTGGCCCCGAGGCGGCGGAGCTTGTTCTCGCGGGTCCTGGGGATCTTCGGGTCCTGAAGCCCGGGGGTCAGCGGGCCGGGGCCGGCTCGGCCGTCGGCTCGAAGGCCTTGCCGTGGATCCGGTTCCAGGTCTTCTGCTGCTCGGGCTTGAGGACGGCCACGGCCTTCGCGGTCCCGTCCTTGGCGATCGACTGGAGCTTGCCGGCGGCGGCCTTGACGTTGCCCTGCTCGGCGCCGATGGCCGACTTCTGCTGGTTGCCGACATCGGCCAGGACCGCCGCCACCTGCTTGGCCTGCTCGTTGGTGAGCTGGAGGGCCTTGGCGATCTCGGGCTCGAGCATCGCGTTCGCCCCCCGCTGCTGGAAGAGGATCTGGTCATACCGGTCGAGCTGCTGGGGCGTGAGGATCGCCGACAGGCCCTTCATCCCTTCCTCGTAGTGCTGCTTGGCGAGCGGGGGGATTCGCTTCATCGTCTCATTCCGGTCGAGGCCGTCGAGCTTCCCCTTGTCGGCCTGGAAGCGGCCCGCCATCTTCTTGGCGAAGGCCTCGGCCTTCTTCTTCTGGGCGTCGTCGAGCTTCAACTCCTGCTGGACGACCGGCTCGAGGATGAAGTTGAAGCCGCCGAGCGCCATGCCCGGCCCCCTGAGCCCTTGCTGGCCCAGGGCCGGGCCCGGGAGCGCGGCCAACAGGCCGGCCATGACCACCGCCGACGTGACGAAACCTCGCATCGCGCAAGACTCCTGAGGGACCCGGGAACATCGCCCCGGCAACGTGGTCAAATGTTCATTTAACGGGAATGGTCACGGGCCGCTTCGAGCGGATCTCGAAGCGGCCCGTCGGTTTCCATCCAAATCCGGGGCCAAGCGGCCCGCCTTCCGGCGAATTAGCGGCCGGGGCGGGGGCCGTAGGCCACCTCATAGGGCTCGCCGGTCATCTCTTTCCAGGTGGCCTTCTGGGCGTCGGTCATCAGCGCCATCACCTTGGCGGTGGTCTCCTTGCGGATGGCGAGGCCCTTCTGCATGATGGCCCCGCGGTCGCCGTTGGACGAGTCCCGCGCCTCCATCATCTGGGCGCGCTGCTCGCCGATGAGGGCCTTGACCTTCTCGGCCTGCTCGACGGTGATGGCCAGCTTCTTGGCCATCACCGGGTCGGCCAGGGCGTCGGCCCCTCGCTGCTGGAAGACGATCTGCTCGAACCGCTTGGTCTGCTCGGGCTTGAGGAAGGTGCCCAGGGTCTTCATCCTCTCGACGCTGCTGGCCTTGCCCAATTCCTGCAATTTTTTCATCCGTTCTTCGCCGTCGAGGCCCTCGGTGGAGGTGTACATCTCGCGCTGCTTCTCGCGCAGCTCCTCGGCGAAGGCGGTGGCCTTCTCCTTCTGGGCGTCGTCGAGCTTCAACTCGGCCTGGACGCCCGGGTTGGCGATCAGGCCGGGGATGCCCATGTTGCCGCCCATGCCGAAGCCGCCCCGCCCTTGGGCCAGGGCCGGGGTGGCGATCGCACCGAGGGCGACCACGGCCAGCATCGCCTTGACACATCCACGCATCGTTGAATCTCCGGTTGATCGGACGGGACGGCCGGCGCCAGGTCGGCCGGATCGAGAAGTCGGGGATCTTACAGTAGCGTCAAGCGACGCATGCCGGGCTCGCCGATCCGCCGGTTTCACGCTTTCTTCGCCTCGAAGGGGAGCGCGTCGATCTTGGCGGCGAGGATGAAATCGTTCTCCGACAGCCCGCCGATGGCGTGGGTCCAGATCTCGATGGCGACGTCGCGGTAGCCGACGAGGTGGAGGTCGGGGTGGTGCCCCTCCCCTTCGGCGACCTCGGCGATCTTGCGGAAGAAGTCCATGCCGGCGACGAAGTTCCTGGCCCGCCACTCGCGGCGAATCCGCTTGCCGTCGCCGGAGACCCGCCACCCCGGGACCTGGGGGAGCAGGGCGGCGACCTCGTCGGGCGTCAGGGTCGGCACTCCCCCTTCGCAGGGGACGCATGCCTTGCGGGTCAGGTCGGCGGTCGCGTCGAGGCTCATGGGAGTCGTCCTTCCGGGGGGTCGCGGGATCGATCAGCGGAAGCTCTCGCCGGGGGCGGGGAAGCGGCCGGCCTGGACGTCGAGGACGTAGTCGCGGGCGGCGCGCTGGATCGAGTCGCCGAGCTCGGCGTAGCGGCGGACGAACTTGGGCCGGAAGCCTTCGAAGAGGCCGAGGAGGTCGGGCGTGACCAGGACCTGGCCGTCGCAGCTTGGCCCGGCGCCGATGCCGATGGTGGCGATCGGCAACTCGGCGGTGACCCGGGCGGCGACCTCGGAGGGGACGCATTCGAGCACGACGGCGAAGGCGCCGGCGTCGGCGACGGCCCGGGCGTCGTCGCGGATCTGGTCCTCGTCGCGCTGGACCTTGAAGCCGCCAAGGCGGCGGATCGACTGCGGGGTCAGGCCGACGTGGCCCATGACCGGGATGTCGGCGTCGACCAACGCCCGGATCGTGCCGGCCATCCGCCGGCCCCCTTCGAGCTTCACCGCCTGCGACTGCGTCTCCTTGAGGAACCGCGAGGCCGAGGCGATCGCCTGCTCGGGCGAGACTTGGTAGCTCCCGAACGGCAGGTCGGCCACGACCAGCGCCCGGGTCGCCCCCCGGGCGACCATCTCGGCGTGGTAGATCATCTGGTCCAGCGTCACCCCGAGGGTGGTCGACCGCCCCTGGACGACCATGCCCAGGGTGTCGCCGACGAGCAAGCAGTCGACCCCCGAGGCGTCGAGCAGCCGGGCCATCGAATAGTCGTAGGCGGTCAGGACGCTGATCTTCCGCCCCTGGGCTTTCCAGGTGGCGAAGTCGGGCGTGGTGACCGGGGTGATGCTGGCGTCGGCGGTCATGGCTTCTCACCTTCGGTCGTCGGCGGGCTCGGCGGTGTTTGGGGGTTCAGGATCGCGATGAACAGGTCGTCCCGGTCGACCTGGACAGTCGCATTCGGGTGTCTGCGGATGGCCTCGCGCCAGGCCAGGCGTCGCCGATCGCCCGAAACGAACCCAACGTCGGCCACCCCGAGCAGCGCCTCGGGGTCCGCGACCGCCCGGCCGTCCTTGTACTTACGTATCCCCCCCGGGGAGAAGCAAGGCGGGGCGCTCGCGCTCGTCCGCAGATAATAATCCACCAGGGCCGTCGGCCGCTCCGGTTCGGCGATCGACCCGCCCCATTCGCCGGCCGCTCGGCGGATCGCCCCGGACTCGAATTCGAGGCGGTACCCCTGGGTGTCCAGGTAATAGAGCAGCGCCTCGGGCGCCACGAAGGGGCACTCATACCCGAAAGGCCGGAGCCGACGCCGATCGGCGGGGTCGTCCAGGACCGCCCATTCGGCGGGGGTCTCATACGTCGAGGCGGACTGGATCGCGGCGAGCCCGGCAAAAACGAACCCAATCGCGACGGCCGAGCTGGAGCCCAACCGCCCGAGCTTCCCCATCCCAACCAATCCTCGGCCGACTCCGATGGCGGCCAGCGGCGCGAAGGCCATCCAGTAATAACCGTGGTGCCACTTCGGGGCCAAGGCCAGGACTGCCAAGACGAACCCAACGCCCCAACCCTTCCAGAGCCGGTCGAGCGGGCCGGTCGCGCCCAGGCCCCAAATCGCCAAGACGAACCCAACGGGGGTGAACCCTCGCCAGAGCAGGTTCCGGGCGATGGGATCGAGCGTGCCGAGACGAACCCAACTCGCCGGGCCGAACGAACCCAACCAGATCGCCGCGTTGTCGCCGGACGCCCTCGAACCGGCGGCCGGCTCTTGCATCGCACCCCAGGCGTACCCGTACCAGGCGAGGGCCGGCGCTAGCATCGCCAGGGCCAATCCGGCCCGGGCGGCGACCGGTTGCCGGCGGGCGATCAGCCAGAACGGGATCAGGGCCCAGGCCGAGGTGATCTTGATGGCGAGCCCGATCGCCAAGACGAACCCACCGAAGACCATCCAGGCCCGCCGCCCGCCCGCCTCGTATTCGTCCCATCCTCGCAGGCCCGCCAGGACGCAGCCGAGCATCAGCGCATCCGGCTGGAACGCCCGGCCGTAGCGGACCATGACCGGGAAAAGGCAAAACGAACCCAACGCCAGGAGCGCGACCGCCGGCCCTTCGCGACGCCGGGCCAGGCCGAACAGGCCCCACGCCCCGAGGGTCGAGGCCAGGGCCGAGGTCAGCCGGCCGCAAGTTTCCCAATCGAACCCAACCGCGCGATGCGCCCACGCGACGACCTGCGCGTAGATCGGCGGCTCGACCAGGAACAGGTTGGGGAATGGCCCGGTGTCGAGCTGGGGCCGGAGGAAGCCCGAGCCCCGCTCCAGGTTCCGCGCGACCATCGCCGTCGGGATCTGCCGGCCCACGTAATTCTCGACGATCGGCTGGTCGGGGTGGATCGCCCGGATCGCGAACGTCGCCGCCATGAGCGACCAGCAGAGGCAGCGTTCGGTCGACGGCCTCAACATGGATGATCGCTCCGGGAAAAACGAAGCCATTCTTGATGCAGATCAAAATGTAGGG